>Ga0208715_1000044_pt1 | contig 53576 bp, 42 predicted proteins | sample NGESurshal092012_3_FD_184473 | JGI IMG/M metagenome (GOLD analysis project Ga0208715, IMG submission 184473) | Arctic peat soil microbial communities from Barrow, Alaska - NGEE Surface sample 210 shallow-092012 (SPAdes) | ecosystem: Environmental > Terrestrial > Soil > Wetlands > Peat ... | reverse complement strand
GGATGCGGTGAAAGCCGCCAGTCCGGTTCTGAGGGGGGCCGGGCGCAGTAATGCGCCCGGCCTACCCGACGACATGCCGATGAGCGCGCTCATGGTGAAGATTCGCGTTCAGTGTGGGATCAGTTCGATGGTGGTGGAGCGGGCTTGCTACCTCTCGGCTGCGGGTCATGGTCTTGGTCGGCGAGGCGGCCTGCACATCACGGCGCTAGGCCCCGGCACGTCAGTGCTGCGGGGCGTGTCGCAGCGTGCGGCTGGACGTCTGTCCGCGGAGACTGGCGTCTAGCCACTGCGAGACTCTTTCGCCGAGCACTTCTCATCGGAAGGACCTGACGTGAGGACGCACCCGAATGAACCTAGTGAGCCCGATCAGCAACGTGTCACTGAGCCCGAGATGCAACGTGTCACCTCGGCTCTACTGAGTCCGTCAGGGCAGGGCGACACGGGCATCAAGTTCGATCCAGGATCCGTTCGTCGCTCCGGAGTCATCCTGATGACCCTTACAGCTGCGCTGCTGCTGGGGTTGTGGCTGTTCTCCGTAACTCGGCATTTCCTGTTCCTGATCCTGCTCGCTTGGTTGTTTGCGGTCGCCCTGGAACCCGGCATCCGGGTGCTCATCGCTCGGGGGCGCTCACGTGGAATCTCGGCCGCAATCGTGGGCGGCGGCACCCTCCTGGTCGGTCTGCTGCTCGCCATCATCTTCGGCAAGCTGTTCTTCGACCAGATCGCCTCGTTCGTGAAAAGCGTGCCTGAGACAGCAACGTCGTTGATCCAATGGGTCAACGGCAGATTCGGCACAAAGCTCGATACCGCGAGCCTCACGTCCAAGTTGAACCTGAGTCAGTCGAACATCCAGACTTGGGCCGGAACCCTGTCCGGAGGGGTCCTCAGCGTCGTGGGTTCGTTGGCGTCCGTGGTCTTCGATCTCTTGACGGTCGTGGTGTTCGGCTTCTACTTCGCCGGGGACGGGCCGAACTTCTTCCGCACCCTGGCCACCGGGATGTCCCCACGCCATCAGAAGGTGTTCGTCACCATCACCGACATCACGACCGCAAAAACCGGGGGCTACGTCGCATCGAAGATCGCTCTTGCCGGGCTCTCCGCGCTCTTCCACGGGATCTTCTTCGCGGTGATCGGCGTGCCCTACTGGCTCCCGTTCGCGCTGCTGGTCGGTGTGACTGCCCAGTTCGTCCCCATGATCGGGACCTACATCGGTATCGCGTTGCCAGTCCTGGCCACCGTGTTCGTCAGCCCGTGGAAGGCCATCGCCATCATCGCGTTCGCGACGGTCTACCAGCAGATCGAGAGCTACTACTTCACCCCCCGAGTGAGCGCGAAGACGATGGATGTCAATCCCGCGATCGCGCTCGCCGCGGTCTTCGTCGGTGCAGCCATCTGGGGTCCCCTCGGGGCACTCATCGGCATCCCGCTCGCGGCCGCCGGAGTATCGATCCTCCAGACCTACCGGCGGAACTACGATCTCGTCCCGGAGGCCGCCGCGCATGTGGGTGATACCGACAAGGGTCAACCTGATCCCGGATCCGAGCCGCTACCTTGACACCCTGCGGTGCATCCGGCAGTTCCACAGCCATGACATCACCGGACACCTGATCGTGATTGCGATCTACGCTGTGGCCGGCGCGATCATCGCCATCCAAGCCAGCCGACTGCGGCAGCGCCGCGGTATGCCTGGCAACGCTTTTGACAGCGTCCTGACCTCATGAGCGACCCGAACCGATCCAGCAAAGAAGGCACCCTCGTGACCACGTCCGAGCATGACACCGCCAGCGACCGCGACGACCAGCCCCTCAACGGCGCGCAGGCGTTGATCTCCAGCCTCGTCGACGCCGATGTCGACGTGTGTTTCATGAACCCGGGCACGTCGGAGATGCACTTCGTGCACGCTCTGGACTCCGTCCCGGACATGCACGGTGTGCTGGCCCTGTTCGAAGGCGTCGCCACGGGCGCCGCCGACGGCTATGGGCGCATCGCGGGCCGGCCGGCGGCCGTGCTGCTGCATTTGGGTCCCGGTCTGGGCAACGGCTTGGCGAACCTGCACAACGCGTTCCGCGCGAACACCCCGCTGCTGTGCATCGTCGGTGCACACGCCACGGGCCACGTCCGCTACGACTCGCCGTTGCAGTCCGATATCGAAGCGGTCGCGCGAACCGTGTCCGGCTGGGTCCACACGTGCGGGTTGACGCGCGATGTCGCCGCCGACGCGATGCGCGCGCTTGCCGCGACCGGAGCTAACGGCGGCCAGATTGCGACTCTGATCCTGCCTGCTGACGTCTCCTGGACCGACGGCGCTCACCGTTCGGCGCCGCGCGCGATGACCGCTCCCATACCCGTGAGCGATGACGTCGTCACCGCTGCAGCGGCCATGGCGAAGCGCGGGAAGCAGACCCTGTTCCTGCTCGGCGGGCACGCCCTGTCCGAGCAGGGACTGAACGCGGCCAGCCGCATCGCGGCAGCGACCGGCGCGCAGATAATCGTCGAGACATTCCCGGCCCGGATGGAATGCGGTGCCGGTGTCCCCGCCGTCGGGCGGCTTGCCTACCTGTCGGAGATGGCCGCGCAACAGCTGAGCGGGGTGACGACCCTCGTGCTCGCCGGCGCCCTTTCACCGGTGTCGTTCTTCGCCTACCCCGGCAAGGAAAGCGACCTCGTCCCCGACGGCTGTGAAGTAGTGGAGCTCGCGGACACCGGCCAGGATGTCGAGGCCGCGCTCGCAGCGCTCGCCGAGCAGGTCGCTCCCGTCACCGAGGCGGAGCCGTCCGAGCACGCCCCGGCCACGCCGGAACCTGGTCCGCTCACCATCGTCAACCTCGCCGCAGCGATCGCCGCGACCCTCCCGCAGGACGCCATCGTCGTCGATGAGGCCAACACCTCCGGACTTGCGCTGCCCGCGGCGCTGACCACCGCGGCGCGGCACACGCTGCTGACCCTGACCGGTGGCGCGATCGGGCAAGGCATGCCGGTCGCGACCGGCGCAGCCGTGGCGGCGCCGAACCGGCCCGTTTTGTCGATCGAGGCCGACGGCAGCGCGCTGTACACGATCCAGTCCCTGTGGACCCAGGCGCGGGAGAACTCGAACGTCACCACGGTCCTGGTCAACAACTCCGCGTACGCGATCCTGCGGATGGAACTCGCCCGCACCGGCGCTGGCGACAAGCCCGGCGCCCAGTCCGCGCGAATGCTGGATCTGTCCGATCCCACATTGAACTTCGTCGACATCGCGACCGGGTTCGGCGTGCCGGCGAGCCGCGTCCACACAGCCGAGGAACTCGTGGGTGCTCTCATCGCCGCTTACGCCGAACCCGGCCCGCACCTGATCGAGGCCATCGTCCCCCCGATCGTTTAACCCCGCACCGCCGCGCCTCGCCGTTGCCCTCGACAGCGTTTTCACCTCTTGAAGGTTTTCATCTCTTGAAAGGCTGGTCCGCCATGCAGAAGCTCGCGACCCCGAACGCGGCCCGCATCGGTCGCCCGGACGGGCCGGCTCACGACGACGCCGTCGACGAAGCCCACCTCAACGGCACGCCCGACCAGCTCAAGCACGACATGGTCGGCCTGCTCGGCAAGGACCAGGTCCTGTATCGATTGTCCGACCTGGTCCGGTACGCCTCCGACGCCAGCCCATACCGATACCTGCCCCAGGTCGTCGTCGTGCCCCGCGATGTCGCGGACGTGGTCGCGATCCTCGACTACTGCCGCCGGAACGGCCGACACGCGACCTTCCGCGCCGCCGGCACCAGCCTCAACGGCCAGTCGCAGTCCGACGACATCCTCATCGAGGTCCGCCGGCACTGGAACGGCATGGTTGTGGAGGACGACGGCGCGCGACTGCGGGCCCGGCCGGGCACGATCCTCGCCCACGCCACGACTGTTCTGCGTCGCCACGGCCGCCGACTGGGACCGGACCCTGCCTCGGCCGATGTCGCCACGATCGGCGGGGTCATCGCCAACAACGCCGGCGGCATGCGCTGCAGGCTGGAACGCAACGCCTACCACATGGTGTCCGCGATGACGCTCGTGTTGCCGTCGGGCACCGTCATCGACACCGGCGCATCCGACGCCGGGGCACAGTTCGCCACCGCAGAACCCGAGCTTGCCGCCGGCCTGATGCAGCTACGTGCCGAGATGCTTGCCGACGAGGAGCTCAGCGCGCGCGTGCGGCACAAGTTCTCCATCCGCAACACGACCGGGTACTCTCTGGCGGCGTTGCTGGACGGCGACACGCCCCTGGGCATCTTTCGGCGCCTGATCGTTGGCTCTGAAGGGACGCTGGCGTTCGTGGCCGAGGCGGTCATCGACACTTTGCCGGCGCCCGCGGCGACGACGGTCAGCTGGATCGCGCTGCCGTCGATCAACGAGGCTGTCGCGCTGGTGCCTGACCTGGTCGGGCTCGGCGCGGAAGCGGTCGAGTTGATGGTCGCCCCCGCGTTGACCGCCGCCGCGTATTTCTTCCCCGGCACCCCCGAGTACTGGAAGACCCTCGGTGCGGGCGCGGCCGCACTGCTGGTCGAGTTCGGCGCGAACAACGACGCCGAACTCGACGCCGCCGAGGAGCAGGTCACCAAACTCGTTGCCGACGCCAACCTGCTGCACCCGCTGGACTTCACCCGCGACGAGGAGCTCATCGCACTCCACTGGCGTGTGCGGGAAGGGCTGCTGGGCATCATCGGCAAGCTGCGCCCCGAAGGCACAGCCCTCGTCACCGAGGACGTCTGCTTCCCCCCGGCCCGCATCGCCGAAGGCGCCCTCGACCTGCAGGCGCTGTTGGCCAAGCACGGGTTCCTGCCCGGTGTGGCCGGCCACGCCGCCTACGGCAACCTGCATTTCATCCTCACCCCGAAGCTCGCCGACCCCGCTGACCGAGACCGGTACGCCGCGTTCATGTCCGAGCTCGTCGAGCTCGTCATCGACAAGTACGACGGCTCGCTCAAGGCCGAGCACGGCACCGGCCTGAACATGGCGCCGTTCGTCAGCCACGAATGGGGCGAGAAGGCCACCGACATGATGTGGCGCATCAAGGCCCTCGCCGACCCGCACAACGTGCTGGGCCCGAACATCGTGCTCACCCGCGACGACGGCATCCATCTCAAGGCGTTCAAGTCCACGCCCGCTATCGAGGACGTCGCCACTCACTGCATCGAGTGCGGGTTCTGCGAGGCGGCGTGCCCCAGCCGCAACGTGACCACCACCCCGCGGCAGCGGATCCTGCTGCGCCGCGAGATGGCGCGTCAGCCCGAGGGGTCACCGGTGCTCGCCCAGCTACAGCACGAATACGAGTACGACAGCATCGAGACGTGCGCGGTCGACGGCGCCTGCGCCATCCCCTGCCCGGTCTCGATCAACACCGGCACGCTCATCAAAGGCTTCCGCCGCGCCGAGTCCACCGAGGCACGGGAGAAGGTCGCGTTGAAGGTCGCGAAGCAGTGGGCGACGGTGGAGAAGCTCGCCCGCACCGCGATGGGCGCCGCCGACATCATCCAGCGCACCATCGGTGTGAAGGCGCTGACCGGACTGACCGCCAGCGCCCGACTGGCGATCAGCAAGGACCTGGTTCCCTCTGTCCCTGGTCCGATGCCCCGTTCCGCGCCACGCAAGCTCCCAGCGACGACTCGCGAGGGCGCGGCAGCGGTGTACTTCCCCGCCTGCATCAACCGCATCTTCGGCCGCGACCCCGACCAGGCGCAGCACCCGTCCTTGCCCCAAGCGCTCGTCGATGTCTCCGCTCGGGCCGGTAAGCCGTTGTGGATACCCGACGACGTCGCAGGCAAGTGCTGCTCGACGCCATGGAGCAGCAAGGGCTACAAACGCGGTCACGAATGGATGGCCGCCAAAACGAGCGATGCCCTGTGGCAGTGGAGCGAGCACGGCACCATACCCGTCGTGATCGACGCGGCATCGTGCACGAACGGCCTGCTCGACGATGTCAAGAACTACCTCGACGACGAGCACCGCGCCCGCCTGGACCAGATCGCCATCCTCGACTCCATCGTCTGGTGCCACGACCTGCTCCCCGCGCTCACCGTCAGCGGCACCCTGGAGCGAGTCGCGGTGCACCCCACCTGCTCCACCACGGATCTCGGGCTGACCAAGACGCTGGAGAAAATCGCCGGACAGCTAGCCACCGAAGTGCTCGTCCCGGTCGGTACCACGTGCTGCGGCACCGCCGGAGACCGCGGACTGCTGCACCCCGAACTGGTCGTCTCCGCCACCCGCGAGGAGAAAGCCGCCCTGGACGCGACACCAGCGCAGGCGTACCTCTCGGCCAACCGAACCTGCGAGATGGGCATGCGACACGCCACCGGCCGTCCGTACGAGTCGTTCGTGTTCCTACTCGAACAACTCACCCGGCCGCAGCCCGAAGGCGTCGACAGCGCCGCCACCTCGACCACGGGACGGTGACGCTGATCAACCCCTCCAGAATCGTGTTGTGCCAGATGCAACATCATTGCATCTGTTCACGTCCCGGAGGCGCTGTTGCAGGTCGGACACGCCGAGGGCGGTCCCGGAACTCTCCGGAACCGCCCTGAGACCTGGCCTTTTCACGCTGAAGGTGCGTGCTCCCTATGTTGCATCAGATGCAATAGCGGAGGGTTTCAGCTGCAGCCGCTAGTGCTGCCGCATCCCTCGCACACGTAACACGAACCGGAAGGCCGCATCTTGGTGCCACAGGTCAGACAGATCGGCGCATCCGCGAACTTGCCCGAGAACCTTTCCATCAGCTCGGCAGAGGAGTGAACGCCCTCGGCTGACCCGGCCGAAGCAGCACCCGAACCGGACTTCTCGATGGCCTCGGCCCTGGTCCAGTCCCGCTTCTCGGACTTCTGGGCAAGTTGGGCGGACTGGGCGAAACCCTCGAGCTCGTCCGAGACAGCTTCGTCGGACTCGGGGTTCACCGGCGCGGCATAAGAGCCGGTCTCGAGCTGACGCATACGCTCACCGGCGGTGTGGATGCCCATGGACGTGCGGGTATCGAAGTCCAGATAGTCCAGCGCCAGGCGACGAAACACGTAGTCCATGATCGACTGCGCCATCCTGATGTCCGGGTCGTCGGTGAGGCCGGCCGGCTCGAAGCGCAGGTTGGTGAACTTCTCGACGAAGGTCTCCAGTGGTACGCCGTACTGCAGGCCGATCGAGACTGCAATCGAGAACGCGTCCATGACGCCGCCCAGGGTCGATCCCTGCTTACCGAACTTCAGGAACAGCTCGCCCAGGCCGTCGTCGGGGTAGGAACCGGCGGTCAGGTAACCCTCGGCACCACCCACCGAGAAGGAGATGGTCTGGCTCGGACGGCTCCTGGGCAGGCGCTTGCGGACCGGGCGATACTCGATGATCCGCTCGACCTTGCCGGCAGCCTTGTCGGCGGCCGCTTCCTTGGCGGTCGATCCACCGTCGGACAGCGGCTGGCCGACTTTGCAGGAATCCCGGTAGACAGCCATCGCCTTGATGCCAAGCTTCCAGCCCTGCATATAGACGTCCTCGATCTCCTCGACCGTGGCGTCTTGGGGCAGGTTGACCGTCTTGGAGATCGCGCCGGACAGGAACGGCTGGGTGGCCGCCATCATCCGGACGTGACCCATGGCCGAGATCGAGCGTTCGCCCATGGCCGTGTCAAAGACCTCGTAATGCTCGGGCCTGAGGCCGGGGGCGTCCACGACGTGACCCTTGTCGGCGATGAACTCGACGATCGCCTCGATGGTCTCGTTGGTGTAGCCCATCTTCTTCAGCGCTCGCGGGATCGTGAGGTTGACGATCTCCATCGAGCCGCCGCCGACCAGCTTCTTGAACTTGACCAGCGAGAAGTCCGGCTCGATGCCAGTCGTATCGCAGTCCATCATGAAACCGATGGTGCCGGTCGGCGCGAGAAGGCTGGCCTGGGCATTCCTGAAGCCGTTCTTCTCGCCCAGCTTGATGACGTCGTCCCAGGCTTTGGTGGCCAGCCGGTGGACGTCACCATCCATCGCGTCCAGGGTCCGCAGAGCGTCGTTGGCCGCCTGGTGCTTACGCATCACGCGCTTGTGGGCGTCCGCGTTGCGGGCGTACCCGGCATATGGTCCAACCACCGCGGCCAGTTCGGCAGAACGTTTGTAGGCGGCACCGGTCATCAGTGACGTCAGCGCGCCGGCCAGCGCGCGACCCCCATCGGAGTCATAGCCGTGGCCGGTCGCCATCAGTAGCGCGCCAAGGTTGGCGTAGCCGACGCCCAGCTGACGGTAGTCACGGGTGACCTCCGCGATCGGCTCGGTCGGGAAGTCCGCGAAGCAAATCGAGATGTCCATCGCGGTGATGACGAGCTCGACGACCTTTTGGTAGCTCGCGGCGTCGAAGGTGTCGTCGTCGCGTAGGAACTTCATCAGGTTGAGCGAGGCCAGGTTGCAGGAGGAGTTGTCCAGCGACATGTATTCACTGCAGGGATTGGATGCGGTGATCCGGCCCGTCTCGGGGTTGGTGTGCCAGTCGTTGATCGTGTCGTCGTACTGGATGCCCGGGTCGGCGCACTCCCAGGCGGCCTTGGCGATCTTCTCGAAGAGGTCCTTGGCGTCGACGGTCTCGATGACCTCGCCGCTGCCGCGCTCCCTCAGCCCGAAGTCCGTGCCCTCCTCGACCGCGCGCATGAACTCGTCGGTGACACGGACCGAGTTGTTGGCGTTCTGATACTGCACGGAGATGATGTCCTTGCCGTCCAGATCCATGTCGAAGCCGGCGTCGCGCAACGCCCGGATCTTGCGCTCCTCGCGCGCCTTGGTCTGGACGAAGTCCTCGATGTCGGGGTGGTCGATGTCCAGGACCACCATCTTGGCCGCACGTCGCGTGGCTCCACCGCTCTTGATGGTGCCGGCCGAGGCATCCGCGCCGCGCATGAAGCTGACCGGACCACTGGCTGTACCGCCTGAGGACAACAGCTCCTTGGAGCTGCGGATGCGGGATAGGTTCACGCCGGCGCCGGAACCGCCCTTGAAGATGAACCCCTCTTCTCGGTACCAGTTGAGGATCGAGTCGATCGAGTCGTCAACGGCCAGGATGAAACACGCCGAGACCTGCTGAGGGGAGGTGGTACCGACGTTGAACCACACCGGCGAGTTGAAGCTGAACACCTGGTGCAGCAGCGCCCAGGTCAGCTCGTGCTCGAACAGCTCGGCGTCCTCGGGCGTCGCGAAGTACCCGTTATCGGTGCCAGCCTTGACATAGGTCAGCACGACGCGGTCGATGAGCTGCTTGAGCCCCTTCTCCCGCTCGGGGGTGCCGACAGCACCGCGGAAGTACTTGGTCGTGACAATCGTCGAGGCATTGACCGACCAGAACTCCGGGAACTCCACGTCACGCTGTTCGAAGATCGTGACACCCGTCTTCCAGTTCTGCTGGACGATGTCGCGGTGCTCCCAGGTGACTTCGTCGTAGGGGTGCACACCGGGGGTGGTGAAGATGCGTTCGACCTTCACACCCTTCTTGCCGCTGCTGCGTCGCGCACCTGCACTCGCGCCGGTCGTCTCAGTCATTGATGGCCTCCTTGGCCCTGGTATTGGGTGTTTTAAGTCTTGCTTGCGCCACTGACATTGCGGTCGTTGACGCTCCGCCACTGACACGACCGGTGGTCGGGTCTTGCCGGGGCTAGCTACCCGCCATTCCCTCGCGCGGGAGGTGCTGGCAGGTCGGCTGGGTCTGGTTCTCGACCGGTTGGTTCTCGCTCGGCTCGAAGCAGGGTGATCGCTGACTCGAAGTCCTCCAGGCTTTCGAACGCCTGGTAGACGCTGGCAAACCGAAGGTAGGCGATCTCGTCAAGTTCGCGTAGCGGTCCGAGCACGGCCAAACCCACCTCGTGGGCGTCAACCTCGGCGCTCCCCAGTGCCCGGATCATCTCTTCAACCTGCTGAGCGAGCCTGGCCAGGTCGTCGTCGGTGACCGGACGTCCCTGACAAGCCTTCCGCACGCCGACCAGGACCTTGCTGCGGCTGAATGGCTCGGTAACGCCGCTACGTTTGACCACCGACAGACTCGTGGTCTCGACCGTGGTGAACCGTCGGTTGCACTCTGGACACTGCCGACGCCGGCGGATCGCGGTGCCGTCGTCAGCTGTGCGGCTGTCCATGACTCGACTGTCTGGGTAGTGGCAGAAAGGACAATGCATCGCGGTGGTCCCTTTCTGTTGATGAGCCGGGCTCTGCGGTATTTGCGTGCGTTTGGCGGTACGGCCACCCGAAGCCCCTGTAGGAGCCGCCTGGGGACGAACTGTGGTCAACGTGTGGATGACCTGGGGATAAGCCTATGGGCCCTGTGGGCTACATGTGGATGAGTTACGTCCGCGTAACTACTATATGTGGGAATCTTACGTCGATCCCGCCCGGGACACAACATGATCAGCGAGTCCCGCACGACGTCGGCGTGTCGTTCTTCTGGTAGCCCCTCGGCGCCCCTTCCGGCGGCCTGTCGACGCCCCCGATTGCCGTCTCGGATGGCAGCATGCCCCCCAGAGCACCTCTCTGGTTGTGGACGCTCTGTTTCGAGGGTTGGCCGTTCTGCTGGCGGCTCCCCACGCCGCTTACCGGAAGCGGCGGCGGCGGCGAGGCCGGCACACCGGATTAGGCGAGGCACTCGACGGCACAGTGGTCTCAGCATCCGCGACCCCGAGATCACCCATGTGTGCACCGCGGCGGGGGGATTCAAGCGCCACATCGACATCAAAGACGGCAGCGAGTTCAGCCTCGAGGGTGGGCAATGGCCTCCCGACCCCCGACAACCGTCAGGGCAACGCCGGGATGAGCAACAACTGGCCTGCATGCACTTGAGAGGTACTCAGCCCGTTGACGAGCTGGATCCGTGCCACGGCGTTGTTGATCGGCAGGCTCGGCAACTGGGTTGCGGCCACCTGTGAGAGGGTCTGTCCAGCCGAGACCGTGGTGGCATGGTCGATTTGGGGAGCGGCCGCGTCAACGGAGGTCGCCAGCACCATGGCCAGGGTCGCCACCGCGACGGTGGCCACCAAAGTGATGACGAGACGCCCCCTGCGGGTCAAGCGAGCCGTACGCGGTGACCGAGCGCAAGCGCACTTGCCCGGACCCGCACGTTCGCCGGGACCCACCAGGCGCAGCGGCGGGCGGGTGGTGCGCGACGGCATACGGACAGGCTGAGGTGCGAACACCCCGACGGCTCCAGCTGACATGGCGTCCTCCAGTGTGGTGCAGTTCCAAGCGTTCTATCGAACGTGCGTCCGATAGAACGCTTGTACGATGTCTAACACGTGCCGCCGACAATGTCGAGACACGAGTCGAACAGGTGTTTGAAACTCGTGTCCGAGCGACATAGGCTGTCCGCATGTCGACTAGCCCAGCAGACGCCTCTGACAACGGGTGTCCCGCGGCACGAACAAGGGGACGAAATCATGGCTAAGGTCCACGAGATGCCCGACCGCGAGTCCGGCGACGGTCTGACCACCCGTCAGCGCCGGGTGCTCGAGGTGATCCGCAACTCCGTGGACCGCCGCGGCTACCCGCCAAGCCTGCGCGAGATCGGCGAGGCAGTCGGGCTGCAGAGTCCCAGCAGCGTCTCGTACCAGCTCTTGGCACTGGAGCGAAAGGGTTACCTGCGCAAGGACCCCAACCGACCTCGCGCGATCGAGGTCCTCTCACCGAGCACTGCCTCAGACGGCCACGGTTACCGCCAGTCCCACAGCGACGAGGTCGACGAGACCGGCAGCGGCGACTCCCGTCCCACCCCCGCGTACGTCCCGGTGCTCGGCCAGATTGCCGCCGGTGTCCCGATCACTGCCGAGGAGGTCGTGGACGACGTCTTCGCGCTCCCGCGGCAGATCGTCGGCGAGGGCGAGCTGTTCCTGCTCAAGGTCGTTGGCGACTCGATGGTCGAGGGTGCCATCTGCGACGGCGACTGGGTCGTCGTGCGCCAGCAGCCGACAGCCGAGAACGGCGACATCGTCGCAGCGATGCTCGACAACGAGGCGACCGTCAAGACGTTCAAGCGCAAGGACGGCCACGTGTGGCTCATGCCGCAGAACCAGGCGTTCTCACCCATCGACGGCGATCACGCGAGCATCCTGGGCAAGGTCACAGCGGTGTTGCGCAAGGTCTGATCCCAGGGCCTGGTCTGACAGGTCCCTGGCTCTCTGATCCTGCAGGCGTCTACCTCTGCAGGTCCTGGACGATCTTGCTCAAGGTGACCCCGAGCGGTGCGTCGAGCCGGATCGTCGCTTTGTCGTCGCCACGACTCGGCCCACGCGTCACGATCGCCACCGGTATGGCGCTCGCGGCCGCGCGTCGCACGAACCGATAACCACTCATCACCTGTAGCGAGGAGCCCAGTACGACAAGCCCCAACGAGGCCTCGACGTACGAGAAGCATTGCTCAACAATGGTTTTGGGCACCGACTCACCGAAGAACACGACGTCGGGTTTGACCAGGTCCGACTGACAGACCAGACAGCGCGGTGTGTGAAAGCCGGCCACGGCCTCGTCCGAGAGAACCACATCTCCGTCAGGGCGCAACTCCCCTGCGATCACCTCGAAATGCGGGTTCGCCTCAAGCAGTCGCCCATCCAGGTCGGCTCTGTGCGCGGTCTCGCCGCAGTCCAGGCACCGGGCCAGCGCGAGGTTGCCGTGCAGCTCGACAACGTCACGGGCACCGGCCAGCTGGTGAAGCCCGTCGACGTTCTGGGTGATGATCGCACGCACCAGGCCCAGGCGTTGAAGATCGGCAACCGCGCGGTGTCCGTCGTTGGGCCGGGCTCCGGCAAATCGTCGCCATCCCACGAAGCTGCGCGCCCAGTAACGCTGCCGATTCGCCGGCGAGGCAACGAACTGGCCATATGTCATGGGCACCACCCGCCGCTTGCCGTCCGGTCCCCGGTAGTCCGGGATGCCCGACTCCGTCGACAGCCCAGCGCCAGTCAGCACGGTGACGTTCCCGCCGCGCAAGAGCTCGACCAGCCGCTCGTGGGCCGTCTGATCCAGAGCCGTCGTCAGCGCAGCTTCCACGTGATCAAGTATGCGACGAGTCGTCGCCCACCCAGGAAGGACCTCGGATCCTCAGGCGACTATCGTCAGCCGACACCCCATCCCAGATCACACAAACCATGAATACTTGGCCAAGCGGTAACTCGCCGTTATAAACTTGCAGGCATGATCGATGCTGCCGGGCTACGCGTGATGCGCGCCATCGCCGACGAGGGAAGCTTCACTCTGGCGGCCCTGTCGCTGGGATACTCCCAGCCCGCCATCTCCCAGATGGTGCGCCGCCTCGAGCAGCGGACCGGCACGGTGCTCGTCGAACGGGTGGGGCGTAACGTGCGTCTCACCGAGGCCGGCCAGGTGCTGGCGCGGCACGCCGTGGGGGTGCTGGCCGCGCTCGATGCCGCCGAGGAGGAAGTTGCCGCGATCGCCGGGCTGCGGGCTGGGCGGGTCAGGCTGATGGCATTCCCCTCGTCCTCAGCGACGCTGGTTCCTCACGCACTGGCCCTGGTCAAGAAGAGATTCCCCGACATCAAGGTGACTTTCACCGAAGCCGAGCCTCCGGAGTCCCTGGCTGCGCTGCGTGCCGGCGAGTGCGACCTCGCAGTGGCCTTCGCGTACGAGGGCACCGACCTGGGACGCGGCGAGGAAGACCTCGACATGTTCGTCATCCATAAGTTGCTCGACGACGAGGTCCGGCTCGCGCTACCCAAGAACCACCCGATGGCCAAAGCTAAGGTCGCCGACCTTTCGCTGCTCAGCGACGAGTCGTGGATCGCCGGCTGTCCGCGCTGCCGTGGTCACCTCCTGCAGGTGTGCCAGAAGTCCGGGTTCTTGCCGAACGTGTCGTTCGAGACCGAGGACTACGTCGCCGTGCTGGGCCTGGTAGCCGAGGGTCTGGGCGTGGCGCTCATCCCTGACCTCATTCTGCGTAGCGCCAACCACCCCGACGTCGTCACCCTCCCGATCTCGCCGGCCTCGCGCCGGGAGGTCCATGTGGTCACCACCGCAGACCTGCAACGGGTTCCGGCGGTCAAGGCCGCGCTGGACGCACTGTGCGAAGCGGCCACCGCGACTCCGCGGGTCTTCGCTCGCGGCTGACATCTGCCCGGCACTCCCACCGCCGTTGAACACGGTCGAAGTCGTGAGCGTTTCTGCCAAGATGCATGGCGCTATTCGAGGCCGGACGAGCAACGGCCGCAGCTGAAGCGGCACCCAACCCAAGTCCCTCGAAGCAGACCGATGATGGCTCAGCTTCAGACACACAACATCGACAAAGCGGACGAGACCCGGAAGTCACAGGCAAGTGCCCACGTCGATGTGGTCACGCTGGGGACCTTCACGCTGGGCAGAGAGACCTGCCAACCGGAGGCAGCGACCCCTATTAAGAGCGAGGCAACAAACCACGGAAACGAAAAACGGCGGGTTCTCAATGCCCGCAGACCGCTTAACAGCGCCAGTGCCTCCAGCGCGAATGCCGGGACATCCGTCATATAGGAAACGCCGAGGGTTCCGGAGACCGGGCCCAGGGCGAGGCATCCGATGGCAAACGCGGCGTGCCTCCTCGGCAGGAAGCTGCGCACCACCAGATATGCAGCCGTCAGGCCTACCGCGCCAAGAACCGAAACCATGACCTGTAGAGCGGCTGGAGAGGAACCAAATACCGCGATGACGGGCTGCGCCAGAAGCAAGACGGTGAGACGTTAGAGCCAAACCCCGAACGACCAGTTTCGGCGGAGGCTGACGTCGGTATCTGCCGGTCGTCCAAGCCCACGGTTTCGAGACCGTGGGCTTCGTAACGGTTGGCGCCGGGACCACTGGCTTGGACTTACCACGTTTCTCACCGAGTGCGCTCGGCGCAGGAGACGGCGCAGCCACGGAAGTCTGCCGCGAAGCCCCGCGAAGGATTTGCATCGTCGCTGACTCGGAAGAGGTGGAGCCCAGGGAAGTGACGATTTCGGCGAGTCGATCGGCAGAGAGACGATCACGTGACGCCTCGAGACCGCCCCGTCGATTTCGCCAGCCACCACGACGCGACATGTTCAGGTATCCATTCACGAAGAGGGGCCTGCCGGGCCCCGAATCTTGGTCCTGCCGGGCCGACGGCCGTCCTGCTGGATCGCCGCAAATACAAAGTTCCGGATGACGTGAAGACGAATTGGACAATCGGTCACAAACTGTCCTTTAACAAACCATGTCTGCCCGTTGAGCTCATATTCTCTGCACCAAACGGACGATATGGCTCTTCGATATTCGACTGAGTGCTCCACATATCCACACAAGTCGGCCGAAACAGCCACAATCAGGCCAATCTCCTGCGAACCCAACGGCGAACGTTGTCGTGGTGGCGGACGATGACGAGCAACGCGATGCAGATCCCCCACACCCTGCCCACAGCAACGGGGTCGGGCAGCGGCGCCAACCCGGTATACAGCATGAGCAGTCCCGCGGCCGCAATCGAAGAGCCGGCCACCCACCGTGTGCGCCACAGCATCAGTCCGAAGACCATGAGCATGCCCAGGCCAAACCATGGGAAGACCGCCAGTATGGCGCCCAAAGAGGTGGCGACCCCCTTGCCGCCGCGCCCGCGCAGGAACGGAGAAAGTACATGTCCGAGGACGGTCGCCATGCCCACCACGTAGGCAGTGAAGCGGTCAAAGAGCAGCAGCGCCAGCAACGTCGGTATTAGCCCCTTGAGAACGTCGAGCAGGCCGACGACAACGCCCCATCGCACTCCCAGGACACGACCGGCATTCGTCGCGCCCGGGTTCCCGGAGCCTTGTCGAAGATCCGCATGACGAGTCCTGGCGATGATGGTCGCCGGGTTGATCGATCCGACGAAAAAACCGAGCACGGCCGTCACCGCAACGACGACCCAGGATCCGGGCATGGTCAGAGCCGGCCAGGGTCCGGTCGAGGCGAGACTGAGACCGCGATCGTGCCCGGACCGACATGTGCGCCCACCACCGCTCCGAGCTCAACCAGAAGCACCGTCGTCGAGGACGGCACCCTGGTCAGCAGCCGGTCGACCAGATCGCTGGCCCGGGTCTGCGAGTCAAGATGATGGACAGCGATATCGACGCCTGTCTCCCCTGCAGCGCCGAGCGCCTGGAGTGCGAGCTCTTCCAGCCTGCTCAATGCGCGAGCCGCCGTGCGCACCTTCTCGATCGGATCGATGTGCCCGTCGGACAGCGCCAGTAAGGGCTTGATGGCCAGCGCTGAGCCGAGCAGGGCCGAGGCCGCTCCGATCCGACCGCCGCGGCGCAGATGCTCCAGGGTGGCCACGTAGAAAATGACAGTGGACGCCCGCGCCCGAGCAGTCGCAATGGCCGCCACCGTTTTGGCGTCCTGTCCCCGCTGCGCGGCCACAGCTGCGGACAGCACCGCATAACCCATCGCCATACCCACTGAGCGGGAGTCGACAACCTCCACGGGAATCGGCGACTGGCTGGCCGCGAGCATGGCGGATCCGACGGTCCCTGACATGTCCGAGGAGATGTGCACGGACACCACGGCGTCGGCGCCGCCGGCCGCCGCCGCCTCATAGGCATCGAGAAACGCCTGCGGCGACGGACGTGAGGTGCTCACCTTGGTGAACTTGCGCAGGGCCGCTGCCAACTCGGACGTGGTGAAGTCGACGCCTTCGCTGTACTCCTGCCCGCCCAGAACCACGTGTAGCGGCACAACGGCAATGCCATGGCTCGCCACAAGATCCTCGGGCAGGGATGCCGTGGAGTCCGTGACGATCGCAACGCTCACTCTGGCAGGCTATCGCTGGACACCCAGGGATCTTGTCACGGCGCCATCCCAACGTCACACGGTCCAGGCCCGCACCATCCCCATGTTTGTCAGCTGGCGACGATGTTGACCAGGTTCGGCGCACGAACGATGACCTTGCGGACGACCTTGCCTTCAAGCGCTGCGGTGATCTTGCCACTGGCCAATGCCTGCTCCTGCAGGTCTTCCTCACTGATGCCGACAGCCACCTCGAGGCGATCGCGCACCTTGCCCTGGACCTGAACGACACACGTCACCGTGTCGTCCACGAGCAGCGCAGGGTCGGCTGTCGGGAAGTCCACGTAGGTCAAAGACTCGGCGTGCCCCAGCTTGGCCCAAAGCTCCTCGGCGAGGTGAGGTGCCACAGGAGCCGTCATGACAACCAGCGCCTCGGCCGCCTCGCGCGGCACGTTGGGCAGCTTGGTCAGCGCATTGTTGAACTCGATCAGACGGGCGATGGCCGTGTTGAAACGCAGACCGTCATAGTCCCTTCTCAGCGCATCGATGGTCTTGTGCAAGAGACGTTTCGTCGCCTCGTCCGGGGCATCCTCAATGACCAGAAGCTCGCCGCTCACTTCGTCAATCACGTTGCGCCACAGGCGCTGCAGGAAACGCTGGGCCCCGATAACGGCTCGGGTCTCCCAGGGACGCGACAGGTCCAAAGGGCCCATCGACATCTCGTAGACCCGGAACGTGTCGGCGCCATAGCCCTCGAACATCTCATCCGGAGTCACGACGTTCTTCAGGGACTTGCCCATCTTCCCGTACTCACGGGTGACCGGCGATCCCTTCCACGTGTAGGAGATCTCACCGCTGGGTGTTGCCTCCTCGATGACCTCAGCGGCGGGCACTGACTGGCCGCGGCTGTCACGGAAGAAGAAGGCCTGGATGTAGCCCTGGTTGAAAAGCTTGCGGAAGGGTTCTTCGCTGCTGACGTGACCGAGGTCGAACAGCACCTTGTGCCAGAAGCGGGAGTACAGCAGGTGCAGCACCGCATGCTCGACGCCACCGACATACAGGTCGGCACCGCCGGGATCGAGGGCACCGACCGGTGCCCCCACAACGGTTTGGACCTGCTTGCCCATCCAGTACTTCTCCACCTCGGGGTCAACAAGGGCGTCGTTGTTGGCCGGGTCCAGGTAGCGCAGCTCGTACCAGCAGGAGCCGGCCCAGTTGGGCATCGTGTTGGTCTCGCGACGGTAGGACTTCACACCATCGCCCAGGTCCAACTCGACGTTGACCCAATCCTGTGCCCGGGCCAGGGGCGGCGCCGGGTTGGACTCCGCATCCTGCGGGTCGAACGTGGCCGGTGAGTAGTCCGCCACCTCTGGCAGGAGCACGGGCAGCATGGACTCGGGCAGGGCAATCGCGTGGCCGGCCTCGTCATGGACGATGGGGAACGGCTCGCCCCAGTAGCGCTGCCGCGAGAACAACCAGTCGCGCAGCTTGTAAGTGACCGTCTCCTCGCCGAGGCTCTTGTCCCGCAGCCAGTCGATGGTCTTGGCCTTGGCCTCGGGGACGCGCAGCCCATTCAGCGAGATCTCGTCATTGGCTGAGTTGATTGCCGGCCCGTCACCGATGAACGCCTCGTCCTCCGGGTGACCGTCCGGAGGCTGCACCGTGCGGATGATGGGCAGGTCGAACTTGGTCGCGAACTCGTAGTCGCGCACGTCCTGACCAGGCACCGCCATGATCGCGCCAGTGCCGTAGCCCATCAGCACGTAGTCCGCCACGAACACCGGAATTGATCGCCCGTCAACGGGATTGATGGCGAAGGCCCCGGTGAACGCACCGGTCTTGTCCTTACCCTCGGACTGCCGCTCGACGTCGCTCTTACGCGAGGCTGTCAGCCGGTATGCCGCGACGGCCTCCCGGGGTGTCACTGTGTCACGTCCACCGGGAACCCAGGCCTCAAGCGTGCCCTGGGGCCAATCATCACCGGGGACAATAGAATCCACTAGCGGATGCTCAGGTGCCAGCACCATGAAAGTGGCACCGAACAGCGTGTCCGGGCGCGTCGTGAAGACATCGATCGCGACCGTCGTGGCGCCATCGGCAGTCTCGGCGCCATCGGCGACAGGCACCCGGAAGAACACCTTGGCCCCGGATGAACGACCAATCCAGTTGCGCTGCATCAGCTTGACCGGCTCGGGCCAGTCCAGACGGTCGAGGTCGTCAACCAGCCGGTCCGAGTACTTGGTGATCCGCATCATCCACTGGGACAGGTTGCGCTTGAATACCGGGAAGTTGCCACGCTCGGACCGACCGTCGATGGTGACTTCCTCATTGGCCAGAACGGTGCCCAGCCCCGGACACCAGTTGACTGGCGCCTCGCTGGTGTAAGCCAGCCGCTGGTCGTCGATCTCCTTGCGCTGCACCTCCGCGTCCAGCCACTCCCACGGCACGCCGGAGGTCGTGGCCCGCTCCCCCGACTCAAAAGCCGCGACAAGCTCGCTGATCGGTCGGGCCCTTCCGCGCCCGCCCTCGGCAGACTGGTCATACCAGCTGTTGAAGATCTGGACAAAGATCCACTGGGTCCACCGGTAGAACTCCGGGTCGATCGTGGCGATCGCACGGCGGTCGTCATGTCCCAGACCAAGGCGGCGCAGCTGACGCCGCATGGTCACCATGTTCTCTTCAGTGGTCTTGCGGGGGTGCTGACCGGTCTGCACGGCGTACTGCTCGGCCGGCAGCCCGAACGCGTCGTAGCCCAGGGTGTGCAAGACGTTCTTGCCCATCATCCGTTGAAAGCGGGCGAAGACGTCTGTGGCGATGAATCCCAGCGGATGCCCGACATGCAGCCCGGCTCCGGAGGGATAGGGGAACATATCCAGCACGAAGAGCTTCTGCCGGCCGGCCACCCCCTCGGGGTCAGCCCACGGGCCGGCCGGGTTCGGGGCGTGGAAGGTGCCCTCGCTCTGCCACCGGTCCTGCCACGACGTCTCGATGCGCTCAGCCATCTCGGCCGTATATCGGTATGGAGTGTCGTTCATCATCGCGTCCTCTGTTCGTCATCCTGCGATTGCATGCTCCTGGGGGCCCCCGTCTGGCGACTCTGACTGGCACATGAGAAAACCCCTCGCGAAGGAGGGGTTGCCGCGTTGATGTCCGGTCCGGGCCAACGCGGCTAACTAAGGAGCAGCGAGCTTCGCATGAGTGACACGTTAGCGCAGGGTGCGGCCCTGATGCCGGTCATCATCAGCACGTGGACGAGGTCGCGGTACGTGAAGGTGCGATCTGGACGAATCGGCGCATGCGAAAGGCCGCCACCTGGACCGGTGACGGCCTCTGCAAGCCGGCAGAACGTGAATCCCTACAGGGACGCGACCTTCTTGGCCATAGACGACTTCTTGTTCGCCGCGTTGTTCTTGTGTATGACGCCCTTGCTCACGGCCTTGTCGAGCTTGGTCGACGCAACCTTGAGTGCCTCGGCAGCCGCAGAGGCGTCGCCGGAGTCGGCCGCAGTCTTGAACTTGCGGATCCAGGTGCGGAGCTCGCTCTTGACGGCCTTGTTGCGTTCGGTGGCCAGAGCGTTCGTCTTGATGCGCTTCAGCTGGGACTTGATATTTGCCACGTGGAATCTTTCTCACATTCGGGTAGGTCGATGGTGCTCTGTCATGAGGGCGACAGAGGCGGCTCGGGACCGGGCGTGGGGATACCCGTGGTTGAGCCGCTCTGGGTGGAACTGCATGCGCACACGACCTGAGCGCGCACGCGACGACCAAATCTAGCAGCGAAGAGCTCACCTCGCCAAACCGCAACCTCCCAGGCTGCGAGGTCGCCAGGGTTCAGCCGCCCCGAGCTCTCAGACCTCAGCGAGGGTTGCGGGCTGCACAGATCGTCAGAATCGCACGTTCGACGGCATAGACCGGGTCGCGGCCGCCGCCCTTGACGTCGAAATCCGCTGCGGCAACGGCCTGGATGGCTCGGCCGACGCCCTCGGGCTCCCAGCCGTCGAGCTTCCTGCGAGCCTGGTCGATCTGCCACGGCGCCATGGCCAGGGTCTTGGCCAGCTGAGCCGAGGAGCCACGACCTGCGCTGCCGACCTTCACCATCTGACGCAGCTGCATGGCCAGCACAGCAACAATCGGCACCGGGCTGTCGCCGGCCGAGATGGCGTGACGCAGCAGGCGAAGAGCCTCCCCCGCGTTGCCGGCGATCGCGGCGTCAGCGACCTTGAAACCCGTCGCCTCGACCTTGCCACCCTGATATCTGTCGACCAACGCCTCGTCGACCAGGCCCTCGGTATCGGCGACCAGCTGCGCGCAGGCAGCGGTCAGCTCGCGGAGGTCCTTGCCGACCGACTCGACCAGGGCCCGCAGCGCACCCGGTGTGGCCTTGCGGCCCTGGCGACGAAACTCGTTGGCGGCGAACTGCGTCTTGTCACCATCGGACTTGATCAAGGGGGCGTCGATGACCCGCGCCCCGGCCTTCTTCAGGGTGTCCAGGACCTTCTTACCGCGCATGCCGCTCTTGTGGGCCACGACCAGCGTGATCTCGTCCGCGGGCGCAGCCAGGTAGGCCAGCAGGTCGGTCTGCAGGTCATCCGGCGCCTCGTCGAGGTCCAGGACGACGATCACCTTGGTCCCGCCGAACAACGAGGGGGATGCGTGCATGGTGAGCGTCCCGCTCTCGTAGCCCTCGGCGAACAGCTTGATCACCTCTAGATCCGGGTCGCCGGCGCGCAGTGCCTCCACCGTCGAGGCCAGCGCACGCTCGGCGAGAACGCTCTCCGGACCCGAGATCAGCACGTATGCCGGCACACCGGCTGTGGGGGCGTGGATGGTCTGGTTGGTCACCGGGCCAAGACTGTCATGCTGCGGCGACAGTCGCCTGCCATGCTCAGAACGCCATCTTCGGTGAGTCCGACAGCTCGAGGCCGAAGAGACTCAGCCGGGCCATGATCACGTCATCCTCGAGCTCGAGGTGGTCGGCCAGCCCATCGAGGGTCAGACCCAGCTCGACGCCTTCGCGCAGCTCGGTGTCCTGCTCGGAGGTCCAGGCATGGCCCTGGGTGACTGCGGTTCGAGCAGATCCGGCCACTGGCGGGTCGCCCGCCACGGGCCGATCGTCGGCCGGCGGGTCATCCTCGTCCTCGCCACCCATCGGGACGGGGTCAACCAGCCCTGCGATTCCGCGCAGCGCCGGCTCGTGCACCGGCAAGGGCTCGGCGGCAGTCTCGTCCAGGCGTTTGAGTGCGGCCAGGACCATCGTCTTGTCAATGGTCGGCCAGAACGGTGGCAGGGACTTCTGCAGGAACCCGGCGTAACGCGCGGTCATCATCCGCGAGTCGAGAATGGCCACGACCCCGCGGTCATCGCCGCGACGCACCAGCCGGCCGGCGCCCTGAGCGAGCCGCAACGCCGCGTGGGTGGCCGAGACCGCCATGAAGCCGTTGCCGCCCATCCGGGCAATGGCCTGCGAACGCGCCGAGGACAGCGGGTCATCCGGGCGAGGGAATGGGATCCGGTCGATGATGACCAGCTGACAGGAAGAACCTGGGACGTCGACGCCCTGCCACAACGACAGCGTGCCGAACAGGCACGTCCTGGCGTCGCGGGCAAACTGTCGCACCAGCGTGGAGGTCTGGTCCTCGCCCTGGCAGATGAAGTCGATGCTGCCGGTGTCTGTATCGCCATAAGTGCCTGAGTCCTTGGCGGTGCCGTTGCCTTCACTACTGCCGAACCGTTCGCGCATCGCCTCGGTCGCGGCGACGGCTGCGCGCATCGAGGAGAACAGCCCGAGCGTCCTGCCCCCAGCGGCCCGCACCAGCTCCTCGATCTCGTCGAGCATCTCGGGCGCCATGCCGTCACGGCCCGGCGCCGGTAGATGCTTGGCGACATAGGCGATGGCCTGCTTCGGGTAGTCGAACGGGCTGCCGACGTCGAGCCCACGCCAGGTCGGGGCGCCCTCACCGCGCAGCCCGAGGGTCCCGGCAACGGCGTCGAACGTTCCACCAAGCTCGAGGGTGGCCGACGTCATGATGACCGTACGATCGCCAAATATCCCGTCCCGCATCAACATCGCCACGCTCATCGGTGCCACTTTCAGCACCGAGCCTCTTCGCGGGTCCTTGCTCACCCAGGCGACGTCGAGCTCGCGCTCCTCCAGGATCCGTTCGGCGTTCTCGAAGATCTCGTCGATCGCCGCGCGGGCGACCTGCCGGGCACCGTCGTTGTCCTCCGGCGATGCCGGCTTCAGCTCGGTCTGCACCCCGCGGGCAGAGTCGCGCACCCGTGCAAGAGCAAGTGACAGGGAGTCAGGTATGCCGTTCAGCCGTCCTTCGGGCAGCTCGTCGACGATGGCGGCGAGGAACTCGGACGCATCGGTGACCTGGTCTGTCGGCGCGAGACGCCCGGCACGCTTGGCGGCGACGGCGATCATAGGCACGGTCAGCTCATCGGTGATTGTGGAGGTGACCCGGTCGACCAGATCATGGCCCTCGTCGACGATCAGCACGTCGTGCTCGGGCAACATCTGTCGGCCCTCGAAAGAGTCGATGGCCATGAAGGCGTGGTTGGTCACGACCACGTCGACGTCCTTGGCGCCCGCGCGTGCCTGCTCCACGAAGCACTCGGTGACCATCGGACACTTCTGGCCTAAGCACTCGTGCGCCGCGACCGAAACCTGGCGCCACGCCCGCTCTGAGACCCCCGGCAGCAGCTCGTCGCGGTCACCGGACTGGGTCGTCTCAGACCAGGATCGCAGTCGGACTACCTCTGCTCCCAGCCAGGAAGCGTTGGAGTCCACAGCCCCCACCGACAGGAGGCTTCCCTCGTCATCTGCCGGGAAGCCGCCGGACAGTTTGTGCCGGCACAGGTAGTTACGGCGGCCCTTCACCAGAGCGTAGGTCGGTTGGCGACCCAGGATGGGGGCGATCGACTTGGCCAGCCGGGGCATGTCAAAGTCGACGATCTGGGCCTGCAGGGTCAGTGTCGCGGTGGCCACGACAGTGGGCCGACCCGTGTCGAAAGCGTGCACCACAGCGGGAATGAGATAGGCCAGCGACTTGCCGGTGCCCGTGCCCGCCTGGACCAAGAGGTGCTCGCGTTTGGCGATGGCATCCGCCACGGCGTGCACCATCTCGACCTGTCCCGGACGCTGCACACCACCGATCCCTTGCACTGCGGCGTCCAGGAGTGCGTCCAGGTCGGGGGCTTTCGAAGGCATTCCCTCAGGCTATGCCCGCAAAGCGTCAATCCGCATAAGCCGCGAGCTCGTCGACCAGGGTCTGGTTGACCTTGGCCTCGACTCGGGTGCCGTGCTCGGTGTGCTCGCTGGTGAGGATCTCGGCCTCGCGGTGCAGCCTGTTGACCAGATCGCCCCGGTCATAGGGCAGCAGCACGGTCACCGCGATGTCCGGCCGGGGCAGCTCGTCGGCGATGAGGCAGCGGAGCTCGTCCAGCCCCTCACCCGTGCGCGCAGACACGACGAGGGAGTGCTTCTCGCTGCGCCGGAGCCGGTCCAGCACCTCGGGGTCCGCAGCGTCGGCCTTGTTGACGACGATGACTTCCCTGATCTGGTCACCGCCGACCTCGGCAAGAACAGCGCGCACGGCCGAGATCTGACCCTCGGGGTCGGGGTGGGAGCCGTCAACGACGTGAAGCAGCAGATCCGCGTCGCCGACCTCCTCGAGCGTCGATCGGAAAGCCTCAACAAGCTGGGTCGGCAGCGCCCGGACGAAGCCCACGGTGTCCGACAGGGTGAACAGCCGGCCGTCGGCTGTCTCTGCCTTACGGACGGTTGGGTCGAGGGTGGCGAACAGCTGGTTGTCAACCAGTACGCCGGCACCGGTGAGCCGGTTGAGCAGGGAGGACTTGCCCGCGTTGGTGTAGCCGGCAATGGCGACGCTGGCCACGCTATTGACCCTGCGACTGTGCCGCTTGGTGTCCCGGGTGGTCTTCATCGCCTTGATCTCGCGCTTGAGCTTGGCGATCCTGCTGTTGATCCGGCGCCGATCGAGCTCGATCTTGGTCTCGCCAGGGCCACGTGAGCCCATCCCCTGGCCGCCGGCCGCCTGCCCACCGGCCTGGCGGGACATCGACTCACCCCAACCACGCAGACGGGGGAGGAGGTACTGCAGCTGGGCAAGCTCGACCTGAGCCTTACCTTCACGGCTCTTGGCATGCTGGGCGAAGATATCGAGGATCAAGGCGGTGCGGTCGATGACCTTGACCTTGACGACGTCCTCGAGCGCCCGTCGCTGTCCGGGGCTGAGCTCGCCGTCGCAAACCACCGTGTCGGCGCCCTCGGCGATGACGACATCGCGTAGCTCTATCGCTTTGCCGGACCCCAGAAACGTGCTCGTGTCGGGCCTCTGGCGACGCTGGATCAGTCCAGCGAGCACAGTAGACCCGGCCGTCTCGGCGAGAGCGGCCAGCTCACGGATCGAGTTGTCGGCGTCCTCGACGGTGCCTTCGGTCCACACGCCGCAGAGCACGACCCGCTCGAGGCGCAGCTGGCGGTACTCAAGCTCGGTAACATCCTGGAGCTCGGTCGACAGGCCCGCGACCCGGCGCATGGCCGCGCGTTCCTCACGGTCGAGCTGGGTGCCATCGACGTCGGCGCCAAAGTCCGACTCATCGCGGTGCCAGGTGTCGTCGTCGTTGAGTGCTGACGCTTTGAAGTCGAACAGATCGGATCGTTGAGTCATATCTCCCTTAGGATCGCATCTCTTCAACCTCCCGCGCGAACTGTTTGTTCCGATATGCCGCGTGCCCGCGCCGGCCCCGCCCCACCACGGCGACAGTTGTGAGCTCTCGTTGGACGCAAACGCGAATGCCTTTCGGTGAACGGTAGCGGTCGCCGTTGGCACGGTTATCCGTCTCGGCCGAGCCCTCTGAAAGGACACCGCCACAACATGGCCGAGCCGACTGCCTGCTCTGCGATGACGTACATCCAGCCGCCGACGAGGGCGCTGCTGGTAGCTTCGCCGACCGGTCCTAAGAGAGGGTCCATCGCTGGTCACCGCCGACGAGCACGACCACCTTCGGGCCGGCTGACAACACCTGAATGATCCGGGTGCCAGCCACCAGGGGCGCCGAGATGGGGGCGCTTGGCTTCGAGGCGACCTGGGGGACATCTGGGATCGGGACGGAAGTTGAAGGTGACAGCCGCCACAGGGCCACGGCGTTGTCGATGGGAGATGCCCCGCCCGGCAGCCGTCCAGCACTACAGATGCCTTCCCAGGACTTGTAAGACGGCGCGGGCTGTCACCTACATGCACCGACCTCAGCCATATCTCGACGCTTTTGACTGTCTGGACGAGAGAGCTGCACACACGTTGGCCGTCAACGACCTTGGCTGGTCTACGCGGCATAGATCTGGCCGCTGGACATATCGCGTCAATGGGACATCAGGTGATGTTCCCAAGACCGAGGTTGAACTGTGTTCACCTTCCCAGGTGCTCGCCGTCTGGCACATCGGCCGTCGGGGCCACGAGAACACACCTAGAGCCGGCGACCCGATCCTCACTCGCGAGCCTTGACAGTCATTACCTGTTCGATGGACTCTTCCGGGACGCTAGCCGTGCTGGCAGCGGCCCGCGGCCTCACCGAGGGCCGCTGCCAATATCGGAGACAGAGGCAACACATGAGCACTCCCACGCCTACCCGGCAACAGCTCTTCATCAACGGCGCCTACGTCGACGGCACGGGACCGCAGACGTACGACGTCATGAGCCCGGTCACCGGCGCCCTCGTGGGCAGTGTGCCGATACCGTCCGAGGCCGACCTAGACGCTGCGGTCAAGGCGGCCAACGACGCGCAGCCCGCATGGGCCGCAGTCAACGTATGGAAGCGGGCCGAGATCTGTCACCGCATAGGCGACGAGCTCAGCAAGCGCGTCCCCGAACTAGCCCGGCTCCAGACGTGGGAACAGGGCAAGCCGCTTGCCGAGTCGGTCGCCGACATCGAGGAGGCGGCGCAGCTGTTCCACCTGCACGCCGAGGATGCGTTGCGGCTACACGGCGAGGTAATCCCGTCCCCCGACAGCCGTAAGCGCATGTTCACCTTCCACCGCGCGGTGGGCACGTGGGCCATCATCACCCCCTGGAACTTCCCAGTGCTCATGCTCGCCGAGTTCGTCGCTCCCGGGCTCGCCACGGGCAACGCACACGTCGTCAAACCGCCCGCCAACACCCCACTGACCGTGCTGAAGGCCATGGAGGCATCCGCCGCGGCGGGTCTGCCGGAGGGCCTGGTCAACATCGTCCCGGGCGAAGGCGCCATCGGCGACGCACTGGTGCGGCACTCCGGGATCGACGCGATTGGCTTCATCGGCTCCTCGGCCACCGGCGCGAAGATACAGGCCGCTGCCGGGCTGAAGCGCTCGATCATGGAGTGCTCGGGCAATGGGCCGCTAGTGGTGCTCGGCGACGCCGACCTGGACGCCGCGGCAAAGGCGGCGGTGTACGGCGCCTCCCTGTGCTCGGGCCAGGTGTGCTGCGCCACAGAGCGGGTCGTGGTACACCGCGACATCCACGACGCCTTCGTGGAGGCCATACTGCGGGCCGCCGGACAGGTAGTGCTCGGCGACCCGTTCGTCGAGGCGACCAACCTCGGCCCGTTCAACAACCAGGGCGTCGCGGCCAAGATGGACCGGCACATGGCCGATGCCCGCGAGCGCGGTGCCCGGGTCCTGACTGGCGGCGAGCGCCGCCACGGGCAGCCGACCGATCTCTACTACGAGTTCACCGTGGTGGACGGCGTGCCTGAGGAGAGCCTGCTGTCGCGGGAGGAGTCCTTCGGCCCGGTGGTGCCTATCATCACCGGCGCTTCAGACGACGAGCTACTGCGGATCGCCAACGACGACAAGCTCGGCCTCCAAGGGGCCGTCTTCACTCGAGTACATGGCCGCCGCCTTCCGCTTCATCGAGAACATGGCGGTCGGCCAGGTCATCGTGAACGACAGCACCTGCTACTGGGACATCAACATGCCCTTTGGTGGCGCGGGCGGTCGCGGCACCGGCTGGGGCCGTATCGGCGGCAAGTGGACACTCCTGGCGATGACGGACGTACGTACGGGTGTGATCAGCCTCTGAGACGGCCCGCACACTCTCGGATGCCACCCGCGCACACCAGGGATGCTGGGTTGGTGCACTGTCTGCCATACGGGGCCACGATCCTGCTGCTGGCCGCACAGGATCCCCTTCCGCGGCGGTCTCGCGCGGGCAGAACCCGGCGCCCACATCCGCAGTTCCACCGGCCGTCCTGACGACCGCCCCGCCACCGGCGCGTCTGCCGCCCACCACCTCGTCATCGGGCCCCAGGCCGCGCTGTGGCAGGCAGCGCACCGCCTGTTCGGTAGTCCTCAGGTTGCCCGGCGGACGCCGGGCACTGTTCGCCGTCCCGGCCAGGGACGACGGTCACCATCGGCTGGGCCTAGCAACTGGGCTGCCCGGGTACGGCCGGACATCCGAGGAACTAGCGGCCCAGAGCCGGATTCCGGCCCACGCCATGGCGGCCGGCGTGCTTGCCGTCCTGCCCCGCTGTCGCGCCAGCGGGCTGGCACGGTGCGTCGCAGGGCGCTACCACGCCGGGCCCCGTCGCCGGTAGCGTGGACGCTGATGAGCAAATTGACCGACCACTACTTCACCGCCGAGCCTGCCAGCGCCGCCCAGCGTCGAGAGCTTCGCGTGTCCCTGGCGGGCCGGGAGGTCATCGTGCAGACGGCGCCGGGCATCTTCTGCCCGGACCGGGTCGACATCGGCACTGCCGTACTGCTGCGCGAGGCGCCCGTTCCGCCGCCGACCGGCAACCTCCTGGACATCGGCTCGGGCTGGGGCCCGATCGCCCTAAGCCTCGGGCTCCTCAGCCCGGATGCCAGCATCTGGGCCGTCGACGTGAACCAGCGTGCCCTGGCTCTGGCACGTCACAACGCCAAAGCATTGGGAATCAACGACTTCCAGGCCAAGACACCCGATGAGGTGCCGGCAGACGTTCGTTTCGACGCCATCTGGTCCAACCCGCCGATCCGGGTCGGCAAGCCCGCTCTGCACGACCTGCTCATGAAATGGCTGCCCCGCCTGACACCTGGCGGCGCGGCATACCTGGTGGTTCAGAAGAACCTCGGATCGGACTCGCTGCAAGGCTGGCTGACAACCGAGCTCGAGGTCAGAGAGCCGGGCGCCTTCACAGTTGGCCGCCATGCCACAGCCAGGGGCTTCCGACTGCTCTCGGTGCGTCGAAGCGGGTGATCAGGCCAGGGTTGTGACCCCGTCGGCCACCAGAACTGCCGGACCTGACAACTCGACCTGCTGGTCTGCCAGCGCCCGGACCTGCAGCGTCCCGCCCAGCACGTCAACTCGCCACATGTCGCTGGCCGTGTCCGCTGCGGCCCACCAACGAGTGGCCAGCGCCGCTGCGGCAGCACCCGTGCCGCACGAACGGGTCTCACCGACGCCGCGTTCGTACACCCTCATAGCGATGTGCCCGGGGCCGATCGGTCGAACGAACTCGACGTTGGTGCCGTGAGGTGGAGCGGGGTTGACCTCAGGCACCTCAGTCAGGTCCAGCGAGGCCAGATCCGCCGAGTCCGGCAATGCCACAACGACATGCGGGTTGCCCAGGTCCAGGCTCAAGCCGGGCATCGGGTCATGTCCGCGGACCTTGACCATGGCATCAAAGCCCTTCTCGTGCGCGCGGTCGGCATCCACGATGCGCCAGTTTCCAAGGTTCACAGCGATCAGGTCGCCATCAAAGCGGACTTGGACTACGCCACCACGGGTGGCAATAGCGAACTCGCCAGCCGTCTCCAGGCCCTCACGGCGCAGGTATGCCGCGAACACCCGGCTTCCGTTGCCACACATCTCGGCGGCGCTGCCATCGGCGTTTCGATAGTCCATGAACCAGTGGGCCTGAGCCGCCTGTTCACGAATGTTCTGCTCTGCCGCTGCCTCAGTCGGGACAACCCGGATAACACCATCGGCGCCGATACCAGTTCGGCGGTCCGTCAGACGTCGGACCTGTTCGGCCGTCACGTCATGAGAGCCGTCGAGATCGGGCACCAGCACGAAATCGTTCTCGGTGCCGTGGCCCTTGGTGAAATGCAGCTCGCCGATGTCAGTCATCTCGCCCATTGTTGCTCACGGAAGTGCCTCACGCCGAGCCGAGACGCCGCCCAGGCGGAGCCAATGGTGTCGCGCCCTCACACCGAGTCAATGTTGTCGAGCGCACGGTCTGTCAGCTGCGAGTCGTCATACCCGAGCCAGTGGATGCGCGGGTCCGGGCGGAACCACGACTCCTGGCGCCTGGCGAACCTGCGGGTCGAGGTGATCGTGTCCTCGATCGCCTGCTCCGCGCTGAGGAGGCCGTCAAGGTGGGCCAATGCCTGGCTGTAGCCAAGAGCCTTGGCTGCGGTCCTGCCCTCACGTAAGCCGTCCGCGTCCAGCCGGCGTGCCTCGTCGAGCAGGCCTGCGTCCCACATCTGCCGTACTCGAGCCTCGATGCGCGCATCGAGCTCCGGCCTCGGGACAAGCAGACCAATCGTGACCGCGGGCAGCTGGTACTCCCGGGTCGGCAAGGTGGCTGAGAACGGTCGCCCGGTCAGCTCAATGACCTCAAGGGCTCGAACGACCCGCCGCTCGTTCTTCGGTTGAATGGAGCGTGCCGCAACGGGATCCGCCCGCAGCAATCGCATGTACATGGCCTGTACACCCTCCCCTGCAAGCTCAGTCTCAAGCCTGGCACGTACCGCTGGGTTCGTAGGCGGGATGTCGAGACGGTCGAGGGCCGCGCGCACATACAGGCCCGAGCCGCCGACCAGGATCGGCCGATGCCCGCGGGACCGGATGCTGTCGATGTCCAACCGGGCTTCTCGCTGGTAGGCCGCAACGCTGGCTTCCTGGCGAACATCCAGGACGTCAAGCTGATGGTGGGCGATCCCCCGGCGCGCCTCGACCGGGGTCTTGGCCGTGCCAATATCCATCCCGCGATACAGCTGCATGGCATCGGCATTGACGATCTCGCCACGCAGCCGCTGAGCGAGGGTGAGAGCCAGATCTGACTTCCCGCTTGCCGTCGGTCCCACGATCGCGACCACCGGACCGACCGACTTCACCGTCATGGACGACGCCAGCTCGCAACAGCCCAGCCGACGCCGTAGGGCGCGCCCGCCCAGAGCACTTCTCCGATCCCATCCGAGCCGGCCGCGGCCACCAACACCGGCCAGACCTGGGCTCCGGTTGCCCCCAGCTCATCGCCGAGGTCTCCATCGATCTCGGCCAGGCGACTCGGCTGTCCGGATGCAAGAGCCGTGCAGACTCCGTCGTCATACCCCCGGGCCCGTGCGTCTTGAGCTCTTGGTGCCTTGGGCCCATGACAGGCTGCCCCGTCGGCCACCAGGATCAGGCCAACGGCGTTGCCATCGGCGCCCAGCTGCTCACCCAGGGCCGTGGCGTCGCCGCCGCAGGTCGTGATCCACCGGGCGGATGCCCACAGCTCAGCGTGCCCCGGATGTGTGGCGATGTCGCGACTCGCCAGGTATCGGGCGACCATGATCGGGGTGGGCAGGTGGCGGTCATATGGGTGCCCCTTGACCAGAGCCGGAATGGCGACGTCGCGCCCGAAGCTGGCGAACGACACCGGCCCGACGGCATCGAACTCTCCCGGCTGACCCGGACCGACGACCACAAGCTGTGCCGAAGCCGAACCCGATGGCGAAGGCGGCGAACCGGCTGACACCCGGACGAGATCGGAGACTGCCCGGGACACCGCACGATCTGCGGCATTACGCATGTCGTCCAGCTCGTGGGCGGCCGAACCCATCAGCTCGGCGACGAACGCGGGTGGTCCGGGGACCACCGCAGTGGTGATGAGCACGGCGTGTAAGTCGTTCAGCGACAGGTCGCAGAGGCTACCTGGGCCAGCTGGGGCCGCCGGTAGGAGGGCATACCGAGAGTGACTGCGGGACGACCCGAGCCGGGCACGTCCTGCAGCGCTGCCCACGCGTCCCCACCGGTGGTGCGACGCACCTCGAAGAGGCCGCCCTGCACGCCGGAGTCGGCAACCAGGTGATGCGGCGCGGCACGGGTCACGCCTACCTCCACCATGTCACCGGGTCGCGGCACCTCAGCCCCCTGCGGAACAGCGAAATGCACAAGGCGATTGTCGCGCGCACGTCCGGACAGCCGCGCGGTCGCGGCGTCCTTGCGGCCCTCGCCCTGGGCGACGAGCACCTCGACGGTGCACCCCATCTGCTTGAGGTTCTCCGCCCACGAAAGCTCCTCCTGGACCGCCAGCAAGCGCTCATAGCGTTCTTGCACAACGGCCTTGGGGATCTGGTCCGGCATGGTCGCGGCAGGGGTGCCGGGGCGGATGGAGTACTGGAAGGTGAAGGCGCCGGCAAAGCGAGACGCAGTCACCACCCCCAGCGTCTCCTGGAAGTCCTCCTCAGTCTCTCCCGGGAATCCGACGATCAAGTCGGTCGTGATCGCGGCGCCGGGTATGTACTCGCGAACGGTGTCCAGAATGCCGAGGTACGACGCGCTGCGGTAGGACCTACGCATCGCCTTGAGTACCCTGTCCGAGCCCGACTGCAGCGGCATGTGAAGGCTGGGCATGACGTTGGGCGTCTGCGCCATCGCGATAATGACGTCGTCGGTGAAAGCCGCCGGGTGCGGGCTGGTGAAGCGGACCCGCTCGAGGCCGGCGATCTGCCCGCAGGCACGCAACAGCTTGCCGAACGCCAGCTTGTCGCCGAACTCCACTCCGTAGGTGTTGACGTTCTGACCGAGCAAAGTGACCTCGATGACGCCCTGAGCCACCAGTGCCTCGATCTCAGCCAGGATGTCGCCGGGGCGACGGTCCATCTCCCTGCCCCGCAAGGTCGGCACGATGCAGAACGTGCAGGTGTTGTTGCAGCCCACAGAGATGGACACGAACGCGCTGTATGCCGAGTCACGTCGGGTGGGCAACGTCGAGGGGAAGACGTCCAGACTCTCCAGGATCTCGACCTCAGCCTGCTTGTTGTGACGAGCGCGATCCAGCAGTGCCGGAAGCGAGCCCATGTTGTGGGTGCCGAACACAACGTCCACCCAGGGCGCCCTGTCCACAATCGTGACGCGGTCCTTCTGTGCCAGACATCCGCCGACCGCGATCTGCATGGCAGGGTTCTTGATCTTGGCCGGGCGAAGCTGACCGAGGTTGCCGTACAGCTTGTTGTCGGCGTTCTCGCGCACCGCACAGGTGTTGAACACCACGACGTCCGCAGTCTCCGGCGGATCAGGAACACCCGCGATGTCGACATAGCCGGCAGACTCCAACAGCCCGGAAAGCCGCTCGGAGTCATGAACGTTCATCTGACACCCATAGGTGCGCACTTGATAGGTCTTCATGGCATCGACAAGCGTACGTGTTCCGGGGTCAGTCGCGATTGACCGGTCAGCACGAAGACTCACTGAACTCGCCGGTTCCGATTGCTGGCGTCACGTTCGTGTGCCAAGTCATGGCGCGCTGACGGCAACGACCGCAAGGGGCGTGTGGTGACGATGCGGCGGATTTCTCTCATGTTCGCCCTTGCGTGGGAATCCACCGGATCCCGCCACATAGCCAGCCCGAAGCCATCGACGTCCGCGATGGCGACCAGCTCCACGTCCCCGACGGGGACCAGCTCCACGTTCCCACAGGAGCAAGCTAGCCGTCTGCGACGAGGCCCCCCAGACTGCCGCAACGCCGCACAAGGACATCATCGGCGCGGCCAGCAGCTTCGGTGCGGCATTCAAAGAGATGCGCAGCCTGAAGGCCTGCGACGGTGCGGCCGTCACCGGTGCCGTGAGCCGGGCCCGGGCCGCCGACGTGGGCACGTATGCGCCCCATCCTGCTCGCTGCGTTACTCACCTGCCGTCGAGCATTGTGGCTGTGCCCGGCCACTACTTGGTCTACGGCATGCTGGCCCAGATCCCGGGGGCGAACCCATCGAGCGGTACCGGACATGGCTATCAGAATGCCCCAGGAAGGACACCTGAGCGGTTCCCCTGAGCGCGCGTCTAGTCCGGCAGGTGTTCGGGCGCGTCCGCGATGGCCTCACGAATGACGGCGTACGTCAGGCTCGAGGAGTAACCCTTACGCGCGAGCATGCCGGCCAGCCGTCGTGTCTGCACCTCGATGCCCAGGCCGTGCATCGCCCGTAGTTTCTTGTCCACCAGAGCCCGAGCCCGATCACGCTCATCCTCATCGGAGATGGACGACAGCGCGTCGTCGGCCAATTGGCCCTCGATGCCTTTGGTTCGCAGCTCGCGGGCAAGCGCACGCTTGGCCAGGCCGCGTCCGACCTGCTGGGAACGCACTAGCATTTGAGCGTAGGCCTCGTCATCGACGAGACCTACCTGGGTCATCCGGTCAAGCACGGCGCCCGCCACTTCGGCGGTGCAACCGCGCTTCGCGAGCTTCTGCAACAGCTCGGCGCGGCTGCGGGGCGCCATGGCCAGCTGCCGCAGAACGATCTGTCGTGCCACATCGCGCGGATCAGGCTCGGTCCCCTGGCTCTCCACATCAGGAACCGGATCACCCGTTGCAGAAGCTGCGCTCACGTCGCCCCGAACAGCCGCCGCGAGCGCGGCCTCCTCATGCGTCCCCATCGTCGTGCGGATCAGAAGTCGACCGGCACGTCCTTGACTGACATGTCCTGGATTGGAACAGCCTCGATCGGCATGTCTTTGATCGACCGCGCCTTGGCTGATCCGTTCCTGGTCGACGGTCCGCTCTTGACCGGCACGGCCCTGAGCGGCACCTCGGCGATCGGTTCAGCCGACTGGTCGACCCGTGGGCCGATGCCGAGCTTCTCCTTGATCTTCTTCTCCAGCTCGTCGGAGAGGTCAGGGTTGTCTTTCAGGAACGCACGTGCGTTCTCCTTGCCCTGCCCCAGCTGATCGCCCTCGTAGGTGTACCAAGCACCGGCCTTACGCACGAAGCCATGTTCCACACCCATGTCGATCAGCCCGCCCTCACGGGAGATGCCGAATCCATAGATGATGTCGAACTCCGCCTGTTTGAACGGGGGGGCGACCTTGTTCTTGACGACCTTGACGCGAGTGCGGTTGCCCACCGGGTCGGTGCCGTCCTTGAGTGTCTCGATCCGGCGAACGTCCAGCCGGACAGAGGCGTAGAACTTCAGCGCCTTGCCACCGGTGGTCGTCTCAGGGCTGTTATGCACCATGACACCGTCAACGAAGTAGTTGTGGGTGCCAGCCACCTCGATGTCGAACCGATCCATGGAACGCATTTGGGGCTTTATCTCTACGGAAAGCACCCGTGCCGGGACGAGAACCTGACTCGGCTCGACGAACTGCGGCTCCACAGCGAACTGCCCACGCAGACGCGGGAGCAGTTTGTAGTCCATGGACGGGTGGACATACGGCCCCACCAGCTCCAGGAACCTGCTGCTGCCGGCGGTCGTCATCGTCAGCACGGCCTTCTTGGCAGCGCCACGGATCGAGAGCCTGCCGTCAACACCGTGGACGTCGCGCAGATAGTCGGCGAGTCGCACGCGGCTCGCCTCGCTCATCGCCTCGACACAGAACTCGACCCGGCCACTGCCGCCAGCGGTGCGCCGTTGCAATCCCTGGGAATGTTCGCTGAACGAACCGTGGTCCATGAACCAGATCGCCAGAGCCAACGGACTCAGTGACTTGAGGTACTCGTCGCTCAGGTGCTTCTTCCCGTCGCCCCAGTAGACGACCTCGCAAAGCTCGCCGAGCTCGGACAACGCCGACAGCTCGACGAATGCAGCTCCCTTGGCGTTGACATTACGGCTCTGACCGATGTTGCCGAACAGCGATGCCTTCCAGTCCAGATACTCGACCTGCTCCTGACCGTGCCCCATCCGGAAGCGCACGCCCTGGCGATCGCGCAGGTTGGGCGCCAGGTGGGCATCGCCCATGAGCCCACCCAACACAAACTGCCACTGCTGGTCACTCAGCCGGGCCGTTTCATTGGCTAGCACCCTGTCCCCCACCATGAGCTCGCCGGCCTCCCGCCATCCCCCAGGGGTACGGATCAGGTGGTTCTCTGTCGCGGCGAACTGCGAACGACCATTGCCGCCGGATTTCTCCACGCCGAACTGCAGGAAGTGCTCGGCCACCCCGTTGTCGAACCAGTTGTTGACGGGACGGTTGACGATCTGATTGAGCTCGGCGTCATAGGTGCGCACCTCGACCGGCAGCTTCTGGCTGACGATCTTGCCAATCATCTCCGTTGACCCGTCGGCAAGCGTCACCTGGGTGTCGTACGAGAAACATCCAAACATCACTCCGATCTTCTCGCGGAGCTGGTTGATGAAGATCATCGTGGTGTTGGTGCTGCTGATCGTTCCGGTGAGCTTGCGCAGAGCCTGGGACATCAGACGCGCCTGCAGCCCCACGTGGCTGTCGCCCATCTCCCCCTCGATCTCGGCGCGAGGAACAAGCGCCGCAACCGAGTCGATCACGATGATGTCGATGGCTCCGGAACGGATCAGCATGTCGGCGATCTCAAGCGCCTGCTCGCCGGTGTCTGGCTGACTCACCAGCAGTGCATCCGTGTCGACGCCGAGCTTCTGGGCGTAGTCAGGGTCGAGGGCGTGCTCGGCATCGATAAATGCCGCGATCCCGCCGGCCTTCTGTGCGTTGGCCACCGCGTGTAGGGCCACCGTCGTCTTGCCCGAGCTCTCCGGGCCGTAGATCTCAACGACCCGCCCACGAGGCAGCCCGCCGATGCCCAGAGCGACGTCTAGGGCGATGGACCCTGTGGGAATGACGTCGATGGGGACGCGGACCTCGTCGCCGAGCCGCATCACTGCACCCTTGCCGTGTGCCTTCTCGATCTGCGCCATCACTACATCCAGCGATTTCGCGCGATCTGCTCCAGCCATGTCCCTCACCTGCCATTTCTGTATAGGGGTCCGCCGTCTACCTGCGACCGACACCTGTGCGGGGATGCATCTCGTGTCGAGTCAGACGTTACGAGCGACCACCGACAGCCACCGCCGTCAGGCACAGGCCTGTGGCAGGTGGGACAGCCGAGGCAACTCATAGGGAAAACAGTACCCGAACAGATGTTCGATTTAGTCACGATGTAAGTGGGACACGCCGCGATCTTGTAACCACAGGTTCGCAACCACGCGGTAGCAACCATCCGCATGCCAGGACACAAAACGTTCACGACAGGAGCAGTTTCTCGAGCCGGTGGGCCGCCAAGACCAGGCCGAGCAAACCCAGGACCGCCAGGTAGGCCACGTGAAGGAGTAGTCCGGGGCCGATCTCGCCCAGCATCAGCCCACGCTCCAGAGCCACACCGTGATAGAGCGGCGTGGCCTGCACGATCCACTGCACCGGGCCCGGGTAGGTCGACAGCGGAAAGAACGTCGCAGAGAACAGGAACATCGGCTGGATCGCCAGGGTGACGTAGTCGAAGTCCACCCATGACCGCATGAACGTCGTCCCGAACATCCCAACCGCAGAGAACGCAAAGCCGATGAGTGTGGCCGCCGGGAGCGCAAGCAGCGCCCACCACGTGTGCACGGTCCCGATCAGCCACGCCACCACCAGGAACGCCGCGGCATAGAGGGCGCCACGGATCAGTGACCAGCTGATCTCGCCCACCGCCACGTCCCGGGGTCCCAACGGGGTGGCCAGGACCGAGTCGTAGAGCTTGGCGAACTTGAGCTTGAAGAACACGTTGAAGGTCGAGTCGAACACCGCGCCGTTCATGGCCGACGCGGCCAGCAGAGCGGGTGCCACGAAATACGCATAGGGCACGGTCTGGCCACCGTCCGTGGTCACGACCTTGATCAGCGCGCCCAGTCCGATCCCGAGTGAGAACAGGTAGAACACCGGCTCAGCGAACCCCGTGACGAGGGCGACCCAGGCGTGCCGGTAGCTCATAATGTTGCGTTCGATCAGGATGCGCGCCATCCCCGCTCCGGCGGGCAGGGGCAGCACCCTCGCGATGCGGGAGGTAAGTCCTCCGCTGGGCGAGGGAGGCGCCTGGGCCGCGGACGTCATAGGACCAGCCTTGTGGTGAAGGCGCGGCGAGCCAGCCAGCCGCCGATAGCGATCACGACCAGGAGGTACGCCGTGTGGCTCGCAACGGCAACGAAGTCAGGTGATCCGAGGGCCAGCGAGCGGTTGGCCTGGACGCCGTGCCACAGCGGCATGACCCACGCAATCGGACGCATGAACACCGGCAGCTGGCTCACCGGGAAGAAGATCCCCGAGAACAGGAACAGCGGCGTCATGATGAAGCGGAACAGGATATTGAAGCCGCTGTCGTTCTCCTGCTTGGCTGAGAACGCGAAGATCGGCACGGCGAAGGCCATCCCGGTCAGCACAGTGATCGGCAGGCAGAGCAGCACCCACCATGAGCTGAACGAGCCGAACAAGGCCGCCACCCCGATGAAGATCGCCGTGGCACCCGTGACCTGCACCGCGACGTAGAGCAGATGCCCGAGCAGGATATCGTCGATACCGACTGGCGTGGCGAGCATCGCGTGATACTTCGCGTTCCAGCGAATCGCTCCCATCACAGGGTAGGTCGACTCCCCCATGGCCACCCACATCGCCTGTGCCGCAAGGATTCCCGGCACGACGAACTGCAGATACGGCACTCCATCGACACCCCCCGCGGATTTGTTGACGAGGCTGCCCAGACCAAGGCCCAGCGACAACAGGAACATCAGGGGCGAGAGGAATCGGCCGAAGATACTGCCCGGCCACGTGCGCTTGTACGCGGTAAGCCAGGACCCGAAGACTGGTCGCCAGTTGGACGGCGCCGGCTGACGGTTCATGGCGCTGACCGAGGCACTCATCAATCCACCAGCGTCCGACCGGTCAGGTGCAGGAAGACATCCTCAAGGGTCGAGCGGCGGACAAGGGTGGACAGGGGCCGGACACCCCGCAGGTGGACCTCGGCGGCGGCGGCGTCGCCGTCCTCGGTATAGACCAGCAGCCGGTCGGGCAGGACCTCGACGCGCTCACCGATCCCTGCCACGGCATTGCCATGCTGAGCATGGTCGTCGGTATCGAAGCGCAACTCGAGAACCTCCCGCGTGGAGTACTCGGTGATCAGCGAGCGCGGCGATCCCTGCGCGACGATCTTGCCGTGGTCCATGACTACCAGGCGGTCGCACAGCTGCTCGGCCTCATCCATGTAATGCGTCGTCAGAACCAGGGTCACACCGGAGCGCTTGAGCCGGAAGAGCCTGTCCCACAGCACGTGGCGTGCCTGGGGATCGAGCCCCGTGGTGGGTTCGTCCAGGAGCAGGATCTCAGGACGGCTGATCAGCGAACGGGCAATCGTCAGCCGCCGCTTCATGCCACCCGAGAGCGGCTCGACCGTGGACTTGGCCCGGTCCGTGAGCTGCGCTAAGTCGAGTAGCTCCGTTGTACGAGCACGGACCTCGCGCTGGGACAGGCCGAAGTAGCGGCCATAGATCCATAGGTTCTCCTCAACCGAGAGCTCTTCGTCCAGGGTGTCTTTCTGGGGCACGACGCCCAGGCGCGCCCGGATCTGCGGGCCGTGGGTGGCCGGGTCCTGCCCGAAGACTCGCAGCTCGCCTCGGGTCACCGGCGACACACAGCCGACCATCTTCATGGTTGAGGACTTACCGGCGCCGTTGGGCCCGAGAAAGCCGAAAGACTCGCCCCGCTCCACCCCGAAGTCGATCCCGTCCACCGCGGTGAAACTACCAAAGGTCTTGGTCAGGCCGGTGGCATGGAGCAGGAGATCGGGATCCGGATGAGTCACACAACAAACGCTATCCCCTCGCTGCGACCGGAAATCAACCCCTCTTCTTGGGGCTCCTCAGCTCTTTGCCGAGCCAGCGTTCGGCCGGTACGTCCATGTCGGCACACAGCGCCAACCAGGTTTCGCGCGGTTTGATCCCTGATTCGAGTGCCTGCATGGGGGTGCGGTCGCCGAGTGCTCCCAGGACATGGTCACGCGCCAGGGAGTGCGCGTAGGCAGCACCGAACTCGTCGTCCATCAGGCGCCAGAAATCGCTCATCCGCATTCGGGGAGTCTTTCACGACCTGCTCAGGTCCAGCTGAGTCAGGCTCTTCAGCCCGGAGATAAGGAGTGGGGCGTGCGCGATGTCGGGGTAGCGTTGAGGATGTGGGGATGGGGTTGCATCGCGAGCGTTGGACGACCTTGTTGGGCGGCGACCCGCGCGAATGGTTGCTGGCCTGCGATGAGCCTGCGGCCCGATGGGTGACCCTCGTCGAGCTCTTCGACCGACGGGCAGATGATCCCGAGCTGATCGCGGCCCATGCTGCCGTGCTCGCCGACCCGGGGACGAAAACACTGTTCGAGCGTCTGCCTGTTTGACAGGTCGACAACCATCTCTCTGGTCATTCGAGCCCTGCCTTCGCCCCGAACCTGTTGAACCTACTGGCCGACATGGGGGTCGGGGCCGGCGACGATTCTCGGGTCGAGCGTCTTCTTGATTCGTTCCTGGATCATCAGGATCCCGGCGGCCGTTTCACCGCGTTCGGCACAAGTCGAGCTTCCTCGATGCCAGTGTGGGGCTCGTTGCTCTGTGACACGCACGCCATCACCGAGGTGCTTGTCCGGTTCGGTCGCGTTCATCACCCGGCGGTGACCCAGGCGCTACGGACGATGGCAGCGATCGTGGCGATACCACGCAAGGCCTGGCCTGGCCGTGCGTGCCCCATTCGGTATCGGGGTTCCGAGGGCCTGGCCGCAAAACAGACTCCTGTCCTCAAGTCACCCTCAAAGCGTTGCGAACCTTGGCCCGACTTCCCGAACACCAGCGAAGCGAACAGGCTGTCGAAGCAGCGCGCACCGCGCTGCGAGCATGGACGGCGCGCTCGGAAGAGAAGCCCTACATGTTCGGACATGGCGCCCGGTTCAAAACCGTGAAGTGGCCGACGTTCTGGTACGACGTGCACTGGCTCCTCGACACCGTCAGCAGGTATCCAAAGCTCTGGCGGGGCGCAGATGCCGAGCCGGCGGACCGGTGTGCCGTGGCCGAGCTCGTCGCCTGACCTCGTCGCCTACCACTTCGACCTTGATGGCACCGTGACCCCGCGGTCGTGCTATCAGGGGTTCGCTGAACACTCATTCGGGCAGAAGAAGCGCCCGTCCGGCTTCGCCACGGCGCGCTTCACTCGGCTGCTGCGCCGCTTCAATGACCTCGCCGCCGATGCCCGCAATATCGATGTCGCGCGCCTCGCGAGTTCCAAGGGCGGCACCGGCCAGCCCGTGCTGCCCAAACACCACAGACGTTGAGGACACCGTCGGGTTACCTCTTTGCCAGTAGCCCGTGCCGCCCCACGACGGAATCCGACCAGCGCCAACAATGTCACTTTCGGCCGGGAGGCAGGCCTTCTGACAGCCGGATGAGACTCCAGACCAGGTTGGTTGCCGGAAAGGCAGGCGATGACGGAGCTGTGCAGGCCGCCTCCGATCTTCTTGGCGCGGGCCACGGCGAAGCCGCCCGACTCAGGGTCCTGTGCATCGGGCAGGATCGCCTCGCAGCCGCCGCGCACGCGCTCGTCGGCACCGAGCGCGGCGAGGATGATGAGCTGCCAGGTGGTGCCGCGGTACTTGGCCGCATAGTAGTCGTCACGGCCCCCCAGTGGCCGTCGGCAGCCTGGGCGGCCAGGATGGCCGGCACGGTGCCGCAGTCCATGACGGCGCGCTGCGCCACCACGACCTCAGGGTCGTCCAGCTCGGCACCCAGCAGCTCGGTGAGCGTGAAGTAGCTCACCGAGGGGTCGTCGGCCCTCGAGTAACCAGGGGTGGGGTCTACGCCCCGCACGGCAGCTCAATGGCTCAAAAAACCAGCATAGGTTTCTGCCCGACCATGACTACAAGTTCATTGCCTCGCCAAGAAACACCCGATGGGGGTTTGACCTCCTCGTCCCGCCCAGGGCTCGGTACAATCGCGACCCTGCCGCACCCTTGGCGGTCGCCGCGGAAGGAACCATCCCGTTGGGATACCCGTCGACCCGAGTGGATGCCATGCCTGACCATGCCTCGACCGACGCCCGGGCAAACGATCGGATCTGCCGCCAAGAGCGAGGTCCCGCTCCGCCTCAGCGGATGGGCCCATGGAGGCCCTGCCCGGGTCCGGGCGCCCAAGCGACCTAGCGGGCTGAGAGGCTGTGCTCAGATCCAGCTGATGTGCTGTCGCAGGTAGAGGAACCCTACGAACGCGAACACATCGAGCAAGATGTGGGCAACGACCAGCGGCAGGACGCGCCCGGTGCGCTGGAACCACCAGCCAAGGATCAGCCCCATCACGAGGTTGCCGACGAACCCGCCCAGTCCCTGGTAGAGGTGGTAACTCCCCCGCAGCACCGCGCTCGCGCCCAGCGCCTGACCGTTCGACCAACCCAGATGACGCAGCCGGGTCAGCAGGTAGCCGACAACGACGATTTCCTCCAGCACCCCGTTCTGGGCAGCCTGGAGCAGCAGAAGCGGCACGCGATACCAGGTGTCCGGGACGTCCACCACAGCCAAGCTCGCGCTCACGCCGAGCTGGTGGGCGGCCCACACCAGGACCAGGCCAGGTGTGCCGATGAGCGCGGCGAATCCCACGCCCTGCAGCAGATCTCTGCGCCAAGGTCGACGGTGCAGTCCAATCCCGAAGCCAGCGGTCCCCGGATCGCGGGAGAGCAGCACCAGCACCAGCAGGACCGGCATCAGTCCCTGAACAACGCCGGTGACGTCGTAGGCGATGTTGAGCCACATGTGAGCGGTTCGAGCACCGGAGGCGACGGTGGCAGTGGTCGCCGAGATGCCACCCCTGACGGTTAGCTCAGCCTTCAGGTAGCTCAACAGGGCGTAGACGCCGGACATCCCCAGCGAGACGCCGAGTACGGCGAGCACTTCGGGGCCGCGGTGCTTGACGGGTAGGTTCGCCGTCCCGACTGACGTGGTCACGCCGTCAGTCTGCCTCGGATGGGTCGTGTCTGCCCGGAACCATACGACGCCGGGCGACGTCCTATCGACGTGAACCGCAAACGATGGGCCACAACCGCCGCAGCCGCAGCTGTCCTCACGGTTCTCATCGGCGTCGTAGTCCTCTTGGGCGGCGGTCATATGGCGCGACCGTCCTCCACCCAGGTGCGGCAGGCTTTCGGGTTCGATGCCGCCTATGCCGACCCCGACCCGATGGTGCTGGTCGTCCGCTACGGCGACTCAAGTAGCTGCCCCAGCAAGGCCGTGCGCCACGACGTCCTCCAGCAGCCCGGCCGGGTCGTCGTGACGCTCACCCGCGCACCAATGCAAGCCGACCAGCCCTGCACATCTGACTATGGGGCCAAGCTGGTCCGGATCTCGCTCACCGCCCCGCTGGGCGGCCGAGCCGTCATCGACGGGTCGTGGCAGAAGCCGGTGCCCATCTCGACCGGCTCCCCGCCCTTCGGATGAGCCAGGGCGCATTCAGTGGAGCCAGCGTGCATTCGGCACAGCCGGGATGCACCTGTCTGCCGCCCTGTTGTCGGTGAGAGGTGGCAGGCTGGGCTGACGATGAGTTCTGAGGTGCTGGCCCGATTCTCCCCCGCGACCCGAGACTGGTTCAGCGGGAGCTTCGCCGAGCCCACTGATGCACAGGTCGGCGCCTGGGATGCCATTAGCTCCGGCGCCCACACCCTCGTGGTGGCCCCGACCGGCTCCGGCAAGACGCTCTCCGCGTTCCTGTGGGCGCTGGACCGCCTGGGCACGGCTCCACCGCCTGCCGAACCGATTCGCAGGTGCCGCGTCCTCTACATCTCACCGATGAAGGCTCTGGCCGTGGATGTCGACCGCAACCTGCAGTCTCCGTTGGTCGGCATCGGTCATGCCGCCGCACGGCTCGGCCTTCCGAAGCCGGAGGTGAGCGTCGCGGTCCGGTCCGGCGACACCTCAGCGGCCGACCGCAGGCTGTTCGCCCGCCGTCCCGCCGACGTCCTCATCACCACCCCCGAGTCACTCTTCCTGATCCTGACCTCAAAGGCGCGAGAGTCCCTCGCCGGCGTCGAGACCGTCATCCTGGACGAAATCCATGCCGTGGCCGGCACCAAGCGTGGGGCGCACCTGGCACTGAGCCTCGAACGGCTCGATGCCCTGCTGGATAAGCCAGCTCAGCGGGTGGGCCTGTCGGCCACCGTGCGGCCGGTCGAAGAGATCTCACGCTTCCTCGCGGGTGGCCGACCGGTCACCGTCGTCCAACCCTCATCGACAAAACGGTGGGATCTCCAGGTGGTCGTCCCCATCCCCGACATGTCCGCACTGGGCGAGGCGGCCTCAGATGGCAAGGGCTCGGCGAACAGTCCGGAACGGCGCGCCTCGATCTGGCCACACGTCGAGGAACGTATCGTCGACCTGGTCGCCCAGCATCGTTCGACCCTGGTCTTCGCCAACTCTCGTCGGCAGGCCGAGCGCTTGACGGCCCGGCTCAACGAGATCTGGCAGGAGCGACTCGAGCTCGCGTCCCTTGCTGAATCCGTCGCTCAGCCCCTTGCTGCTGAAGAGCATCCAGACACCTCGATCACGACGGTCAACAGCCAGGCGAGCACCCGGATTCCCCCCGCAACCGGGAGGGGATCCCAGAAGGCAGTCCGGACGCCCGCGCAGATGATGGCGCAGGCCGGCACGTCCAAGGGCGCTGCCGGAGTGCTCGCCCGCGCTCACCATGGCTCGGTCAGCAAGGAACAGCGAGCCCTGATCGAGGAGGACCTCAAGGCTGGCCGCCTGCCTGCGGTCGTCGCCACCAGCTCCCTAGAGCTTGGCATCGACATGGGCGCGATCGACCTGGTCATCCAGGTGGAGTCGCCGCCGAGCGTGGCCAGCGGGCTACAACGGGTCGGGCGCGCTGGTCACCAGGTGGGCGCCGTGTCTCGCGGAGTGGTCTTTCCCAAGTTCCGCGGAGATCTCGTCCAGACCGCTGTGGTGGTCGACCGCATGCGCCAGGGAGCCATCGAGTCGCTGCGAGTCCCGTCGAACCCGGTCGACGTTCTGGCCCAACAGATCGTCGCCATGTGCGCGATGGACGACTGGGCGGTTGATGACCTGGAAGCGTTGGTACGCAAGGCAACTCCATTCGCCAGCCTCCCCCGCTCTATCCTGGAGTCGGTGCTCGACATGCTGTCCGGGCGTTACCCGAGCGATGAGTTCGCCGAGCTGCGACCGCGCCTCGTCTGGGACAGGGTGACAAGCACGCTCAGCGGGCGGCCGGGGGCCCAGCGACTCGCAGTCACCAGCGGGGGCACCATCCCGGACCGTGGTTTGTATGCCGTATTCCTCGCCTCCGGCGAGGGCACCGGGCGTCGTGTCGGCGAGCTCGACGAGGAGATGGTCTACGAGTCGAGGGTCGGTGACATATTCACCCTGGGGACATCGTCGTGGCGGATCGAGGACATCACCCACGACAAGGTGCTGGTCACCCCGGCGCCCGGCCAGCCCGGCAAGCTGCCGTTCTGGAAGGGCGACTCGCTTGGCCGTCCAGCCGAGCTCGGGCGCGCCGTGGGCGAGTTCGTTCGCGAGCTAGGCAGACTCGGTCCCGAAAAGGCGCGGGCCCGAGTGACCGCCACCGGCCTGGATGCCTGGGCTGCGGACAACCTACTCACCTATCTGGACGAACAGCGTGAAGCCACTCGACACGTCCCCGACGACCGCACGATCGTGATCGAGCGTTTCCGGGACGAGATCGGCGACTGGCGGGTGGCCGTGCACTCGCCTTTCGGAGCGCAGGTGCATGCTCCGTGGGCATTGTGCGTTGCGGCCAGGATGCGTGAGCGCTTCGGTGTGGACGTGCAAGCCATGCATGGTGATGACGGCATCGTGTTCCGGCTGCCCGATATCGAGTTCGACACAGACTCTGCTGCGGACGGCACGGGGTCGAGCGGTCTGAGGTCGACCGGTCTGGGCTCAGCCGGTCTGGGACATGAGCTGATGTCGCTGATCGCTCTTGAGGCGGATGACGTTCACGATCTCGTCACCGCCGAGATCGGCGGATCAGCCTTGTTCGCGGCGCGCTTCCGCGAGTGCGCTGCACGGGCGCTGCTGCTGCCGCGCCGCCGTCCCGATCGCCGGCAGGCTCTATGGCAGCAGCGCCAGCGGTCGGCTCAACTGCTCACCGTGGCAAGCCAGTACGCGTCCTTCCCGATCATCCTGGAAACGGTGCGTGAGTGCGTGCAGGACGTGTTTGACGTGCCAGGTCTGAGCACCCTGATGCGCGAGATCGGCTCTCGCAAGGTGCGACTCGTCGAGGTCGAGACATCAACGCCCTCGCCGTTCGCCCGCAGCCTGATGTTTGGCTACGTCGCGCAGTTCCTGTACGAGGGTGACTCTCCCCTCGCCGAGCGGCGTGCGGCGGCCCTGTCACTGGACCCCACTTTGCTGGCCGAGCTTCTCGGACGTGGTGAGGGCGCCGCACTGCGCGACCTGCTCGACCCTGCGGCATTGGCCCAGACGGAGTCCGAACTGCAGCGACTGGCGCCCGGACGCCGTTGCCGAGGCATGGAGGATGTGGCAGATCTGCTGCGGGTGCTGGGCGCTCAACCACATCGGGCCATCCTCGACCGCTGCGTCGAAGTGGCCACAGCCAAGGACGTCTCCGCCTGGCTGGTCGACCTCGAGAGCGATCGCCGGCTGATTCGGGTGCGCATCGGGGGCCAGGAGCGATGGGCCGCCATCGAGGACTCGGGACGACTGCGTGACGCACTGGGTGTCGCCTTGCCGGTCGGTGTCCCTCAGGTCTTCCTCGAGCCGGTCCCCGACCCGCTGGGCGATCTGATCGCCCGATACGCCCGGACACATGGTCCCTTCACCGCTCGGGACGTGGCCGACTGGTTCGGCCTCGGTATGGCCGTTGTGGCCGACGTTCTGCGCCGGCTCGTGGCCGCCGGCCGGGTCGTGGAGGGCGAGCTGCGGCCGGTCGAGTCCGGGGGCGGAGTCCACGGCAACGACTTCTGCGACGCCGAGGTACTGCGCACGCTTCGACGTCGCTCACTGGCAGCTCTTCGTGCCGAGGTCGAGCCTGTTCCGGCCGTCGATCTGGGCCGATTCCTTCCTTCCTGGCAAGGAGTGGGCGCGGGTATGCGGGGAAGCGAGGGGGTCCTTCGAGCCGTCGAGCAACTGGCCGGCGCGGCGCTGCCCGCGAGCGCACTTGAGACTCTCGTGCTCCCCAGCCGGGTGGCGGCTTACGGCCCCGCGTTGCTGGACGAGCTGACGACCAGCGGCGAGGTGGTCTGGCGCGGACACGGCGCCCTGCCCGGCGATGACGGATGGGTTTCACTGCACCTGGCCGAGTCCGCACACCTGACCCTGGCAGCACCCTCGCAGGACCTCGACCTCTCCGAGCGCCATCGAGAGGTTCTCGAAGCGCTGGGCGGTGGCGGCGCATTCTTCTTCCGGACCCTCTCGGACACGGTCGCCATCAAGGACGATGAGGCTCTGACGCACATTCTGTGGGACCTGATTTGGTCGGGGCACATCAGCAACGACACTCTGGCCCCCTTGCGGGCACTGCTCATGGGCGGACGCACGGCGCACAAACCACGGCGCACCGCCCCGCGCTCGGCCCGATACTCCGGCAGGTCTGGCAGCCTCGGCGCGTTGTCCGGCCAACGGCTCTCCAGCGGGAGGACCTCTGCATCGCCGCGCTTTGGACCTTCCACGGCGGCCGGCCGATGGTCGCTGCTGCCAGCCATCGAGCCCGATGCCACCATCCGCTCTTACGCGATGGCCGAGGTGCTCCTTGATCGCTATGGCATCCTCACCCGTGGTTCCGTTGTCGCAGAGGGGGTCTCGGGCGGCTTTGCCGGCGTCTATCGGGTACTGGCTGCGGCCGAAGAGTCCGGGCGGGTGCGGCGCGGCTATTTTGTCGAAGGTCTGGGGGCGGCACAGTTCGCAACAACCGGCGCCGTTGACCGACTTCGCGCTCAGAGCCGACCGCTGCCCGACGAGATCGAACCATCAGGTGCGCAACGTCGGGACGGCGCACCGTCAGCACTGGTTCTCGCCGCCTCGGACCCGGCCAATCCCTATGGCGCTGCTCTCGGCTGGCCAGCGCGGGTCACTGATCTGAACGACGACCACGGGAAACCCAAGCCCGCGGCCAAAACGGGGCCCGGGTCACCGCCGAGTCCACAGCCGGGTCCGGGGCACAAACCTGGTCGCAAGGCCGGTGCGCTGGTGGTGCTCGTCGATGGCGCGCTCACGCTGTACGTAGAGCGCGGCGGCAAGACGTTGTTGTCCTGGACCGATGACCCGGCGTTGCTGCAGTCCGCTGCCGATGCGCTGGCTCTCGCCGTGCGCGAAGGGGCATTGGGCAAGCTGACCGTCGAGAAGGCGGATGGCGCCTCGGTCCTGCGTCCTGACCATCCTCTGGCAACCGCGCTCGCCGGGGCCGGCTTTCACGCAACTCCCCGCGGCTTACGCCTACGACGTTGACGACCGTGTCACGCTTGCGCCCCTGGGTTTGCGGATACGGTCAGGCGGCGGAGGCGCGGACCAGAGTCTCGGAGCGCTGAGAGATCGGCAGGGTCACCAAAGCGCTAACAGCCTCGGACTCGGCAGCCCGGTCCGACACATCGCTGAGCATCTGGGACATTGGCAGGTGCAGCGCAGCGCAGATCGACGCGAGCAGTTCCGAGGAGGCTTCCTTCTCGCCGCGCTCGACCTCACTCAGGTAACCCAGTGAGACCGCGGCCGACGCCGAGATCTCGCGCAAGGTGCGACCTTGTGCCTGACGATGGCCACGGAGAACATCACCGACTTCACGACGAAGCACTATCATGACGCCTCCTCCACAGCAGTTCGAGCAACGGTATGTCAGTTCGAGCAACGGTATGTTAAGAACAACGGTACCCCCCAAGCCATACAATTCGCCTACCGGACTGCTGGTTGGGTCTCGCGGGTTGTGACAACAGTGCGCGAATGGTCAACAGTGCGCAACAGGAGGATCTTCCCTGACCTGGGCACCAAGCTCCTCGGTAAGCAGCGCTAAGACGGCCAGGACGCTGTGCGCCCGGACTTCCCGACGATCCCCGGACAGGCTGAGCGCTTGGACTCTCGAAGTGCCCGGCCCCACCACAGCGACGAAGACCGTGCCTACGGGTTTGCCTTCAACCTGATCCGGCCCCGCGACACCGGTAGTGGCCAGGCCATAGGTCGCACCCATCAGCGACCGCACCCCGCTGGCCATCTGCTCGGCCACGTCGGCGTCCACGGCACCCGCCCGAGCCAGCAATGCTTTGTCGACCCCGAGCACCTGAGCCTTGAGATCTGTCGCGTAAGCGAGAACACCCCCACGCACGACGACCGACGCACCGGGAATGTCGGTCAGCGCCGCAGCGACCAGCCCCCCGGTCAGCGACTCGGCAACCGCCACCGTCTGCCCCGCGGCGGTCAGGCGCGCAACGAGGTCTGCGGCCGCAGTGGGCTCCACGCTCAGACCTCGGGCTCCGCTGAATGCCTCTTCGCATCCTCACGTGCGGCCGCCTCTCGTGCGGCCGCCTCTCGTCCTGCCGCCGCCGCGCGACGCTCGCGTTTTGCCTGCGCGCGGGGGCTGGTGTTGCGCAGTGTCTGGGCCCGTAGCACGTAGTCGACCCCGGTTGCCACGGTCACGATGACCGCCAACGTCATCACCACCACTGCTATGGCATGCCATGGATCACTCAACGGCAAGATGTAGAGCAGGATCGCGACCGCCTGAAGTGCGGTCTTGACCTTGCCACCCCGACTGGCCGGCATAACGCCGTGCCGGATGACCAGGAGCCGCAGTACGGTGATGCCGACCTCCCGGACGAGGACCACCAGGGTGACCCACCATGGAAGCAGATCGATGATCGAGAGCCCGACGAGCGCCATACCCATCAGGGCCTTGTCGGCGATCGGGTCACTCACCTTGCCGAAGTCGGTGACCAGTCCCCTGGCCCGCGCGATGTCGCCGTCCATGCGGTCGGTCGCCGTTGCGACGACGAACACGGCCGCGGCCAGCAGTCGGTAGTTCGTCAGCTGACCGTCGTCGTGGAGCAGGAACCACCCGAAGACGGGCACAAGAACGATGCGCAAGATGGTGAGCGCGTTGGCGATGTTCCAAGCGCTCGCCTGCGTAGGCCGAACGTGGGTGTCATCACCGGAGGGGATCACTCGGGTTCCGCGATGAGGTCGACGCCCTCGGTGTCGAGAACCACCGCAGCGATGATCTCCCCGACAGCCGGGGTCAGGGCACCTGGGCGCAGCCGAAGGATGGTGGCGCCGTCGACGTCGGGCCCCTGATGGGCAGCCCGTCCGGTCAGCTCATCGGTGTCCTCGTCGATCCCGTCGACGAGAACCTCGACGCGTTCGCCGATGCGTTCCTCCGCCCGCTGGATGTTGAGCTCCTCCACCAACGTTGTGAAGTGCTCAACGCGCTCTGCGATGACATGCCTGTCGAACTTGCCCTCATAGGTCTCGGCCTCGGTCCCATCCTCGTCGGAGTAACCGAACACGCCAACCACGTCCAGACGCGCGGCTGTCAGGAAAGCCTCGAGCTCGTCGAGATCCTCCTGCGTCTCTCCGGGGAACCCGACAATGACGTTGGACCGGATGCCGGCGAGCGGCGCGCGAGCGCGGACCTGGTCGATCAGGTCCAGGAATGACTGAGACGAGCCGAACCGGCGCATCTTGCGCAGCAGCTTCTCGGAGGCATGCTGGAAGGAGATGTCGAAGTACGGCACGACGCCCGGCGTCGAGGCCATGACATCGAGCAGGTCCATCCGGATCTCGGCGGGCTGAAGATAGGACACCCGGACGCGCTCGATCCCGTCTACCTGGGCGATCTCGGGCAACATCGTCTCCAGCAGGCGCAAGTCCCCGAGGTCCTTGCCGTATGACGTGGAGTTCTCGCTGACCAGGAAGATCTCCTTGACATCGTGCTCACCGAGCCAGCGGGCTTCGGCCAGGACATCGGAGGGGCGTCTGGACACAAAAGACCCGCGAAACATCGGGATCGCACAGAAGGCACAGCGCCGATCACAGCCACTGGCGATCTTCAAAGGAGCCCACGGCCGACCGTCCAGACGTGCGCGGATGACGCGAGGACCGCTGGCCGGGACCGGTCCTTCGATCGTCTCGATTGCCGGGGCTGTGCTGGCTAGCACCTCCGTCGACGTCGAGAGCGACCCATTGTGACCGTGACCGGGCAGGGCCACGGACGCAGCGGAGGCCTGGCGTGAGGCCGGCGAGAGCGGCAGCAGGCGCCGACGGTCCGACGGCACGTGCGAAACGGGCTTGTTGCCGTTCAGGATCGAGGTGAGGTGGCTCGACATATCGGCGTAGGAGTCGAAACCGAGCACGGCGTCAGCCTCGGGCAGCTCAGCGGCTAGCTGCTCGCCATACCGCTCGGCCAGACAACCCACGGCCACAACCTTCTGCGTACGTCCCGAAGCCTTTAGCTCAGAGGCCTCCAGGAGTGCATCGATGGAGTCCTTCTTGGCCTGCTGAACGAAGCCACAGGTGTTGATCACCGCGACATCAGCCTGCGCGGCATCATCGACCAACAGCCAGCCCTCGGCGGCCAGACGACCAGCAAGCTCCTCGGAGTCGACCTCGTTGCGCGCGCATCCCAATGTGACCAACGCCACGCTTCGGGGGCTGCCAGAAGCGCTCGAGGTCAGGGACGTCATCTCCCCATCGTAGGTGGACTGCTGTTGAATGACCGCATGCCCGACCTCGCACCAGAGACCATTGCCCCGGACACACTCGCCCGCGTCACCGAACTGCTGCGCAGGCACCCGCTGATCGACGGACACAATGACCTCCCGTGGGAGGCGCGACGACAGTCGGGCTACGACTTCGACCAGCTTGACCTCTCGGGTCGCCTGGACACCACGCACACCGACCTGCCGCGGCTGCGCGCCGGCGGCGTCGGTGCGCAGTTCTGGTCGGTCTGGGTGCCCGCGTCGCTGCCCGATGGAGTGGCGGTCATCCAGACGCTGGAACAGATCGACGCGGTCCACCAGATGGTCGCCCGGTATGGCGACCAGCTGGGTTTCGCGCGCACCGCGGACGAGCTCGAGGCCGTCTTCGCGTCGGGACGCATCGCGTCACTGATGGGGGCCGAGGGCGGGCACTCGATCGGCTGTTCTCTGGCGGCGCTGCGGATGCTGCACGTGCTCGGCGTCCGTTACCTGACGCTGACCCACAACGACAACGTCCCGTGGGCCGACTCGGCCACTGACGTGCCGGCCTGCGGGGGTCTGTCCGCCTTTGGCTTCGAAGTGGTGCGGGAGATGAACCGCATCGGCATGCTCGTCGACCTCTCGCACGTCTCGGCCGACACCATGCGCGACGCCTTGCGGGTCAGTGAGGTGCCGGTGATCTTCTCGCACTCGTCCGCACGCGTGGTCTGCGACATGACCCGCAACGTGCCGGACGATGTGCTCGAGGCCCTGGGTCAGAAGGGCGGCATCTGCATGGTGACGTTCGTGCCCGACTTCGTCTCCCCTGCCGCGGGCCAGTGGCGCAAGGAGGCTTCGCTGGCGGCGCTGGAGGTCGGCGTCAAGCCCACAGACCACCTCGCGTTCGACGTGTTCGCCGCCACGTACCGCAAGAAACATGCCAAGCCCACCGCCACGATCGACCAGGTCGTTGCCCACATCGAGCACGTACGGGAGGTCGCCGGTGTCGACCACGTCGGCATCGGGGGCGACTTCGACGGCACCCAGGATCTGCCGATCGGTCTCGAGGACGTCAGCGGCTATCCGCGCCTGTTCGTCGCCTTGGCCGACCGCGGCTGGTCCTACCAGGACCTGACCAAGCTGGCCGGCGGTAACATCCTGCGCGTCATGCGCGAGGCCGAGGCAGGGGCCCGCGACCTGCGGGCGACCCGCGGACCGAGCCTGGCGACATACGAGGCGCTGGACCACCCCTGATTGGCAGCCGGCGAACCGTCGCCCGGCTACCGATCGAAGACAGGCGTCATGGTATTGAACGATTCGCGTTAAGAACCCGTCAACGCATCGCAATATCCGCTCTCAGCACCGAGACTTCCATCGTGGTCGCCATCCGAGCCACCTGATGACTGGAGTCCAGGCAATGTCCGATCTCGTGTTCGTGATCCTCACCGGGGCGTTCTTTGCGCTCCTAGCGCTGATGGTCAAGGGGGTCGAGCGGTTGTGAGAATCGAGAACGCTGCCGAGCCCGCCATCTGCGTCCTGCTGCTCGGCTACCTCGTGGTGGCCCTTCTGTTCCCGGAGCGATTCTGAGACGTCTGACACCACCGCCGGCCTGCTCCAAGTCGGCCTGCTGATTGCTGCCCTCGTGGCCTGCTACCGGCCGCTGGGCGCCTACATGGCGCGGGCCTACACCAGCGAGCACGACACCCGCGTCGAGCGGTTCTGCTACCGGGTCATGGGCGTGGATCCGAAGGGCGACCAGCGCTGGCCGGTCTACGCCCGCTCACTGCTCGCATTCTCCGCGGTCAGCGTGCTCTTCCTCTACGGCCTGCTGCGGTTGCAGCCGCACCTGCCGTTGAGCCTGGGTTTCCCGGGTGTCCCAGCCGACCAGGCGTTCAACACCGCCGCATCGTTCGTGACCAACACGAACTGGCAGTCCTACTCCGGTGAGTCGACGATGGGGCATCTAGCCCAGATGGCCGGGCTCGCCGTGCAGAACTTCGCCTCTGCCGCGGTGGGCATGGCCGTCGCGGTGGCGCTGATCCGCGGCTTCGTCCGTTCCCGCACCGACCGGGTCGGCAACTTCTGGGTCGATCTGACCCGGGGTTGCCTGCGCATCCTGCTGCCGCTCGCGGTCGTGGGAACCATCGCCTTGGTCGCGGCCGGTGTGGTCCAGAACTTCTCTTCCGGAACCGACGCCACCACGTTGGCCGGGGTCCACCAAACCATCACAGGCGGACCTGTTGCCT
>Ga0208715_1000038_pt1 | contig 57830 bp, 60 predicted proteins | sample NGESurshal092012_3_FD_184473 | JGI IMG/M metagenome (GOLD analysis project Ga0208715, IMG submission 184473) | Arctic peat soil microbial communities from Barrow, Alaska - NGEE Surface sample 210 shallow-092012 (SPAdes) | ecosystem: Environmental > Terrestrial > Soil > Wetlands > Peat ... | reverse complement strand
GGGTGCGGCGGGCACCCGGCATTCCCCACGCCCTCTGATTTTGGGCGAATGGTTCATGCACAACTTGGGCGCATCGCGCTGCGAGATCGCGGACTCGTAGCTGAAATCGGTTTGGGATGCTTGGGTGTGCCGCTTCGACTCGAAGATCATCATCTGCTGGTCGTCAAAACGGCTTGCTGAGAAATTTCGAGGCCTTCAGCCCATATCGCCACGGCAGTTCGACCGCCTTTGTAATGCCGACCCGCACGCCTGTGACGATCTCGGGCTTCTCTGCGCGCGCATGCAGCGCGATCGGCGGGGCATCGAGCGGCAGGCCGTTGTGCCGGCCGGTGATACCAAGCGCCTCCGTCAGCTTGCCCGGACCAGAGCACAGCGATCGCTCATCCTGCAATCCCCGCCGGCGCCGCATCGCCGGGATGCCGTGGGTCGGCTGCAAGGCGCGGATCAAGACCGCGCTGGCGGAACCCGCTTTCTCGCAGACGAAATTGACGCACCAGTGGATGCCATAGGAGCGATAGACATAGGCATAGCCTGGAGGCCCGAACATCACACTATTGCGCGGCGTCGGCCCGCGGAACGAATGCGCGGCCGGATCGGTGTGATGATAGGCCTCGACCTCGACGATGATGCCGCCGACGCCGTTCACCAGCAGCGTCGCGCCAATCAGATCGGGGGCGACCTCATGGACGCTGCGGGCAAAGAACGCACGCCTGAGCGGTTTACCCGGCTTTTGCTCGCTTACGGTTGGGTTTTGGGCCATTCAGGCCGGTATGCTAAGACCGGACGCAGACCAAGGCGAGCGGTTGCGGTTCGCGGTCCACCGGATTAGCTAAAGGTTCTAAGATACGGATTCCCCATGGTCGTCGTTGTCGATACCGTTTCAGCCACGCCGCTGCGCCCGCGTCACCCCGAAAAGGTGAACCGGCCGGACGCGTTCTCGCCGCCGAAGCCGGACTGGATTCGGGTGCGCGCGCCGAACACGCGCGGCTATGCCGATACCCGCCAGATCGTCAAGGAAAACGGCCTCGTCACGGTGTGCGAGGAGGCGGGCTGCCCGAACATCGGCGAGTGCTGGGACAAGAAGCACGCCACTTTCATGATCATGGGCGACACCTGCACCCGTGCCTGTGCGTTCTGCAACGTCAAGACCGGAATGCCCGGTGCGCTCGATGCCCTGGAGCCGGAACACGTCGCGGAAGCTACCTTCAAGCTCGGGCTTGCCCATATCGTGATCACCTCGGTGGATCGTGATGACCTCGCCGATGGCGGCGTCGAACATTTCGCGCAAACCATTGGCGCGATCCGCGCGCGCTGCCCGGCCACGACCATCGAGATCCTGACGCCGGATTTTTTGCGCAAGGACGGCGCGCTTGAGGTGGTGGTGGCGGCGAAGCCCGATGTCTTCAACCACAATCTGGAAACGGTGCCGTCGCGCTATCTCACGGTGCGCCCGGGCGCGCGTTACTTCCATTCGATCCGGCTGCTGCAGCGGGTCAAGGAAATCGATCCCACCATCTTCACCAAGTCCGGCATCATGGTCGGGCTCGGCGAGGAGCGTCACGAGGTCTTGCAGGTGATGGACGACCTGCGCTCGGCGGATGTGGACTTTCTCACCATCGGGCAATATCTGCAGCCGACCCGCAAGCATCATGCCGTAATGCGCTACGTGCCTCCCGATGAGTTCCTGGGCTACGAGAAGGTTGCCTATACCAAGGGCTTCCTGATGGTGTCGGCCAGCCCGCTGACCCGCTCGTCGCATCATGCCGGCGATGATTTCGCCAGGCTGCGGGCGGCGCGCGCGGCGCTATCTCGCTGAGCGTCAGGGATGCCGAAATTCTCCAGCAAGCGCCGGGTTCAGCACAGCGCGCCGCAGATGTTCGATCTGGTCGCCGACGTCGAGCGCTATCCTGAATTCGTGCCGCTGTGCCGCTCGATGAAAATACGCCAACGCACGCCGAAGCCCGACGGCACCGAGATCGTGATTTGCGAGATGACGGTATCGTTCAAGCTGGTGCGCGAAGCCTTCACCACAAGGGTGACGCTGGATCGTCCCAACCTGAAAATTCTGGTCGAATATCTGCAGGGGCCATTCAGCAATCTCGAGAACCGCTGGTCGTTCGAGCCGAAGTCGGACGGCATCTGCGATGTCGGGTTTTTTCTTTCCTACGAATTCAAGAGCCGGATGCTGGCGATGCTGATGGGAACGATGTTCGACACGGCGTTTCAGCGGTTTGCGGCGGCGTTCGAAAAGCGCGCGGATGCGATCTACGGACCGACGAGTTAGACGATCAGGAACGCGGCGGTCGCCGCCGTTTGACCGCGGTTCGGCGCGGCGAGCGCGCCAAGCGCGGACGCAACCGGCTGGTGGCTTCGCGGCGCGGTTTTGGTGGTGCCTGCGGCCCGCGCGCCAGTTCCATCAGCATGCGCAGCGCCTCCACCACGGAGCGCTGGCGCACTGCGCTGCGGCCGATCGCGCCGAAGCGGCATTCACGATGCAGGATTCTGCCGTCGCGGGCGGCGACGGCGAAATGCACGAGACCCACCGGCTTGCCCGGCGTAGCACCTCCCGGACCGGCAATGCCGGTGATAGAGACGGCAAGATCGACGCCGGCTTTCTCCAGCGCGCCGATTGCCATCGCGGTCGCGGTCTCCTTGCTGACCGCGCCGAAGGTCGCGAGCGTCGTCGCCTTGACGCCAAGCATCGCGCGCTTGGCGTCGTTGGAATAAGTGACAAAACCACGGTCGACGACGTCGGACGAGCCGGGAATATCCGTAAGCGCGCCGGCGACCAGACCGCCGGTGCAGGATTCCGCGGTCGCGATGGTCAGCTTGCGCATCCGGCAAAGATCGAGCAGCGAGCGGGAGAGGGGGCGGGCGTCGCTGCCGCTCATGTCAGTCGCTCCAACCTTTGTCGTCCCAGGGCAGGCGGATGGTGGCGCTCGCGATCGCGGCGATGCCCTCCTCGCGGCCGGTGAATCCGAGGCGCTCGCTGGTGGTCGCTTTCACGGCAACCCGCGACAGGGCGAGGCCGGCGATCTCCGCGATGCGCGCGCGCATGGCGTCGCGGTGCGGGCCGACTTTCGGGCGCTCGCAGATCAGGGTCACGTCGAGATGCGCGATGCGTCCGCCGCGCGCGGTGACCCGGTCGACCGCGAATTTCAGGAATCGGTCCGACGCCGCCCCCTTCCATTGCGGATCGCTTGGCGGAAAATGCGAACCGATATCGCCGTCCGCCAGCGCGCCGAGGATTGCGTCGACCAGCGCATGGAGGCCGACATCGCCGTCGGAATGCGCGAGAAAGCCGCGGCTGTGCGGCACGCGGACACCGCAAATCATCAGGTGATCGCCATCGCCAAAGGCGTGAACGTCGTAGCCGCTGCCGGTTCTGACATCGCCGAGCATGGCGCCAAGGCGGGCCTCTTCGCGGACAAAATCTTCCGGTGTGGTCAGTTTCATGTTCGCAGGATCGCCTTCAAATGTCGCCACCGTCAATCCCGCCCATTCCGCAAGCGCCGCGTCATCGGTGAAATCGCTGCGGCAGTCGCGCGCCGCGCGGCGATGGGCGTCGAGAATCGCATCGAAACGGAACGCCTGCGGTGTTTGCGCGATTCGCAGCCGCGCGCGCTCCGGCGTGGCTTCGACGTTTCCGGTCGCGTCGATCAGCTTGATGGTATCGGTGACTTGTATCGCAGGAACCGCCGCGCCGGTGAGAGCCGCAGCATCGATCGCGCGCGAAATCAGCGCCGCCGAGACGAATGGCCGCGCCGCGTCGTGAATGAGGACTACATCGGGTTTCTGGCTGGCGAGCGCTTCGAGTCCGGCATGCACCGAGGCCTGCCGCGTCGCACCGCCCTTTGCAGGGGGCTCGTGACGCAACTCGCTGACGGCATCATTGAAGACAGCCGTGTCATCGGGATTCAAAACCGGCTGCACGGCAAAAATCTGTGGATGGCGGCAAAACGGCTCCATCGCGCGGAAAATGACCGTTCGCCCGCCGATCGAACGATACTGCTTCGGCCCCCCTGAGCCGGCACGAAGCCCGCGTCCGGCTGCGACAAGGATGGCTGCAGTCCGCTCTGGTTTCGGCATTGGGCTCAATTACGGGCGATTCAGGTTGATGAGGGAGCATTGGTTGGCTTGGCGCACTGCCCTTATCATGCCGACGCGTGAAAACGGAACGATTCCCAATAGCTGTGGGAAAAGCATATCTTGCTGCAGTGCACTTGCAAGATTGCCAGAACTGTCTAAAGTGTAGGCATGAGACTTGACTGCACAAGAATTGTGCTCAAAATGGTTCCCGACGGTCGCGATGAAGCGTCTGTCAGAAAGACGAGAAGTCCGTGACCGGCCCGGAATCTTTACCCCTTAAGCCGTTGAAAATAGACGATATTGAGGTCGCCAACCGGGTTCTTCTCGCGCCCATGTCTGGCGTCACCGATGCCCCTTTTCGACGTTTGACGGCAGCACTTGGCGCCGGGCTTGTCATATCAGAGATGACCGCCAGCGATGACCTCGTCAATGGTCGTCCAATGTCGCGGCTGCGATGCGAGGCCACCGGAATAGGTCCGCATGTGGTTCAACTCGCGGGCTGCGAGGTCAAGTGGATGGCGGAAGGCGCGCGGATCGCGGAAGCTGCCGGCGCCGAAATAATCGATATCAACATGGGCTGCCCGGCGCGCCATGTGACCGGCGGCCAGTCCGGCTCGGCGTTGATGCGCGATCTTGACCACGCCTTGAAATTGATCGAGGCGACGATATCAGCGGTGAAAGTGCCGGTGACGTTAAAGATGCGGCTCGGTTGGGACGATCGCTCGCTCAACGCGCCGGAATTGGCGCGCCGCGCGCAGGCCGCGGGCGTGCAGATGATTTCAGTGCACGGCCGCACGCGCTGCCAGTTCTACAAGGGCGACGCCGATTGGGGCGCGGTGCGCGCTGTCAAGGATGCGATCGGCATTCCGCTCGTCGTCAACGGCGATATCACATCGTACGAGAAGGCCGTTTCCGCGCTTGAAATGTCGGGGGCCGACGCTGTCATGGTCGGCCGCGGTGCGCAGGGCCAGCCGTGGTTGCCCGGCCAGATCGGGCGCCGCCTCGAAACCGGCATCGTCGAATCCGCGCCATCGCTGGCGGAACAGCTCAATTATATCCGTGCGCTCTATGATGAAGTTTGCCATCACTACGGCCTGCGCATCGGCCTACGTCATGCGCGCAAACATCTCGGCTGGGCGCTGGAAATCGCAGCCCAATGCAGCCGTGCGCCGGCGCTGACGCTAAAGGCCTGGCGGCAGAAAATTCTGACATCAGACGATCCTTCCGGCGTGCATCGATCTCTTGAAGATGCATTCGACGACTTTGCATGGAGCGCCGCTGCATGACCTCAGCCGCAGAACATCGCCGACCGATGCCGTCCGACGGCGATGCCATCCTCAACGCATTACCCAATCCGGTGCTGCTGGTTGCGCCCGACGGCAAGATCGTCGATGCGAACATGGCCGCGGAGTCGTTCTTCGAGATTTCGACTCAATTCCTGCAACGTCAGTCGCTGAAGGAGCTTGTGCCCTTCGGCAGTCCGCTGCTGGCGCTGATCGATCAGGTGCGGTCGAGCGGCTCGCCGGTCAATGAGTACAAGGTTGATTTGGGTACACCGCGGATCGGCGGCGATCGCCAGGTGGATCTTCACGTCGCGCCGCTTACCGAGCGGCCCGGTCATATCGTCGTGATGCTGCAGGAACGCACCATCGCCGACAAGATGGACCGGCAATTGACGCATCGAAGTGCCGCGCGTTCGGTGATCGCACTGGCCGCGATGCTGGCGCATGAAATCAAGAATCCGCTGTCCGGAATCCGCGGTGCGGCGCAGCTGCTTGAGCAGGCAGCGTCGTCGGAAGACCGCATGCTGACGCGGCTGATCTGTGACGAGGCGGACCGCATCGTCACGCTGGTCGATCGCATGGAAGTGTTCGGCGACGACCGGCCGGTGGCGCGCGGCCCGGTCAACATTCATTCGGTGCTCGATCACGTCAAGCGGCTGGCGCAATCGGGCTTTGCCCGCAATATCCGGTTCGTCGAGGACTACGATCCGTCGCTGCCGCCGGTGCTTGCCAATCAGGACCAGTTGATTCAGGTGTTTCTGAACCTGGTGAAGAACGCTGCGGAGGCGGTGGTCGATCTCGGCAGCGACGCGGAAATTCAACTCACCACTGCATTCCGTCCGGGCGTCCGGCTGTCGGTGCCGGGGAAGAAATCGCGGGTGTCGTTGCCGCTTGAATTCTGCGTCAAGGACAACGGCCCCGGCATGCCGGAGGACCTGCTGCCGAATCTGTTCGATCCGTTCGTCACGACCAAATCGACCGGCAGCGGGCTGGGACTCGCGCTGGTGGCCAAGATCGTCGGCGACCATGGCGGCATCATCGAATGCGAGTCCCAGCCACGGAAGACCATTTTCCGCGTGCTGCTGCCGATGTTCAACACTGCCAAACACTTCGACCAAAGCAATCGCGATGACGTTCCGGGGACGTCGTTGCATGCCTCACAGGACGCAAGATGAGGAATAACAATGCCCGCAGGTAGCATACTTGTCGCTGACGACGACGCGGCGATCCGCACGGTTCTGAACCAGGCGCTCTCCCGCGCCGGATATGAGGTGCGACTGACGGGAAACGCGGCGACGCTGTGGCGCTGGGTGAGCCAGGGCGAGGGCGATCTGGTCATCACCGACGTGGTGATGCCGGACGAGAACGCGTTCGATCTGTTGCCGCGGATCAAGAAGATGCGGCCGAATCTTCCGGTCATCGTGATGAGCGCGCAGAACACCTTCATGACGGCGATCCGCGCGTCCGAACGTGGCGCCTATGAGTATCTGCCAAAACCATTCGACCTGAAGGAACTGATCGCCATTGTCGGCCGTGCTCTGGCGGAGCCGAAGGAGCGGGTGGCCAATCACGCCGACGAATCCGAGTTCGACTCGATCCCGCTGGTCGGCCGGTCGCCCGCGATGCAGGAAATCTACCGGGTGCTGGCGCGCCTGATGCAGACCGACCTCACGGTGATGATCTCCGGCGAGTCCGGCACGGGCAAGGAGCTTGTCGCGCGCGCGTTGCACGACTACGGCAAGCGGCGCAACGGCCCCTTCGTCGCCGTCAACATGGCGGCTATTCCGCGCGATCTCATCGAGTCCGAACTGTTCGGCCATGAACGCGGCGCATTCACCGGCGCCAACACCCGCGCCTCCGGCCGGTTCGAACAGGCAGAGGGCGGTACGCTGTTTCTCGACGAAATCGGCGACATGCCGATGGAGGCGCAGACCCGTCTGTTACGGGTACTTCAACAGGGTGAATACACTACGGTTGGCGGCCGTACGCCGATCAAGACCGACGTCCGCATCGTCGCTGCCAGCAACAAGGATCTGCGTATCCTGATCCAGCAGGGACTGTTCCGCGAGGATCTGTTCTTCCGCCTGAACGTCGTGCCATTGCGTTTGCCGCCGCTGCGCGAGCGGATCGAGGATTTACCCGATTTGATCCGGCATTTTTTCGCGCTGGCCGAGAAGGACGGATTGCCGCCGAAGAAGCTCGATGCGCTGGCGCTCGAACGCATGAAGCAGCATCGCTGGCCCGGGAACGTGCGCGAACTCGAAAACCTCGCGCGGCGGCTCGCGGCATTGTATCCGCAGGACGTGATCACCGGCTCGGTCATCGATGGCGAGTTGGCGCCTCCGGCGGTTTCATCGGGCGGCAGCGTCCACCACGGCGTCGACAATCTCGGCGGCGCCGTCGAAGCCTATCTGTCATCGCATTTTTCAGGTTTCCCCAACGGCGTGCCGCCGCCGGGCCTTTATCACCGGATCCTCAAGGAAATCGAAGTGCCGCTGCTCACCGCGGCGCTGGCGGCGACGAGGGGCAATCAAATCCGCGCCGCGGACTTGCTCGGCCTCAACCGCAACACGCTGCGGAAGAAGATTCGCGATCTGGACATTCAGGTTTACCGGAGCGGCAACTAAGGGCTTCGCGACACGGAATGCGTCGATCACTCCTTGTTAGGCGGAAAGCCGCGGTGCGCGCGCATTCAGGCAGCAAAATGCGCCGTGGAATTGTCGTAATTTGGCAACATTGTGATATGAATGCATCAGTCCGTTGCCGGCATTGACCCGGCTAGCGGAAGGCCTTCAGCTCACCCTTTGCCGGAATGACCAGCGCAGACACCTCCGCCGCATCGCTCGATCCGTCTTTCGCCGAATCCAAGGGTTGGCCCCTGCGGAGGTTGCTGGCGCCGTTTGCGGTCGGCCTGGCGCTGCTGTCGGCGTTCCTCACCTTCGTGGTGCTCACGGGCCTGACCCGAATCGATCCGACACGGGAAGTTGTCGTTTCCTTCATGCTGATCAATGCGGCGACCATCCTGCTGCTGATCGGCATCATCGTCCGCGAAGTCTGGCAGGTCGTCCAGGCCCGCCGCCGCGGCCGGGCGGCGGCGAGGCTGCACGTCCAGATTGTCAGTCTGTTCTCCGTCATTGCGGTGTTGCCGGCTGTGCTGGTGGCGATCGTCGCCAACGTGACCATCGATCGTGGCTTCGATCGCCTGTTTTCAGGCCCGACGCGCGGGGTGATCCAGAACTCGCTGATCGTTGCACGTGCGTATCTTTACGAGCACGCGCAGCTCATTCGTGGCGACATTCTGGGAATGGCCAACGATCTCGCCCATGCCCGGCCATTGTACGACCAGGATCGCGGAACGTTTCGCGAGATGCTGACGGCAAGTGCTGCCTCCCGCAACCTGCCGGGCGCGATGTTGATCGACAAGGACCGCAATATTCTGGAGACGGCGCAAACCGGCATTCAGCAGGCCTTCACGATACCGCCGCAGGAATTCCTGAAGAATGTCAACGAAACCGAGCCTGAGATCGCGGTGATCCCTGAAGAGAATTACGTCGCGGCCGTGATCCGCCTGCGTGCCTTCGACAACACGTTTCTCTACGTGGCCCGTCTGCTCGATCCGCACGTGGTCGCGCAGGTCAATGAAACACAGGCCAGCGTCGCCGAATATGCCGAGCTGGAGTCGCGCCGGCTTGGCATGCAGGTGTCACTCGCGCTGATGTTCGCAGTGATCGGACTGACCATCCTGATGGCTTCCGTCCTGATCGGGCTGAATTTCGCCAATTGGCTGGTGGCCCCGATACGGCGTTTGATGAGCGCCGCCAATATCGTCTCGACCGGCGATCTGCATGTCCAGGTGCCGGTCCACCGCTCGGAGGGCGATCTCGCGCAGCTTGGCGAGACTTTCAACAAGATGACGCAGGAGTTGCGCACCCAGCGCGACGAGCTGGTCAGCGCAAGCGATCTTATCGACAGCCGCCGCCGATTCATCGAGGCGGTATTGTCGTCGGCGAGCGCCGGGATCATCGGCCTCGATGCGTCCGGCAGCGTCGGCATTCTCAATCGCTCCGCCGAAAAACTCATCGGTCATGCGGAATCGGAGACGCTGGGTCATCCGCTGTCGGACGTGCTGCCCGAACTCGACGACATGATGAAGACCGCGCGGGAGGGCACGCAGCGGCTGGTCCAGGGCCAGATCACGATCAGCCGCGACGGCCATGAACGCAATCTTTCGGTTCGCGTCAGCGCCGAACAGACCAGCCATTCGCGCGACAGTTACATCATCACGCTTGACGACATTACCGAACTCGTTTCCGCACAGCGGACCTCGGCATGGGCCGACGTCGCGCGCCGTATCGCGCACGAAATCAAGAATCCGCTGACGCCGATCCAGCTTTCGGCCGAACGCATTCGACGCAAGTTCGGCAAGGTCATCACCGAGGACAAGGCCGTATTCGAGCAATGCACGGACACGATCGTGCGGCAGGTCGATGACATCAGGCGGATGGTCGATGAATTCTCGCGCTTCGCGCGGATGCCGAAGCCCGTGATCGAAGGCGAGGACGTCGCCGACACCGTGCGGCAGGCCGTGTTCCTGATGCGGGTCGGACATCCCGACATCGATATCGAAGCCGACATCAAGGACGAGCCGATGCTGGCGCAGTTCGACCGGCGGCTGATTTCGCAGGCGCTTACCAACATCATCAAGAATGCGACGGAAGCCATCGAGGCGGTCCCGACGCAGGAACTGGGGAAGGGACGCATCGACGTCATTGCCGCGCGCGAGAACGACGACATCGTGATCGACGTCATCGATAACGGTATCGGCCTGCCAAAGGTGAGCCGGGCGCGTCTGCTCGAACCCTATGTTACGACACGCGAAAAGGGCACCGGCCTTGGCCTGGCGATTGTCGGCCGCGTGTTGGAAGACCATGGTGGCCGGATCGAACTCAACGATGCGGCGGACATCCGGCCGGGCCAACGCGGAGCCTGGATGCGGCTGCGCTTTGCCATATCGGGCCACGCGCCGAAAGTCGAAGCGAGAGAGCCGGCTCCCGAAACAAAGCAGCCGGCATCCGAAACCGCAGAGCCAGCAGACGCGACCAATAATGAAGCAAAAATCGAAGCCGCAACAGGCAACTGACAAGACAGGCATGACCCATGGCAAATGACATTCTGATTGTCGATGACGAAGCCGATATTCGTGATCTGGTTGCGGGCATTCTTGACGACGAAGGCTTCACCACCCGAACCGCGCGCGACAGCGATTCGGCCCTGGCGGAAATCGCCAATCGCCGCCCGCATCTGGTGTTTCTCGACATCTGGCTGCAGGGCAGCAAGCTCGACGGGTTGCAATTGCTGGAGCAGGTGAAGCGGGACCATACCGACCTGCCTGTCGTGATGATCTCCGGCCATGGCAATATCGAAACCGCGGTCGCGGCGATCAAGCGTGGCGCGTACGACTTCATCGAAAAGCCGTTCAAATCCGACCGGCTCATTCTGGTGGCGACGCGGGCGCTGGAGACGTCGCGCCTGAAACGTGAAGTGAAGGAGCTCAAGCAACTCGCACCGGCGGCAAGCGTCCTGACCGGACGCTCCGCCAGCATGAACCAACTGCGCCAGACCATTGAGCGGGCAGCCAAGGCCAATAGCCGTATCCTGATCGTCGGTCCCTCCGGCGCGGGTAAGGAATTGGCGGCGCGCACGCTGCATAACGCGTCAAGCCGCGCCGATGGACCATTTGTTGTCATCAACGCCGCGGCGATGACGCCGGAGCGCATGGAAGTCGAGCTGTTCGGTATCGAACAGTCCAATGGCGAGCATCAACGCAAGGCGGGCGCGCTGGAAGAAGCGCATGGCGGCACCCTGTTCATCGATGAAATCGGCGACATGCCGCGCGAAACCCAGAACAAAATTCTGCGGGTGCTGGTCGATCAGACGTTCCAGCGCTCAGGAGGCACCACCAAGGTCAACGTCGACGTTCGCATCATTTCGTCGACGGCGCGCAATCTGGAAGAGGAGATCGCTGCGGGCCGGTTCCGTGAGGATCTCTATCATCGGCTCTCGGTGGTGCCGATTCGCGTGCCACCGCTGTCGGAGCGCCGCGAGGATATTCCCGAACTGATCGACTATTTCATGGATCAGATCTCACTCGCGACCGGCCTGCCGAAACGCCAGATCGGCCAGGATGCGATGGCGGTATTGCAGTCGCACGTCTGGCCTGGAAATGTCCGGCAGCTTCGCAACAATGTCGAGCGCGTCATGATCCTGGCGGGCGGCGGTCCGGAAGTCATCATAACCGCCGACATGCTGCCGCAGGACGTGGGTTCCATGGTGCCCGCGATGCCGACCAGCAACAATGGCGAGCATATTATGGGCTTGCCGCTCCGCGAGGCGCGGGAGGTGTTCGAGCGCGACTACCTGATCGCCCAGATCAGCCGCTTCTCAGGCAATATCTCTCGCACAGCGGAATTCGTTGGCATGGAACGTTCGGCGCTGCATCGCAAGCTCAAGGCGCTTGGCGTCGGCTAGCACTGCTTGTCGAGTTCATTCCATGGATTTGCTTGAGAAATTTCAGCTGTTTCCGGGTTTTTGCGGAGAATTGCGCCGGTGTTCGGCGTGGCTAACGCGCGAACTGACTTGCCTAAAAACCGCGCCTGCCTTCTAATCATGCCGCCGCGCGCCCGGAGGGGGATCTCAGGGGATGCCGGCAATCGGGGGATGCTCCGTTAGAGAGCTGCGTCCGGTTCAATAAAAAGAAGCAAACAAGACTGCGGGACAAAAAAAATGGCGGCAGACCGCGCACAAAATCTACAGGACACCTTCCTAAATCATGTTCGCAAAACCAAAACGCCACTGACGATCTTTCTGGTCAATGGAGTAAAGCTGCAGGGGATTGTCACCTGGTTCGACAATTTCTGCCTGCTGCTCCGGCGCGACGGTCACTCGCAGCTTGTCTACAAGCACGCGATTTCGACCATCATGCCCGGCGCTCCGATCCAGTTGTTCGAAGGCGGCGAGGATGCTCCGGCTTGAAAGTGATCTGATTGGAACCCCGAAATCTGGAAGGGGGTGCTGACCGTCCGCGGTCGGCAGGGGGTAACGAAACCGGGCGGGTGATCGTCATCGGCCCCTATCTGCGCGTGCGCCGCGGCGATCCCGATGCGCAAACGGATTATGATGCCATGCGCGGCTCGGAGGCGCGGCTGGAGGAAGCCGTGGGTCTGGCGCGCGCCATCGATCTCACGATCGCGGACGCACTGATCGCGCCGGTCAGTCAGATCCGGCCCGCGACCTATCTCGGCAAGGGCAAGGTCGAGGAGATCGTCGGGCTGATCACCGGGCACGAGATCGAACTGGTGGTGATGGATTGTGCGCTGTCGCCGATCCAGCAGCGCAATCTCGAGAAAGCCTGGAACACGAAGGTTCTCGACCGCACCGGCCTGATCCTCGAAATCTTCGGCCGCCGCGCCAAGACCAAGGAAGGCGCGTTGCAGGTCGAACTCGCGCATTTGAACTATCAGCGCAGCCGCCTGGTGCGATCATGGACCCATCTCGAGCGCCAGCGTGGCGGCTTCGGGTTCATGGGCGGTCCCGGTGAGACCCAGATCGAGGCCGACCGCCGCCTGATCGGCGAGCGCATCACGCGCCTCGAGAACGAAATCAAGAAGGTCCAGGCGACGCGGCGGTTGCATCGCGCGGGACGGCAGCGCGTGCCGTATCGGGTGGTGGCGCTGGTCGGCTACACCAATGCCGGAAAGTCGACGCTGTTCAACCGCCTGACCCGCGCCGACGTGCAGGCCGCCGACATGCTGTTTGCCACACTCGATCCGACCTTGCGCGCGCTCAGCCTGCCGCACGGCGGCAAGGCGATGCTGTCGGACACCGTAGGCTTCATCTCCAACCTGCCGACGCAGCTGGTTGCGGCGTTTCGTGCGACCCTGGAGGAAGTGCTGGAAGCCGACATCATCCTCCACGTCCGCGACATCTCCCATGCAGACGCCGATGCGCAGCAGCGCGACGTCGAGACCGTGCTGCGCCAGCTCGGCATCGACCCGGACGCGGGGCAGCGCATTCTCGAAGTCTGGAACAAGATCGACCGCTTCGATCCGGAGGAGCGCGAAAACCTGAGGAATATCGCCGCCCGCCGCCCGCCGGAGCGTCCGTGTTTCCTGGTCTCGGCCGAAACCGGGGAGGGGATCGACGCGCTGTTAGCCGCGATCGAAAATCGGCTGGCGGCAACGCGCATGACGCTGGACCTTTCGATCGACGCCGCCGACGGCGCCGGTATCAGCTGGCTGCATCGCAATTCGGAAATCCTCAACAAGGAATTTCACGATGGGCGGTTCGACATGACCGTACGTGTCGATGAAACCAAGCGCGACATCGTGGTCAATCGTTTCGACGCCGTGCCGCACGCGGTTTCATAAACTCGCCGTCGTCCCCGCCTTGAACGCCATGAAGATCGCCATCGCCGCGATCATGACCACCAGCATGACCCGCAAGCCATTCGGGCTGACGCGGTTGGGAAGCCGCGCGCCAATTCCCGTGCCGATCCAGAGGCCGACGATCAGCGCGACAATTGTTGCCCACGGCAGTTCGGTGCCTTGCTGTGCATAAAGCAAGGCGGCGGGGAGGGTGACCGGCAGCGCAGTGACGGCGAGGCTGACTGCCTGGGAACGATGCTGCGAGATTTTAAGCAGCCCGGTCATCAGCGCGGTAATCGCAAGCCCGCCGCCAATGCCGAGAAACCCTGAGGACCAGCCGGCGACGGCCCCAATCGCGGCCAGCGCCGCCCAGGATAGGTGCGGTTCTTCCGTTTCTTCGGCGACGTCGACGTTCTGGCGCCGCGGACGCAATATCACGATGGCATCAAGGATCACGAGATAGCCGACAAAGGTCCATTGCAGCGCGCGATCCGAAACATGGGTCGCGAGCAAAGCGCCGACGCAGCCCCCGACCGCAAAGCCGACCGCCAGCCAGATCAGCCAGCGCAGTGGCACGCGATGGCCGCTCTGGCGGTAATTGCGCACGCCGGAGAGGCTGGTCGGCACCACTTGCGCGAGCAGCGAGATGCCCTGCGCAACGTGCTGGTCTTTCCCGAGGATGAGCACCAGCAGCGGCACCAGTATGCCGCCGCTGGTAATGCCGAGAAAACCGGATGCAACGCCTCCCACACCGCCGGCGAGGAGACCGCCAATGATATCGTCCAGGACCATCGGCGACCCGCCCCGTGAATTACCCGCGTGCGCCGACCTTAGAAAGGAAACCCGCGACCTGGAAGTGTTCTTGATCGCGTGAACCTTACTCCTCGGTTTTCGCCTCGTTCCAGAGCGCGTCCATTTCCGTCAGCGAGGCGCTCTCAAGCGAACGCCCCTGCGCCGCAAGCGCGCGTTCGATATAGCCGAAGCGGCGTTCGAATTTTGCGTTGGTGCCGCGCAGCGCCAGATCGGGATCGGCGCCGACATGCCGCGCCAGATTGACCAGCGCGAACAGCAGATCGCCGGTTTCTTCGGCGAGTTCATCGGCGTCGCCGCGATCCAGCGCCACCTCGATCTCGTCGGCCTCCTCGTGAATTTTGTGCAGCACCGCGCGCGGATCGTTCCAGTCAAAGCCGACGCTGGAAGCCTTGCGCTGCAATTCCATCGCGCGCGCCAGCGCCGGCTGTCCCGCCTTGACGCCTGACAGCAGCGATTTGTGCGCCGTTTCTTCGGACGGCTGCCGCGCGGCGCGTTCGGCTTTTTCCTCGGCCTTGATGCGGTCCCAGGCGCCCTTGACGTCCGACGGCGTCAACCGCCCATCCTTGTCGGCGAAGACATGCGGATGTCTTCGAATCATCTTGAGCGTGATGGCCTCGACCACGTCGCCGAACGAGAAGGCATTCTGTTCCTCGGCCATGCGGGCGTGAAACACCACCTGAAGCAGGAGATCGCCGAGTTCGTCACAGAGATCGTCGAGATCGCCGCGCGCGATGGCGTCGGCGACTTCATAGGCTTCCTCGATGGTGTAGGGCGCGATGGTCGCAAAATTCTGTTCGAGGTCCCAAGGGCAGCCGCTGCCGGGTGTTCGCAGCGTCGCCATGATATCGAGCAGCCGTGAAATATCGCGGGAAGGGGTCATCGTGCACCTGGCCTGAAGAAGATCAGGCCTGTATGCCGCAAGACGCGCGTCCATCCCAGCGAAACGAGCCGAACAGGCCGCTATTTCCACCGATTGGCCTGTGGGTCGATGAATGCTATTGCCACGGCATGAGCGATCAATTCCAATCCGAAACCGCGCTGGTGCTGTTTTCCGGTGGACAGGATTCCGCCACCTGCCTTGCATGGGCGCTGCAGCGCTTCGCGCGCGTCGAAATGCTTGGCTTCAACTACGGGCAGCGCCATGCCATCGAGCTTGAGTGCCGCGACCGTCTGCTCGACGGCATGAAATCGTTGCGTGCGGACTGGGCGGCAAGGGCAGGCGAAAGCCACACGCTGGACATTCCGACATTGGCTGAGATCTCCGACACCGCGCTGACGCGCGATGTGGCGATCGCGATGGGCGAGGACGGCCTGCCCAACACCTTCGTGCCTGGCCGCAATCTGGTATTTCTGACGTTTGCGGCCGCGCTGGCCTACCGGCGCGGCATCACTCACATCATCGGCGGCATGTGCGAGACCGATTATTCCGGCTATCCGGATTGCCGCGACGAGTCCATCCGGGCGTTGCAGATCGCGCTTAATCTCGGCATGAACAAGCAGTTCGAATTGCACACGCCGCTGATGTGGCTGGACAAGGCCAGCACATGGAGGCTGGCGAATGAGCTCGGCGGGGCAGGGCTGGTCGACCTGATCCGCGAGCACTCCCACACCTGCTATCTCGGCGAACGCGGCGCGCGGCACGACTGGGGTTATGGCTGCGGCGAATGCCCGGCCTGCGCGCTGCGCGCGAGGGGCTGGCGCGAATATGCGGCGGGCGGTTCGGCGTCATCCTGAGATGCGCTTTCTTCTCCCTCGCCCCGCTCTTGCGGGGAGAGGTGAGGGGATAGGCACTCGCTAACTGACAAAATCCTCCGGCTTCAGTTCGATCGGCGAACCGTGCGGCGTGCGGTCGGCGGCGTGGTCCCAGGCATCGCGATAGCGGTGCAGGGTTTCGGAGGATGCCACCCCTTTCGCTGATATCAGCCTTTCCAGGGTCGCCAGCCAATGCCGGTAATAGGTCTCGCCGCTGTCGGCATCGCCAGCCGCCTGCGCGCGCTTGATTTCAGCGGCAAGCGTTTCGGCCCATTCGTTCCAGGTGAACAGCCCGCGCGCATGCAGCGCAAGCGCCATCGCAAAGGCCTGCGCTTCCCAAGGTTCGCGAAACACCGGCCCGTCGGCGTCGCAGGGAATGCCGGGCACGGCGCGGGTCGCGTTATCTGCGGCTTGCGGATCTGGTGACATCAGGCGCGCTCCAGATAGGGTTCCCAGGCATCGACCGAAACCTTCAGGCCGGGATCAGATGCCTCGCCCCACAACTCGCCGCCGTCGAACGTCACGGTGTAGAGCCACTGCGGATTCTCGCCAGCACCGGTGGCGTTGCTGTCGGGAAAGACATGACAGCCCAGCACGCGTTCGATGATGCCGATATGCCCGCGCACATAGCGCGGCAACCGTGTATGGGTCAGCGGATGGATCATTTTGGCGCGGACGCGGTCACCGGCGGCGAACAGAGCAGGGCTCCGCGCGTCGCGCTCGGTCGGTCCGCCCCGATGCAGCATGCCGGCGACGCCGTCGGGCGTCAGCGTCTTCGCCACCGGCTTTGTCGGATGCAGCGGCTTTCCGGCTTCGATCTCGTCTGATGCGATCAGGCCGCGCTCCAGCATCAGCCGCTCAAGACCCGCGAGCCAGATCTGGTAATAGCTCTTGCTGAGATAGTCCGAGGGCGGGCGATCCTCGCGGGCAAAGCGCGACATGTCGATGTTCCAGCCGCCGGGCATCCCCATCGCCAGCGTGATCGCGAACGCGCGCCGCTCCCATTCGGCGTGAAATACCGGTTCGTTCGGCTCCGGCTGCACCGGACCCGACCACGCCACCCCGCCCATATCATGCGCGCCATCCATCAGGCGACCTCGTGCGGCTGCTTCGGCAATCCCGTTCCGATCATGCTGTCGCGGGTGACGAGGTCCGCAAGCCGCTCCTCGCTCCAGCCGTCGGTGCCGGCAGGGCGCATCGGCAGCACGAGATAGCGAATTTCCGCGGTCGAATCCCAGACGCGAATATTGGTGCCCTCGGGCAGCTCAAAACCGAAATCCAGCAAGACGCCGCGCGGATCCTTCACCGCCTTGGAGCGATAGGGCGCGGATTTGTACCAGACCGGCGGCAGTCCGAGCACAGGCCATGGATAGCAGGAGCACAACGTGCACACGACCATATTGTGGAGAGTGGGCGTGTTTTCGACTGCCACGATGTGCTCGCCCTGACGTCCGGCATAGCCGAGTTCTGATATCGCCGGCGTGGCGTCTTTGAGCAGACGGGCGCGGTAGGCGGGGTCGGCCCATGCCCGCGCCACCACGCGGGCGCCGTTGCGCGGTCCGACCTTGGTTTCGTAGGTTTCGATCAACAGATCGAGCGCGGCCGGATCGACATAGCCTTTTTCGGTCAGGATGGTCTCGAGCGCGCGCACCCGCAGTTCGGTCTCGGACAGTTCCGAATGGTCGTGATCGTGATGGTGATGATGATCGGTCATAGCTAAGGATAGGCGAATTATTCTGTAAATGTCGAGGTGCAGACTCTGCTAGCCTTTCCGCATGGGGTTTAGGGCAATACGCGCAGCATTCGTCGTGACAGCGGCCATTTCAGCCATGCTTGCGGCCGGCGATGCGCGGGCGGCCAACGGCGCTTTCGCGGTCGATGCCGCCGACATTTCCGAAGTTGGATCGTGCAAGGTCGAGAGCTGGATATCCACGGCGACCAACACTGATTTTTCGGCCGTGGCCAATCCCTCCTGCGTGGTTGACATCTTCAAGCCGGTGGAATTGAGCCTGCTGACCAATCGTTCACGCAGCGACGGCGACTGGAGCACCAGCATCGCTCCCAAGGCCAAGACCAACCTCGTTCCGACCGGCATCGGAAAATTCGGCTTTTCATTTTACGCGGGCGGCTCGTTCGACGCGCTGACCGGGGAAAATCTCACCGCTTTCGCGGTCGTGCCTGCGACGTACCGGCTTTCCGAAACCATGCGGATCAACATCAATGGCGGCTGGCTTTGGGACCGCACCGTCGACCGGCATTATCTGACCTATGGCCTGGGGTTCGACTGGAAATTCACCGAAGTATTGCAGCTCACGTTAGAGGCGTTCGGCCAGGCCGCCGCATCAGATATCCCGAGCGTGGTGCAGCCGCGGTTCCAGGCCGGCGCGCGTTACCGGCCCAACGAGATTTTCTCGGTCGATGTGATCTACGGCCGCAACATCACGGGCGAAAATGCCAACTGGATCACGGTTGGCACGACGATCCGTTTTCCTGGAGGGCAAACCCGCGCGTGCGCGGTCAGGGCATTTGTAAGCTATCGTTTTAAAGAAATAGCGGGCAGGGAGGTGTCGTTGGCAGAGATTGTAAAGATCGAAAAGGGCCTCGGGCCCGAGGGCCGCATCAGTGTGGTGCGGTTCGACCGTGGCGACGGCATCAACGCGCTGTCGCCTGAAACGCTGCGGCAACTCACCAATGCGGCGCGCAGCTTCGAGGACGACAGCGAGACCTCGGTCGTGGTGCTCACCGGCGGCGCCAAGGCGTTCACGGCCGGGTTCGACCTGAAGGATGCCGAAGGCCGGTCGCGCAGGACCATGGATCTTGGTTCATTGCGCCGGCACCTGAAACTGGGCCCGCGGATGACCCGCGCCTGGCAGGAGATGGAGCAGATCACCATAGGCGCCATTGAAGGTTTTTGCATCGGCGGCGGCGTTGCGCTGGCGGTGGCACTGGATTTTCGCGTCATGGGCCGCGACGCCCACCTGCGGGTACCCGAGATCGGGCTCGGCATGAACATGAGCTGGCAGAGCATTCCGCGCATGCTGCACCTGATAGGGCCGGCCCGAACCAAGCAGGCGGTGATCCTGGCCAACCAGCGCATCTCGGCCACCGAGGCCCACCAATGGGGTTTGGTGGAGGAGGTGGTTGATCCCGGCAGGGCTTTCGACGCCGCGATGATCCTCGCCGCAAAAGTCGCAGCACAGCCGCCGCTGTCGGTGGCCATGACCAAGCTGACGGTCAATCGCCTGGCGCACGCGCTCGACGATCTCGCCAGCCACATGGACGTCGACCAGTTCGCGCTGGCGAGCCTGACCGAGGATCACAAGGAGGGCGTCGCGGCGTTCCTGGGCCGCCGCAAGCCGCGCTTCAGGGGGCGCTAGGACTGATGCGATGCAGCTCACTGCACCGCGGTCACGCGCTTTTCGATCCAGTCCAGCAGTATGTCGGCGATATCGAGGCTGTTGTCGTCCTGCATCAGCATGTGCGTGTTGCCCTTGATACCGATGTCGGGCAGCACAAGCACCTCCGCGTTGCCGCCAGCCGCATTGGCGGCGGCAACAAAGGCGCGGCAATTCTTAAGACGCGGAGCCCAGCGGGGAAACTCGTCCACATAGTCACCGAATAACACCAGAATCGGCAAGGACGTGTAGGGCGTCATGTCGTCAGTGGGCGCGGGACAAGCGCCGGGCTCGATGGACACGATGCCTGCGATGCCTTTCCGACTGAGTGCCGCGGTCTGGAACGGGTAGACGCCCGATTGAGAATGGCTCATCAGCACGGTGCCGCCGATTTTTTGCGCCAGTTGCGAGAGCGCCGGGACAGTTGGATTTGGAGTGGGGAGGCTGTTCAGGCTGTCCGGAACCATCTGTTTCCAGAACTCTGCCTGGGCCGCGACGGGATAGCGCATGCCGGGCATCAGCTGCGGATATTCCTTGCCGAATCGAAAGATGGCCCAGGCGCTCTCGTGCCCGGCGGAGAATACGGTTGGCAACTGATCCACGGCGGCCTTCCCGCTGCGGACGGCGTTGATGGCGGACGGGTCGGCGGCAGAGCGGCCGCGCCAGACTTGATCGATCACGTAGGGTAGGATGGTTGCGGCGGACGAAATACTCGTCCCATCCCATGCGACCGTCCGGGGTCGTCTCCCAGGTCTTGCCGGTCAGGCAGCAGCCGTGGATCAAGGTGATGGGGACACCCAGCACGCCAGCGGGGACCTGGTAGCGCACGTACATTTGGTCGACGGTGATGGTGCCGGACGCTGCATAGGCAGGGAGGGTCGAGAGCGTATCGGATTTCACATCACGTCCACCGATGAAGAAGCTGCCTTGGCGAGCGATGGTGAGGGGGCCGGGATCGGGGCGAGGAGCTTGCGCGGCGGCGGAAACCGCAATCGAGCAAAGGCTGGCGGCAAGCAGCAGTGCGCGCATGTAGCGTTCCTTCCTTAAGTCGAGGCGTTAGCGCCTTTTCATGTGAGCCGGAGTCAATCCGGATTTTATTCTAGTGTCCCGAATCTGAAGTTCGACGGACTCCAAATCGACTCGTTGATAGCGGACTCTCCTGGTTTTGGGGAGGATTGGTCATGGGTCGACGCTTTGCCCCTCTGGGGCTCGATGAGGTGGAACGCGCTGAGTTGACGTCGCTGGCGTCGCGCCGGAGCACGGCGCAGGCTCTGGCGCTGCGGGCTCGGATCATCCTGGCCTGTGCTGAAGGCGAGCAGAGCAAGGTCGTGGCGGCCGGCCTGGCTATTGATCCCGACACGGTTAGCAAATGGCGTCGGCGCTTTGCCGAGCATCGGCTTGAAGGTCTTTGGGACGAGCCGCGATCGGGGACGCCGCGCACTATCGAGGATGCCCCGGATCGAGGCGGTGATCGTCCGCACCCTTGAGACGAAGCCCCCCGACGCCACCCACTGGAGTTCGCGCGGCATGGCTCGGGCCTGTGGGCTGTCAGTCTCCACGGTACAGCGGATATGGCGCGCTTTCGGCCTGCAACCGCATCGATTGGAGACTTTCAAACTCTCAACCGACCCCGACTTCGTCGCCAAGGTTCGCGACGTTGTCGGCCTCTACGTGACCCCGCCCGAGCGCGCCATCGTGCTGTGCGTCGATGAGAAGTCGCAGATCCAGGCGCTGGACCGCAGCCAGCCCATGCTGCCCATGCGACCTCGCAACCGGCCGGGTCATCGGCAAGTGCTATGGACGCCATCGCGCCGTGGAGTTCCGCAAGTTTCTCGATGAGATCGAGGCCGCTGTTCCAGACGATCTGGACGTTCATCTCGTCATGGACAATTACGCAACCCACAAGACGCCGCTGATCCGCAACTGGTTGGCAAAGAGGCCACGCTGGCATGTGCATCTGACACCAACCAGTTCATCCTGGCTCAATCAGGTCGAACGTTTCTTTGCGCTCATCACCGAACGCAAGATCAGGCGCGGCATCTACCGCAGCGTGGCCGCACTACGCTCCGAAATCACTTCCTTCATCGAACATCACAACTCCCACCCAAAGCCGTTCCGATGGACAAAACCAGCCGACGACATCCTCAGGTCAATCGAACGCTTCTGTGCTTACAATTCGCCAAACAAGGCTTAAAATGCCACGAACTTTTGGTTCAGGACACTAGCGCGTTTCCGGGAAAACGAGATAGCCGATTGATGCCATCACTTGTAGCGCGGAACCTTCGATGCCGCGGCTCCGGCTCTTGCGACGGCCATCGACACCCCGAGAACAGCATTCGCGCCCATCCAGGAAAGATCGTCGGTGCCGCTAACTGGATCATCATCTGATCGATGCTGGCTTGATGCGCAGGATCAAGGCCGACCGTTATCGCGTGCTGGAATGCGCCGTGGATGCAAGGCGCTTCGATATTGATCCCCGACCTGCGATCGTCTATTATTTCTTCGTTGCAAGGGGATGGGGTTCCCCAAAACCGCCTGATGAGGGCTGATGACTCCTGCCGCGTCGAGAATGCGGGGGTCCAGATGTGCCCATACAGGCCCTTTGCCGCCTCCACGCGAAGTAAAGATTCGAGTCGTTTGCGAACCAGAAATGGTGCGTCAGCGAATATTGGTATTGTTGTCGCGCCGGGATGTTCCAGCCTGGCAGGGAAGTCGCAAATGATGATTGGCTCACCAGCGCCAGATCTGAGCCGCGGGTAAGAGCAAGAAGAAGTCGAGGCGTGCGGTGGATACAATCGATGGCATGATCTGGGTTGCGCTTGGCAGCGTGCTCGGCGGCATGGCGAGATTCTGGCTCTCCGGCTTTGTGGCACGGCGCGTGGGCGAAACGTTTCCCTGGGGAACGATGGTCGTCAATGTGAGCGGTGCCTTCATCATTGGCGTCCTGGCCGCATCGGCGGCCGGCCATGGGGTTCTCGCGGCCGTGAGGCCTTGGCAATTCGCAGTGACCGGATTCCTCGGATGCTACACAACAGTGTCTTCCTTTAGCCTTCAGACTTTGGCTCTGGCGCGTGACGGTGAAATGGCGCGTGCATCCGGAAATTTGCTACTTTCGCTGGTTTTCTGTCTCGGTGCCGTCACCGCCGGCTTTGCGGCCGGCCTTCACGTTTTTGGTTGAGGGCCCCTCTGTGATGCAAGACAGCACTTCACCGGGCTCGACGGAAAGCAAACAGACCGAGAAACTTCTGCTTTCTCACCCGCGCCATCCAACCTGGTGGCAAACAATCCGGGACACAGCGGGTTCTTATATTTCCGTCGCTTTGGGCAGCGTGGTCGGAGGCGTGGCGCGCTATCTGGTTTCCGTTCTGTTCATCAGCCAGTTCGGAGAAGGCTTTCCTTGGAGCACATTGTTCGTCAACGTGACGGGCTCCTTCATCATCGGTTTTTATTCTGCACTGACGGGCCCCGACGGCCGGTTGCTCGCGAGTCCCTGGCAGAGACAGTTCGTTATGGTCGGAATTTGCGGGGGCTACACCACTTTTTCCGCGTTCAGTCTTGAGACGTTGCGGCTTGTGCAATCCGGCAACGTGCACGCCGCATCACTCAATTTGGGCATCTCCGTCGTGGGCTGGTTGACGGCCGTGTGGATCGGTCATGCGCTTGCGACGCGTCTCAATCGTTTGCGAGGAACCTGAAAATGCAAATACCAAAAGATGCAATGCTGCTGCGAATCTTTATCGGCGAGAGTGATCAATTCGGTGATCGTCCGCTCTATGAAGCCATCGTGTTGAAGGCACGCGAGATGCACCTGGCCGGCGCAACGGTACTGCGTGGACCGATGGGCTTCGGCCAGTCGAGCCTGTTGCACACCGCGAAGATCCTGCGCCTCTCGGTGGATTTGCCCTTGATCATTGAAATCGTGGATAGCGAGGAAAAGATCAATACATTGCTGCCTGCCCTCGAAGACATGATAGGCAGCGGGCTAGTTACGCTTGAGAAAGTCCAAGTGCTGCAATACGGCAAAAGCAAAAACGCTTGATGCGTGGGGTCCAACGCGAGGCTCCAGAAATACCGCGAGTGCTATCTAACGGGGATGGGGTCCCCAAAAACCGCCGAAATGTCTGGTTCGCGTCCCCGACAAAACGACGGTCTCGCGGTGGTCCTTCGAAAGGACGCTATGCGCGTTCGATCACTCGCATTGTTCGTAACCGGCGACTTGCATTTTTGCGCCTTCTCGCGCGCTTCGGCGACTTGTTGCGGAGTCATCTCCTTCGCAAGCGAAACGAGATCCTTTTGAGCCTCGGTATTTCCCTGCGCAGCCGACATTTCATACCACACATAGGCACGAAGGGTGTCCGGCGACTCCTCACCACTTTCTTTGTAGTAAAGGCTCCCCAGCAACTGCTGGGCGTCGGCGTTTCCTTGTTTCGCGGCAAGCTTGCTCCACTTTCTCGCTTCCTTCTGGCTCTTTGGAACGCCCAGTCCCAACTTATGCATCATCGCGACCTTGTATTGCGCGAGTGCATTGCCTTTTTCCGCAAGCGGGCGAAAGAGCTTCATCGCTGCCGCATATTCCTTGCGCGCAAAGGCCGCCGTCCCATCTCTCCAGCTGTCCGCATTCGCTACAGATCCATTTGCTGTCAGCCCGAACAAGAGGATCGCCGCTGCCAATCCAAAACGTCCGAATATTCGCGCGGCCTACTCCCTTATGCTTTGTCTAAAAGGATTTGGTATGCTTCAAGCGTATCCGGAAAACCGGCTTGGCACAATCGTCTGCGAGCGTCTGTATCAGCCCATGGCTGTTGGTCATGACGCCGGACAACGCATCATGATCGCCGCGAATCTCGCGACCCGTGCGCCTCGAGCCGGCACACGAGTGTCCCGTGTCTCTCTTCTGCTGTTGGCACATCGCGTCGTTTCGCTGCGATGCAATGATTCGTTAGCCGTTGGCGGCAAAGTGGACTCGGGCAGGCTGTCCGCGCGGGCGTCCTTCTGTCTCCCCTGACGGAGGCTGCCAATCGGGATACCTCCCGCATGTACAATGATCCAAGACCGGCCGGTGGAAAGTCAAGTCAGCAAAACGCACATAGCGCCGCGGCGGTGATGCCAACATGCACTGCGGTAGTTCGTTGTGTGGCTCACTCGATGACGATGCGCGGCGCCGGTCTACTTGCCGCGCCGCTGGCGAGCGCCGCCCAAATTTCGCCCGCGATGCCGATATAATGCTTTGCGTGTACACTGTCGGGCTCGGTCGCGACGATGGGGCGTCCGTCGTCGGAGGTTTCGCGGATCTGCATATCGAGCGGGATCTCGCCCAGAAATGGAATTCCGCGCCTTTCGGCCTCCAGCCGTGCGCCGCCGTGGCCGAATATCGGCGTGACATGATTGCAAGTCGGGCAACAGAAGCTCGACATGTTTTCGATCAATCCCAGAAGCGGTATGTTCACTTTCTCAAACATCGCGATGCCGCGCCGTGCATCGATGAGGGCGATGTCCTGCGGCGTCGAGACAATGACCGCGCCGGAGAGCGGCGCTTGCTGCGCCATGGTGAGCTGCGCATCGCCAGTGCCGGGCGGCAGATCGACGACCAGAATATCGAGATCGCCCCACGCCACTTCGCGCAGCATTTGCGTGATGGCCGAGATCACCATCGGCCCGCGCCAGATCATGGCGAGGTCTTCCTCGACGAGAAAGCCAATGGACATCACCTTGACGCCAAAGCGCTCCATCGGCTCAAGCATGCGCGGGCCGACCAGGCGCGGTTTGCCGCGCAGACCGAACAGTTTCGGCTGCGAAGGACCATAAATATCGGCGTCGAGGATGCCGGCTTTCAGTCCAATTGCAGCGAAGCCGAGCGCAAGATTGCATGAGGTGGTCGATTTGCCGACGCCTCCCTTGCCGGAGGCGATGGCGACGACGTGCTTGACGCCGGGAATGCCGGCCGCCTTCGACGTCGCACGCGCTTTCTGTTCTGGATGAGTGGCGGACACGACGGGCTCCTCACGATCCAAGCGGATCGCCTTTCTTCGCATCGCGCGCCCGCAAATAATCCTCCGATGTCATGACAGGCGGCCGCTGCGGCGCCGCATGCGGGTCGAAGCCCTCGTTCACCACGGCTTCGACGCGGCAATCCGCGCACATCTTGATGACATCGATACGCCGGGCGTTGGCGCCCTCGAACATCCAGTGCTTCTCGCCGAGTTTGGCGAGCACGCGGTCGATCGAACTTTTGGTGCCGAAGGGTTTGCCGCAGGCAATGCAATGGAAGGGCTCTTCTTCCTTCAGCACGCGCAGCGGCGCGTCCCATGCCTTGAAATCGAGGCGCGGCTCAAGCGCGATGACATTCTCGGGACAGGTCGATTCGCAAAGCCCGCACTGCACGCAGAGGCTTTCGGTAAAGCGCAGCATCGCGCGGTCGGGATTGTCCGAAAGCGCCGCGGTCGGGCAGGCGGTGACGCAGGCGTGGCAGAGCGTGCAGCCCTCGACGTTGAGTGTCACGCCGCCGAACGGCGCCCTCGGCGCCAGCGGCACGACATCGACAGGCTGGGGTGCGGCGAGGTGGAGTTCACGAAATGTGGTCTCAAGCACACTGCGTTTGGCGCCGCGCGGAACAAAGCCGGCAGGCTTTTGCGTCGCGACGCCAGCGAGCGCCGCATCGAGCATGACGCGCAATTGGTCGGGATCGTCGGTCTCGATGATGCGCACGAGACCTGCGCCGAAGCCGAGCGCTGAAATAATGGTGTCCGACATCTCGACCGCTCGACGAAGTCCTGAAATGTCGTGCCTGGGTCTGGCGCGCGTCACCACTGCGACGCCGCTGCCGCCATAGGCAAAGACCACCGCGATGATCTCCGGTCCGAGCTGCGTCACTTCGTTGACGCGCAGCGGAAGCACATTCGCCGGTAACCCGGCGCCAAACCGCGCCAATGCGTCGATGATGTCTTCACCGTGCTCGCCGTCGTGAAATAAAACGATGGCGTCGCTGCCGCCGGCCTTGCGATAGGTCTGCAGCAGCGTGAGCAACCGCCGCATCAGCGCGTCTGCGCTCGGCAGCGAATACGATGCCGCGCCCGTCGGACACACCGACGCACACGAACCGCAGCCCGCACACACATTCGCGTCGATCGCGACCGAATCCCCGTTGGGTGTAATCGCACCGGTCGGACACTGATCGAGACAGCGCGTGCATCCGGTGATGCCAGAGCGCGAATGGGCGCAGAGCGACTCTTCGAAGTGAATAAAGCGCGGCTTGTCGAAGGTACCCACCAGACCGCCCGCATCAGCGATCGCGCGTTCGACGGCGGCCCGGTCGCGCGGATCGGCACGCAGATATCCCGGACGCAATTCATGCGCGGGGAACATCGGAACGCCGCCGCTGAGATCAAGGATCAGGTCGCAGGTCGAGGTCGCGCCGTCGCGCGAAGGCCCAAACACCAGTTTCGCGCGCGAGGAGGGTAGTGGCAACGCGTAGTCGTCGATCGCAAGCTCAAACCGGCCGAGATATCCGCTGATATTTCGGACCGTGCCCTTGAGAACCGGAAACTCATTCGTCCTGCGCGGTGTCACGTCGCCGGGCTTTGTGAGAAGCACGGTGATGTCAAGACGGTCCACCAGACGCTGTGCGGCCTCGATTGCAATCTCGTCGCGGCCGTAGATCAGCGCAACGCCGCTGCTCTCAAGCGTCACCAGTGAAATCGGCGGCATGTCTTCGCCTGCCGCAGCAATCAGTGCCGCGGCTTTCGGACCGGCCGCGGCTGCATTGTTCGACCAGCCGCCGGTTTCGCGAATATTGACAAAGGTGAGCTGAGCTTGCGGGAAATTCTCCGCGACTTCCATGAACAACGGCGCTTCCTGGGTGCAGGCCACAGTGATGGGCGCGCCGTCGGCAAGGGCTTCCTTGAACCGCTCAAGCTCGAGGCCGCAGAGCTGGTTTGCCCGTGTGATCCTTGCCGCGCAGCCGCGACCGATCGCCTGCGCATCGAGCGGCATGGTCTTCTCGCAGCTGCAGATCAGGAGATGAGACGATGCCGCACTCATTGCTGAATACCCTGAACCGGCGTGCCCGCCGCGCGGTTGCTTCATTCTACGGTTCCGCGGTACCTGCTAGGGCAAGGACCTGCAAGGCCCAGACCCACTCGCGTCGCCACCTTGACGGGGATAGCATACACCGTCGGCTTGCAAAGCAAGTAAGTAAGGATGAGTTCCCAGATGATCTCGCGTCTTGCGGGCGTGGAACAGACACTCGATCTGCCCCCCGGCTACACCTTGGTGGCGCTACGCGAATATGGCGACGCGTTCGCCGAGGGCTGCGCGATCGCGGCCGATGCCGGCGCCGGAACTCTGGTCTGGGTGCGGCGCTATGATCTGGTCGAATTCGCCGTGGTGCTTGAACCCGACGAGCCGCTGGAGTCGGCGCGCCGGGCGTTGTTTGCCGGCATGAACGCTGTGGCAGACGCGATTGCCGCCCATTGCCCGCCCGAGCGGGACGTGAGTTTCGACTGGCCTGACGCGATCAGGTTCGATGGCGGGTTGCTTGGCGGTGCGCGGCTCGGCTGGCCGGCGGATTGCGCCGAGGCCGACGTGCCCGGATGGCTGGTGTTCGGCGTCATTCTGCGCGCCGCTGATATGGCGCGTGTCGAAGAGGTGCAGGCTGCCGCCGGCGTTTCCCTGTTGAGCGAAGGCTTCGAGATGATCGACACCGACGCGATCATCGGTAGCTTCGCCCGGCATCTCATGACCGCGTTTGACCGCTGGAACGAGCGCGGCTTCGAGGCGATCGCACGGGATTATCTGGAGCGGCTTGCCGGCCGCAAGGCGGGCGAGCGCCGCGGTATCGACCTCAACGGCGACCTCCTGGTCAGCCCGGCGGCAGGCCGCGGGCCGCCCGACCGGACCAGTCTTGTGGATGCGCTGGCCAGGGCGGCTTGGTATGATCCGCAAGCGCGTGGCCCGAAACCCGGATGAGGCGGACATGTTGAAATTTCCGCGGACAATCAGGCTCGACCCGTCCGATACATTTGTTTTCGAGCGGGCGGCCGAACCCGGCGAGTGGGCTGTTTCAGGCGCGTTTGTGCTCTGGAACCAGGACCCGGCCGCGCTCGGCCAGAAGCAGCGCGTGGCGCTGCGCTCGGGTTTTCTGGGCATCGACAGTCTCGGCTGGTCCACGCTTGCTGTTGTCACCGAGGCGACGGATGCGAACAGGCAGGCCATGGTCGAGCGCCTCGCGGGCCAATTGCTGGCAAAATTCGGCGCACCCGATTCCAAGGCCGCGCGTCTTGCCGCCGAGGAAGAGATCGCGTTCGCGGCCTCGTTGTGCGACCACCCGCCCCAGACCCTGCTCGCCGTGCAGCGGAGCGTCGAGAACGGCGAAATCCGCGAGCGCTTTCGCACGCTCAAGCCGCGCGAATCCGCACCGGCAGCCGATCGGTTGCACGCGCATATCAGCGCCTTTACCTTTCATGAGGTCGAAGGCGACATTGAACCCGCCGAGGAGGTCGATCTTCTCGGACTGTCCAAAATGGACCGTATGACGACGGATCGCACATGAGAGAATTCTGGGTCGCCTCGGGCCATCACCTCACGCGACGCGCCGATCATGGCGGGCTCGTTGCGACGCCCGAACTGATCATGGCCTATCTGGCGCGACCTGAATTGATGCCGCCTGCCGATGCCTGCGAGGCCGAGCGCAATCTGCACGCAAGCCTGCTGGCCGATCCACTGCGCCCGGTCTCAAAGGCGGACATTGCCGCTCTCGCCGACGCCGATGCGTGCGAGAACTGGACCTTCATGATGAACTTCCGCGACCGGCTGATCGCCGCGCCATCGCTTGAGGCCGTCTATGCGGCCCTGGCCCGCAACGGCGCCGCCGATCTGCCGCCGATCTTTCTGTCTCAGCTCTGCCATCTGATCCTGCGCAACGCGCTTGAGGGTTGCGACGATCCATACACGCTGCGCGCTGCCGAACTGTTCTATCGCAGCCAGCAGGCGACCGTTCACGACGGTGCGCTGCTGCTGGCCGATGCCGAAGTCATCGAGGCACAGCAACACGCGCAACACGACATGCATTCGTCGCCGCTCGCGGCCATGCTTGCGCCGAAGGCGTTCGGCGAGATGGACGTGATGGACGACGAAAACGCCTGGACTTACTGGTCGCGTTCGGACGCGCATGCGATGGTCATGAACATCGGCGGCAATCCGAAGGCGCGCGCCGGGCTGTGCAGGGTCATCGAGCGATGGGTGGCCCATCTCTTGGGCGTTGCCGTCAACGTGGAAACGGTTGCTTCGATCGAAGATCGCGACTGGCGCTGGTTCGTCGGCCTCGACAGCGAGGGCACCCGGATCGGCAACGCCTTGTGGAACGGCGACGCGCTGGATGGCAATGCCGCAGAGCGCATCGTCGCTCTGATGCGCTTGAACATCGAGAATGCGCGGCTGGTGGATGAGCGCGTCGGCACCAGGCCGGTCTATCTCATTCTGGCGATGGGCGCGGACAAGGTGGTGCGCCTGAAGCCGCAAAACCTGGTCGCAGGGCTGCCGCTCGTATCAACGGCGAATGTTGCATGATCGGCCAGCGAACGGAGGATCGACCATGGCAATGACCGAGTCGTCCCGCGAAGTCGGTGTGGTTCTGCGCCGCCGTTCGATCGACAATCCATGGATCGATCATTTGTGGTCGCCGGTGATGGTTCTCGACGAAGTGCCTGCGACTGTGCCGTGGACCGTGCTGTCCACCGAGGCCGATGCGACGATTTACTACGCGGGCTCCGCGAGCATCGATCTGTTCAGCTCGGACACCGCGAATTATCGTGACAATCTCGCCGATGGCGCTCCTCTGATCTGGATCGCGCTGCGGCGTCAGGATGGCGGCCCTGAACTCGAGTTGACAAAAGTAACGGCCGATCCGACCGAAGGGGAGGCGATGTTCGAAAGCGGTTGCGATGTGATCGGTACCGTTCCGATGCCGCCTGACATCGCGTCGTGGATCGCAGCCTTTGTCGATGAATTCCATGTCGAACGGGTGTTCCATAAACGCAAACGGGATCGCACGAGTGAGGACCGCAAGCGGGAAGCGGGCGAAGGTCCAACAGATAGACGGAAGGGCGGGGCATGACCGGCGACGACAAGAGCTTTCTTGCGCGCTGGTCGCAGCGCAAGCACGAGGCGAAACAGCCGGATCATGACGCACAGGTTGACGAAGCCGATGTGCCGTCGGAGCCAATTGTGGAAGGCGATGCCGGACAGGCGTTCGACCTCTCCAGCCTGCCAAAACTTGAGGACATGACGGCATCGACCGATATCACGGCTTTTCTCCGCAAAGGCGTTCCCGAACATCTGCGCAACGCGGCGCTGCGAAAATCCTGGGCTCTGGATCCCGCGATCCGCAATTATGTCAATCCCGCGCTCGATTATGCCTATGATTGGAACACGCCCGGAGGCGTGCCGGGCAGCAGCGAGATCGGAGCCGGTATTGATGTCGCGCGGCTGGTTTCGCAGATCATGGGCAGCGACGAAACGGCGGTCGAACCGTCGGTAAGGGACGCCGACCCCGGAAATGAGCCGGCGAGCGATCCTGTGCAATCCCCTGCACATGATGCAACGCAAGAATCGGAGCCAGATTTGCCGACGCAAGCTTTGCGGCGGGGCAACGAAACGGCCTCAATGGCCCAAGAACCTTCGAACATTAAAGGAGGCGCCCGCATTGAGGTCGAGCAGGCGGAGGACTCCAAAGAAAGCAATTGTGTTGCGCCGCAACAGGCGGTGCGACGCCATGGCTCTGCAAAACCGCGGGTTTAGACAAAAGTTTTTGAGGACATAGGCTAAGCCTATGTTACATATTTCAAATAGAGCAATTTCAGTTCTAAATCAGATGCCCGGTTATGAGGCATGGCGGTGGGAGAAGGTCGGTCGCACCATGCGTGACGCCGGACTGGAACAGGCAATCAAGGCGGCAGGGGGCGTCGCGTCGCTGGCGCGGGCGATAGGGATCGCGCAGCCTTCGGTTTCGGCGTGGTCGCGTATTCCGGCTGAGAGGGTGCTCGCCGTCGAGGCGCTGACCCGTGTGCACCGTGTCATCCTTCGCCCCGATCTCTACGGATCATCCGAGGGTCAGTTGTCATCGAATTCCGAAGTCGATGAGATCGATCAGCTGCGCGCCGCGGAATACGGCCTGTTGTCCTTGCTGCTCGGCAAGGCGCCCAATGCCGATACGCTGTTGCGGGTTGCGGCGTTGAAGGGCGATGCGTCCGATCTCGGCATGGCGCATCTCGCACTCGCGGCGGCCGCGGCCGCGGCGGATGATAGCGCCGTCAGCAAGGAGTTCTTCGATCTGTTCATCGGACTCGTTCGCGGCGACCTGCTTCCTTATGCCTCCTATTACCTAACCGGCTTTCTTCACGAGCGCCCGCTGGCGCGTGTCCGCGAAGATATGGATGTGCTCGGGATCGAGCGCGCAGGCGCGTCGCGGGAGCCGGAAGATCACATCGCGATCCTGCTTGAGGTCATGGCCGGCCTCGCGCGCGGCGACTTCGAAGCTGACTTTGCCGAACAGGCGCGATTCTTCGAGCGGCATCTCAAGCCGTGGGCTTCGCGGATGTTCGCCGATCTTGAGATGTCGCAATCCGCTAATTTCTATCGTGCCGTCGGCCGTGTCGGCCGTGTCTTTATGAAGCTGGAATCTGAGGCCTTTACGCTGTCCGAGTGACACCGAAGGCAAGCGAGTGATTGACTGGGAGGAGACCGCAATGAGCAAGCCATCCGACAGCAAGGCGCCGGCCCGCGAAGGCAAGCCGCGCGCGGCAGGCGTGGACCGCCGCCGCTTCTTCACGATGGGTGGATCGGCGGTCGCCGCGGCCGCGGTGTTGCCGCTTGCGGGCGGCGAGGCGGAGGCGGACGAGTCGCAGGCCGAGCGCGTCAAGGCCCGCTACAAGGAAACCGACCACGTCAAGAACTACTATCGCGTCAACCGCTATTGATGGGACCACGCACATGTTGATCAAGCGAAGAGATGGATCCGCGGGCAGGGCGCGTTTGCAGGGTGTCGCCGCCGGCGTGGCTTCGGGAGTTCTCGACCGCCGCACGTTTCTGCGCCGGTCAGGTCTGACCGTGGGGGCAGGGGCCGCATTGGGCCTGATGCCGCTTGGATCGGTGCGCAAGGCGCAGGCCGGTCCGAAAATTATCGGGGCGCCCACGGAAATCAAAAAGAACATCTGCACGCATTGCTCGGTCGGCTGCACCGTGATCGCCGAAGTCCAGAACGGCGTCTGGGTCGGTCAGGAGCCGGCCTGGGATAGCCCGATCAATCGCGGCTCGCATTGCGCCAAGGGCGCTTCGGTGCGCGAGCTCGTGCATGGCGACCGCCGCCTGAAATATCCGATGAAGCTGGTCAACGGTGAATGGCAGCGCCTGTCGTGGGATCAGGCCATCAACGAGATCGGCGACAAGATGCTCGAGATCCGCGCCAAGTCCGGTGCCGACTCCGTCTATCTTCTCGGCTCCGCGAAATTCTCGAATGAAGGCGGATATCTGTTCCGCAAGTTCGCGGCGTTCTGGGGCACCAACTCCATCGATCATCAGGCCCGCATCTGCCATTCGACCACCGTCGCCGGCGTCGCGAATACCTGGGGCTACGGCGCCATGACCAACTCCTACAACGACATCAGAAACTCGAAGACCGTTATCTTCATGGGATCGAATGCCGCCGAAGCGCATCCGGTTTCGCTCCAGCACATCCTGACCGGCAAGGAGATCAACCGCGCCAACGTGTTCGTTCTCGACCCGCGTTTCACCCGCACCGCCGCCCACGCCACCGAATATGTCCGGTTTCGCAGCGGTACCGACATCGCGGTGATCTGGGGCATGCTGCACCACATCTTCGCCAATGGCTGGGAAGACAAACAGTTCATTGCGCAACGCGTCTATGGCATGGACCAGATCCGCGCCGAAGTCGCCAAGTGGACGCCGGAAGAGGTTGAGCGTGTGTCGGGTATCCCCGGCGAGCAGTTGAAGAAGGTAGCCGAGACCTTCGCCAAGGAGCGTCCCTCGACCTTCATCTGGTGCATGGGCGGCACCCAGCACGCCGTCGGCACCGCCAACGTCCGGGCTTATTGCACCCTCCTGCTGGCGACCGGCAATGTCGGCACCTTCGGCGGCGGCGCCAACATCTTCCGCGGCCACTGCAACGTGCAGGGCGCCACAGATATCGGCCTCGATATCACAACGCTGCCGCTCTATTACGGCCTGTTCGAAGGCTCATGGAAGCACTGGGCCCGCGTCTGGGAGGTCGATTACGATTACTTCGTTTCTCGCTTTGACGAGGTGCCGGCCAAGGCGGGCCGTCCGGCCCGCACCCGCAAGCAGAACATGGAACTGCCGGGTATCCCTTCAACCCGCTGGTTCGATGCGACGCTCGCCAATCCCGACGATGTCGATCAGCGCGACAGCCTGAAGGCCATGGTGATCATGGGGCATGGCGGCAATACCGTGCCGCGCATGACCGAAATGGTGAAGGGCCTCGAGAAGCTCGAATTGCTGGTGGTCGCCGATCCGCATCCGACGACATTCGCTGTGGTCTCGGAGCGCAAGAATGGCACCTATCTGCTGCCGGCCTGCACCCAGTTCGAGACGTCGGGCTCGCGCACGGCTTCCAACCGTTCGCTGCAATGGGGCGAGCAGATCGTCAAGCCGATCTTCGAGTCGAAGGACGATTACGAGATCATCTATCGGCTTTCGGCAAAGCTCGGTTTCGCCGATCAGATGTTCAAGAACATCAAGGTCGAGAACAATCGTCCCGTTCCCGAGGACCTGCTGCGGGAAATAAACCGGGGTGGATTCTCCACCGGCTATTCCGGCCAGTCGCCGGAGCGCCTGAAAGCGCACATGAAGAACCAGGGCAAGTTCGACCTGGTGACCTTGCGCGCCAAGGCCGACGAGCCGGATGTCGGCGGCGATTATTACGGTCTGCCGTGGCCTTGCTGGGGCACGCCACAGATCAAGCATCCGGGAACGCATACGCTCTACAACACCAACCTTCACGTCAAGGACGGCGGCGGCACATTCCGCGCACGCTTCGGCGTCGTGTATGAAGAGAAGCAGCCGGATGGGTCAGTGAAGAACGTCAATCTGCTTGCCGAAGGCTCCTACAGCAAGGGCTCGGAACTGACCGACGGTTATCCCGAATTTACCTACGGCGTGCTCAAGAAGCTCGGCTGGGACAAGGACCTCACGGAAGCCGAACTTGCGACGATCAACAAGATCGGTGGCAACAATCCTGACGGCGTCGGCTGGGCGGTCGATCTGTCGGGCGGCATCATTCGCGTTACGCTGGAACATGGCGTGATGGCCTATGGCAACGGCAAGGCGCGCGCGGTGGCGTGGAATCTGCCCGATCCGGTGCCGGTTCATCGTGAGCCGATCTATACCGCGCGTCCTGAACTGGTCGCCAAATATCCGACGCGTCCGGATGGCCGCCAGTTCCGCATGGCCAATCTCGGCTTCTCGATTCAGAAGGCGGCGGTGGACAAGGGGCTTGCCAAGCAATTCCCGATTATCCTCACCACCGGACGTCTCGTGGAATACGAAGGCGGCGGCGAGGAAACACGATCGAACCGCTGGCTTGCCGAACTGCAGCAAGACATGTTCGTCGAGGTCAACACCTCGGACGCTGCCGATCGCGGCATCAAGGACGGCGGCTGGGTCTGGGTATTGGGTCCGGAAAACGGTTCGAAGGCGCGGGTCAAGGCGCTCGTCACCGACCGTGTCGGCAAGGGCGTGGCGTTCATGCCGTTCCACTTCGCCGGCTGGTTCCAGGGCGTCGATCAGCGCGACAAATACCCGAAGGGCAACGATCCGATCGTGCTTGGCGAAAGCGCGAACACGATCACTACCTACGGCTACGACCCGGTGACAGGCATGCACGAGGGCAAGGTGACCCTGTGCCAGATTCAAACGGCGTGAGGGGAGAATAGATCATGGCTCGCGTCAAATTTCTTTGTGATGCCGACCGTTGCATCGAGTGCAACGCCTGCGTGACAGCCTGCAAGAACGAACATGAAGTGCCGTGGGGCATCAATCGCCGCCGCGTCGTCACGATCAATGACGGCAAGCCCGGCGAACGCTCGGTGTCGATGGCCTGCATGCATTGTACGGATGCGCCTTGCGCCGCCGTCTGCCCGGTGTCGTGCTTCTATACCACCGCCGACGGCGTGGTGCTTCACTCCAAGGATCTCTGCATCGGTTGCGGTTACTGCTTCTACGCATGTCCGTTCGGCGCGCCGCAATACCCGAAGGTCGGAAACTTCGGGTCGCGCGGCAAGATGGACAAGTGCACTTATTGCGCCGGCGGGCCGGAGGCAGATTCCACGCCGGCCGAATACGCCAAGTACGGCGCCAACCGTCTCGCCGAGGGCAAGCTGCCGATTTGCGCCGAGATGTGCTCGACCAAGTCGCTGCTTGCGGGCGATGGCGCGATCATCGCCGAAATCTACAAGGAGCGCGTGATGAAGCGCGGTTACGGTTCGGGCATGTGGGGCTGGAAAACCGCCTATAGCGATTCGCCGACCGGCTGATGCGAATTTTCGCCGCCATCCTTTGGCGGCGCTCGCGTAACCAGAAACCGAAAAGGCGTTGTGCAGATGCCAAGTTCACTTTCAACTTTCAGGGCCTCCATTCCCAAGACCTCAATCATTAAGGCCTTTTGCGCCGCATTCGCGCTGCTTCTCGTCCTCGCCCATCCGGCGGCGGCGCAGCTTTCCTTCAAGCCCACGGCTGAATCCGTGCACGAGGACCAGCTTCTGAATGCGCTGAAGGAAGGCGATAAGATCACTGGGCGGATATCGATTCCCGACGCCATGGCCGCCAGCCTGATTCAGCCCGCCGGCCGCGAATGGCGCGATTTCCAGCGCAGCACGCTGCCTATCATTGGCGGCGTTACGATCATCGGGATGTTCGCCGTGCTGCTGATTTTCCTGATGGTGCGCGGACGAATTCGCATCCATCACGGTTTCGCGGGGACGACGATCCTGCGTTTCGCCAGCTTCGAGCGCTTTACCCATTGGCTGACGGCAAGCTGCTTCATCGTTCTTGCGCTGTCAGGCCTGAACATCAGCTTCGGCCGCATCCTCATTCTGCCGCTGTTCGGTGCGGAAGCTTTCGCGACCCTGTCGGCCTACGCCAAATTAGCCCATAACTATCTGGCGTTCCCGTTCATGCTCGGCCTCGTGATCATGTTCCTGATCTGGATCAAGGACAACATTCCCGGGAAGCTTGATCTGGAATGGTTCAAGCAGGGCGGCGGCATCCTGTTCAAGGGCCAACATCCGCCTTCCAAGCGCTTCAACGCCGGGCAGAAGGGCATTTTCTGGATCGTCATCCTCGGCGGCGCGCTGATGTCGGTGTCCGGCTGGTTCCTGCTGTTCCCATACCTTCCGGCCAACGTCACGACGCTGCAATTGTTGTCCGTGACCCATGCCGTGATCGCGATGCTCCTGATCGCCGTCATGATGGCTCACATCTACATCGGCTCGATCGGGATGGAGGGTGCGTTCGATGCGATGGGAACGGGCGAGGTGGATCTCAACTGGGCCAAGGAGCATCATTCGCTCTGGGTCGAGGGAGAGCAGGCCAGGGGCCATGCACCGTCGGGAAGCGCTCCGCGAGCCATGCCGGCCGAATAGTTCGGTCCGTCGATACCAGCCAATTTGGGGAGCATCATGAAAGTCTTTCTTGCGGCCTTGTTGTTTGCGGCGATCGCCGCGGTCGGTATGTCGATATTGCTCAATACCATCCAGGAACCGAGCTCGGTCGCATTCACTACCGGCGGCGCCAGGGTCGGCGATCCCGGCAATAACCTGGTCGGGCCGAGCTGAGACCGGCTGGAATCGCCTCCGCCATCAAGAGAACATGATGGGGTTCGACCTGACGGGGCAGGGACGCCCGTTGCGGGTATCAAAGGGCGTAAATCGAGAACGTGAACAGGACCCTCACTTGAGCGTGCCGAATACCCCACCGGCGTGGCCGGTTGAAATCCGGCTCGCGAAGGATCGCCGCGCGCTGCACGTCACATATGACGATGGCAAGACTTTCAGTCTGACCGCGGAATTGCTCCGTGTGACCAGCCCCTCCGCCGAAGTGCAGGGTCATTCCGAAGCGGAGCGCAAAACAGTTGGCGGCAAGCGCAATGTGACGATTCTCTCCGTCGATCCGGTCGGCAATTATGCTGTCAGAATCGGGTTCGACGATATGCATGCCACCGGCATCTACTCCTGGGCGTTTCTGCGCGATCTTGGTGTGAACGCCGAGCGGCGTCTTCAGGATTACCTCGACGATCTCCACGCCAAGGGCCTGGACCGTGACAGACCGGGCGTGCGCTAAGGCAACGCGAATGGCGGAAACTACTGCGAACGCTCTGCCTCGCAAAGGACGCCGCCCCGCATTTTTGACCTGTGCTGCCTTGCTGGTAATTCCGCTCCTTGGGGTGACGGCTGCCTTCGCCCAGTTGCGCGGCCATGGCGGGCCGGTACGGGCATTGGCGATTTCGCCCGACGGACAAACCGCGGTCTCAGGAAGCTTTGATTCAACCGCGATCCGCTGGTCGCTGACACGCAATGCGGCCGAACAGGTGCTCCGTTTCCATTCCGACGCCGTCAACGCGGTAGTGCTGCTCAGGGATGGACGTGCGGCGACTGCAGGCGCCGACGGGCGCATTGCCATCTGGACTCCCGGCAACGCCCAGCCCGACGCCGTGCTGGAAGGCCATACGGCGCCGATCGCTGCGCTCGCGATGTCGCCTGACGGCGCAACATTGGCTTCGGCGTCGTGGGATCAAACGGTGCGGTTGTGGCCGCTCGCGGGCGGCGTGCCGCGCGTGCTCGACGGTCATACCCAGAACGTCAATGGCGTCGCGTTCGCTCCGGATGGCGGCACACTGGTCAGCGTCAGCTACGATCAGAGCGTTCGCATCTGGCCGCTCTCAGGCCAGCCCGCGCCGACCATCGTTGCAATGCCGAGCCCGCTCAACGCCGTGGCCGTCGCCAACGACGGCGAGATCGCGGCCGGGGGCGCCGACGGCAAGCTTTATTTTCTGACGGGAGCCGGTGCGGCCGCAGGTGAGATCGCAGCCGGGCCGAGACCGGTGATCTCGGTTGCGGTCTCGCCGGATGGCGCGCTGGTGGCCGCCGCGAGCGTTGGCGGATCGGTAGCCGTGATCGATCGCAAGATGCGCGCTCTGGCGCGCACGCTGGTCGGGCCCGGGCTGCCGGTCTGGTCGGTCGCGTTTCTGCCGGACAGCCGTATCCTGCTCACCGGCGGTGCTGACAATATCATTCGCCGCTGGAACGCGGTGACCGGAGATCCCGTCGACCCGCCTCTTCTGGAGGCAGCGGGAGATCCGCTGGCTGCCTACGCCGGCGACCGCGGCGCGGATGTGTTCCGTGCTTGTGTTGCCTGCCATACTCTAAGCGCCGACCAGCCCAACAGGGCGGGGCCCACGCTGGCCAACCTCTTCGGCCGGAGGATCGCAACGTTGCCGGGCTATAATTTTTCCGAAGCACTCAAGCGCCTCGATATTGTCTGGACGCCGCAGACGGTTTCCCGATTGTTCGAGATCGGACCTGCGGCCTACCCCCCGGGCACCAAGATGCCCGAGCAGCGCATCGGTTCGGAACAGGACCGCGCGGCGCTGGTGCAATTCCTTGAGCGCGCGACAAACAGATAGATGCTTGATAAATCGGCGGCGATCCGTTCAGCGCCTCACATTCAATCGCGCTAGAAAATCACGCTCGACGCTGTTCAACCTCAGGAGCGAATTTCTCCAGCCCGCGAGAAGTGTCTCGCGACCTGCACGGGCGTGCAAGCGGTTCGACCGCTCAAAAAAACCGGGAAGGCGGTCCGTCGCATATCCCCGGGAAACGGTCCACACCAGGTAAAAAACATAAGCGTGAGATATGAAGCAGCTCACATTCGCGCGTCGCGGTTCGAGTTAATTAAAAATGGGGACAAACTTTCTACGAACGGAGGTTTCCCATGAACCGTCTGATGATCTCTGGTTTCGCGACGGTCGCCCTGCTTGCTGCCGCAACCACTTGCTGTGGTCGCACTCGCTTTCGACCGACCGTCATGTCGGGGCCGCAGACATGACCTCGTTGCAAGAACACCACACCTCGGCCGACGTAAACAAACTCCCGATCGAGAACTTTGAGGATATGTCGCTGGTATATCCGACCGTGACGAAGCGTTGAGCGAAAGGCCGTCCAAGCGGATGCAAGGACGGCCTCGGACATCGAAGTCGAATGGCTTGGGCCCATTCGCGTTCCATAGACCCTCATGGCCGATCGCTCGTTGACAGGAGAGGGCGCATCTTTCGCCTATTTCGCCGACCTCGGCTGATCCCGAACTCGAGACCGGCTCATGGACCAAAGCGTTCCGTGTGCCGGCGTCATCGAACAAAACGAAATCGGTGACCCGGAAATCGTTGCGTTTGCACCTTTTTTCCCTGAAAGGATGCGGCCAAATTACCATCCTGAAAACCGTTTCTCAGAATCCTGAGCCAGACTGAGAATAGGGCTGCAGCAGACTCAAAATCGATCGAATGGCGCAGAAGGCTATCTAAATGCCACGAGACAATCTAGATTCGCATAAGGTATATTATGGAATATTTATATCTGCAATTAGATCAAATACTTATCCAAAAATCATTCTAGCTCGCGTGAGCGGTGTCTTTGTAGTTGTGCCGACACCAACCAATGACGATGCGGTGCAAGCCGCGTCCGGCACTCCGTTTGCGAGCCCGATATTGCCGCCGCCGCTGGACACTGCAATAAGCCGGTCGCGAGATGTCAGATGGCCCGGCGGCGCCGGGTCCGCTTGATGCAATTCATAAGAACAATCAGGGAGACAACCAGATGAGCTTTTCTCGACGCACGCTACTCAAGGCATCGGCTGCATCGGCGGTGATGGGCAGTGTCGGCGCGCCGTTTGTCGCGCGCGCCCAGCAGGCCGAATTTACCTACAAATATGCCAACAATCTTCCCGACGCGCATCCCCTGAACGTCCGTGCCAAGGAGATGGCGGCGACGATCAAGACCGAGACCAATGGCCGCGTCGACCTGCAGATCTTCCCGAACAACCAGCTCGGCTCCGACACCGATATGCTGAGCCAGATCCGCTCTGGCGGCGTCGAATTCTTCACGCTGTCGGGCCTGATCCTCGCCACGCTGGTTCCGGCCGCGTCGATCAACGGCATCGGCTTCGCGTTTCCGGATTACGACACGGTCTGGAAGGCGATGGACGGCGAGCTCGGCGCCTATGTGCGCGGCGAAATCAGCAAGGCCAATCTCGTCGTGATGGACATGATCTGGGACAACGGATTCCGGGAAACCACGTCGTCCACCAAGCCGATCAATGGTCCCGACGATTTCAAGGGTTTCAAGATCCGCGTGCCGGTCTCGCCGCTTTGGACATCGATGTTCAAGGCCTTTGAGGCCGCTCCGGCGTCGATCAATTTCAGCGAGGTTTATTCCGCGCTGCAGACCAAGATCGTCGAGGGTCAGGAAAATCCACTGGCAATCATCTCGACCGCGAAACTCTACGAAGTGCAGAAATTCTGCTCGCTCACCAATCACATGTGGGACGGCTTCTGGTTCCTGGCCAACCGCCGCGCCTGGGAGAAGCTTCCCGAGGACGTGCGCGCGATCGTCGCCAGGAACATCAATGCGGCCGGGGTCAAAGAGCGCGCGGATGTGGCAAAACTGAACGCCGGGTTGCAGCAGGAATTGGCCGGCAAGGGCCTCGTGTTCAACCGGCCGGTGATCGCGCCATTCCGCGAGAAACTGCGTTCGGCCGGGTTCTATTCCGAGTGGAAGGGAAAATATGGCGACGAGGCGTGGGCCTTGCTGGAGAAATCCGTAGGCAAATTGTCGTAACGGGTCGCCGGGAAAGCGGCAAAGGGACCGTCATGGCTGACGCCGAAGTTTCGCAAACGGCGGCCGGCGAGGCGATGTCCCCTCGCCGCCGTTCGCTTGCGGCATCGCTGGAAGCTTCGCTTGCGATGCTGGTCGAGATCCCGGCGGCGCTTCTGGTCGTCGCCGAGATCGTCATTCTGTTCGCGGGCGTGGTTGCGCGTTACGGCCTGCACCGGCCCTTGATCTGGTCGGACGAATTGGCGTCGATCCTGTTCCTCTGGCTGGCGATGCTGGGTGCGGCGGTGGCGTTTCGCCGTTCCGAGCACATGCGAATGACCGCGGTCGTCGCCAGCGCGAAGCCTGCGATGCGCGCCTACCTCGACGTCGTCGCGACCTGCGCCGCGCTGGCTTTTCTGCTGCTGATCGCCTGGCCGGCTTACGAATACGCCTACGAAGAAAGCTTCATCACCACGCCGGCGCTGCAAATTCCCAACGTCTGGCGCGCCGCGGCGCTGCCGGTCGGCATTGGCCTGATGGCGCTGTTTGCATTTGTGCGGCTGGCACGATCAGGCGATATCCGGGTCGTGCTGCGTGCGGTGCTGTCGGTTGGCTTGCTGATTGCGGTGTTCTGGCTGGCGCAGCCGTGGCTGCGTCCGCTCGGCAATATCAATCTGATCATCTTCTTTGTCGGCGTGGCCGGCTTCTGCGTCTTCACCGGCGTGCCGATCGCCTTCGGGTTCGGACTGGCGATCTTCGGATATCTGGCGCTGACGACGCGTACGCCGCTGATGGTGCTGGTCGGCCGCATGGATGAGGGCATGAGTCACCTGATCCTGCTTTCGGTGCCGCTGTTCGTGTTCCTTGGCCTCTTGATCGAGATGACCGGCATGGCGCGCGCCATGGTGGCGTTTCTGGCAAGCCTGCTCGGCCACGTCCGCGGCGGCCTGCATTACGTGCTGGTCGGCGCGATGTATCTGGTGTCGGGCATATCCGGATCGAAGGCCGCCGACATGGCGGCCGTGGCGCCGGTGCTGTTTCCGGAAATGAAAGCGCGGGGCGCCAGGCCCGGCGACCTCGTCGCCCTGCTCGCGGCTACCGGTGCGCAGACCGAAACCATTCCACCAAGTCTCGTGCTGATCACCATCGGTTCGGTGACCGGCGTTTCGATTTCGGCGCTGTTTACCGGAGGTTTGTTGCCGGGCGTAGTGCTGGCCATCACGCTGTCGGCGCTGGTGTGGTGGCGCTATCGCAGCGAGGACCTCAGTCACGTCAAGAGAGCCGAGGGCGGCGAGATCATCAGGTCTTTCGTCATCGCCCTGCCCGCACTGGCGTTGCCGTTTGTGATCCGCGCCGCCGTGGTCGAGGGGGTTGCAACGGCGACCGAGGTTTCCACCATCGGGATCGTCTATGGCTTCGTCATCGGGCTGCTGGTCTATCGCCGCTTCGACTGGCGGCGTCTGTTGCCGATGCTTGTCGATACAGCGTGCCTGTCGGGTGCGATCCTGCTGATCATCGGCACCGCGACCGGCATGGCCTGGGGCTTGACCCAGTCCGGATTTTCTCGCGCTCTAGCCGGCGCGATGACCGGCCTGCCCGGCGGCTCCGCGACCTTCATTGCGGTATCGATCGTCGCGTTTACGGTCCTGGGCAGCGTGCTCGAGGGCATTCCGGCGATCGTGCTGTTCGGCCCGCTGCTGTTTCCGATCGCGCGGGCGGTGGGCGTTCACGAGGTCCATTATGCGATGATCATCATCCTGGCGATGGGCATCGGACTGTTCGCGCCGCCGTTCGGAGTAGGCTATTATGCGGCCTGCGCCATTGGACGCGTCGACCCCGCCGAGGGGATCAGGCCGATCTGGGGTTATCTGCTGGCGCTGCTGGTGGGCCTGATCGTTGTGGCGATATTTCCGTGGATATCGATCGGGTTCTTGTAGAACATTCGAACTTTGCGAAATGGGAGAAAGCCGATGAGCGTCGCGCAGAACCAATACAGCATCGGATTGGACAAGACGCCCGCCAACTTCGTAGCCTTGACGCCGTTGAGTTTCCTGGCGCGCACCGCCGCTGTCTATCCCAATCATATCAGCGCGGTTTACGAGGGCCGCGTCTTCACCTGGTCGCAGACCTATGCGCGTTGCCGGCGCTTCGCCTCGTTTCTGACGGGCCGAAACATCGGTAACGGCGATACGGTCGCGGCGATGCTGCCGAACATCCCCGCGATGAACGAGCTGCATTTTGCGGTGCCGATGGCCGGCGCCGTGCTCAACGCGCTCAACATCCGGCTCGATGCCGCCTCTATCGCCTTCCAGCTCGATCACGGCGGCGCCAGGATCATCCTGGTCGACCCGGAATTTACCGGCGTGATCTCAGAGGCGCTGACACTGATGAAGGGGCCAAAGCCGTACGTCATCGACGTCGATGATGGATCCTTCCCCGCCGGCAAGCGCATCGGCGAGCTCGAATACGAGGACGCGCTGTCACAGGGCGATCCCGGCTTCGCCGCAAGACTGCCGGAAGACGAATGGGACGCCATTGCGCTCAGCTATACCTCGGGAACCACGGGCAATCCGAAGGGCGTGGTGACCCACCATCGCGGCGCCTACCTCAACGCCGTCAGCAATATCCTCGCCGGCAATCTCGGCCAGCATCCGGTCTATCTCTGGACCTTGCCGATGTTCCACTGCAATGGCTGGTGCTTCCCATGGACCATAGCGGCGGCGGCGGGCACTAACGTTTGCCTTCGCAAGGTCGAGCCCAGCAAGATTTTCGAGTTGATCAAGAAGCACAGCGTTACCCACATGGCCGGCGCGCCGATCGTCTATAATACCCTGATTAACGCCCCCGATGCGCCGAAGCGCGCCGCCGCGCGGCCGGTCGTCGGATTGATTGCCGGCGCAGCACCTCCGGTGGCGGTGCTTGAAGGCGCCGAAAGCATCGGCATCAAGCTGACACATGTCTACGGCCTGACCGAAGTCTATGGCCCCGCCTCGGTCTGCGCGGAGCAGCCGGGCTGGGACGAACTGCCCGCCGATCAGCGCGCGCAACTGAAGCGCCGGCAGGGCGTGTCCTACCCGCTGCAGGAAGCCGTCACCGTGATCGACCCCGAAACCATGCAGCCGGTGCCGCGCGACGGCGAGACCATCGGCGAAGTGATGTTCCGCGGCAATATCGTGATGAAGGGCTATCTGAAGAACGAAAAAGCCACCAAGGAAGCCTTTGCCGGCGGCTGGTTTCACACTGGCGATCTCGGCGTGCTTGATGAACACGGCTATGTCATCATCAAGGATCGTTCCAAGGACATCATCATTTCCGGCGGCGAAAACATCAGCTCGGTCGAGGTCGAAGACGTGCTCTACAAACATCCCGCGGTGCTGTTCGCGGCCGTGGTCGCCAAACCCGATCCGAAGTGGGGCGAGGTGCCCTGCGCCTTTGTTGAATTGAAGGACAACGTCAGCGCGACCGAAGCCGAGATCATCGCGTTTTGCCGCGCCCAGATGCCCGGTTTCAAGACGCCGAAGTCCGTGGTGTTTGGACCTGTTCCGAAAACATCGACCGGCAAGATCCAGAAGTTCATGCTGCGCGATGAGGTCAAATCCGCAAAGGCGATTTCCGCGTAACGGTTCAAGCGGTGGCCTGCTCCAGCATCAGCCGCATGCCGTCATGGGCGGGGATGACGTGCGGCGGCAGGCTCTGACGCAGCACCTCGTAGTCCAGATCGGAATGCATGTTGGTGATAACAGCCCGGCGCGGCTTGAAGCGGTCGATCCATGACAGCGCGTCGTTGACGCTGAAGTGGCTGGGATGTCCGGCATAGCGCAGCCCGTCGATAATCCAGAGATCGAGATTTTCCAGATGTCCCCAGCTCTCGCGCGGGATGTCTTTGACATCAGGCGTATAGGCGGCATCGCCGATCCGATAACCGAGCGCCGGAATATTGCCGTGCTGCAGAATGAATGCCGAAAGCGTCACCGGACCGCCCTTCCCTGCGATGCTGCGGCTTTCGCCGGCTTCGATTGCGTGATTGTCCAGGATCGGCGGATAGTCGCTGCCCGGTGGCGCCGCAAAGCAGTACGAAAACCGCAGCAGGATATGCTCGGCGGTCGATCGGTTCAGATAGACCGGAATGCGCCTGCGCTGATGCATCACGACCGAGCGGAGATCGTCGATGCCGTGCGTCTGATCGGCGTGCTCATGGGTCAGAAACACCGCGTCGATGTGATCGACATGAGCGTCAATCAACTGCTCGCGCAGATCGGGCGAGGTATCGATCAGGATCCGCGTTATCCCGCGATCCGAAGTCCGCTCGGCGAGCAGCGAGCAGCGGCGGCGGCGGTTTTTCGGATTGTTGGGATCGCACGCCCCCCAACCGAGAGCGGGACGTGGAACGCCGGCCGAGGATCCGCAGCCGAGAATCGTCAAGCTCAGCGTCATGCCATCGCTTTCGGAGCTGGCACTTTGCTGAACAGACGGAAGAAATTTTCGGTGGTCTGACGCGAAATTTCCTCGAACGAGACCCCGCGGGTCTCCGCCAGCACCTTGGCAATTTCGACCACATGGCAGGGCTCGTTGCGCTTGCCGCGAAATTTGCCGGGCGCCAGATAGGGCGCGTCGGTCTCGACCATGATGCGATCGGCTGGAAGCTCGGCCGCCAGATCGCGCAAGACTTGCGATTTCTTGAAAGTCAGAATCCCCGTGAACGAAATCGAAAGACCCAGGGAGATCGCTTTCATCGCCAGTTCGCGCCCGCCGGTATAGCAATGCAGCACGGCGCGAAACGATCCTTTTGTCATCTCATCTTCGAGGATGCGGCCGCAGTCGTCGTCGGCCTCGCGGGTATGAATGACCAGCGGCAGGCCGGTGCCGCGGGCAGCCGCGATATGCGCACGAAAGCCGCGCTCCTGCGCTTCGCGTGAACCATGCTGGTAGAAATAATCCAGCCCCGCCTCGCCAAGCGCCACGACCCTGGGATGCCGCGTCAGCTCGATCAGTTCGCCGGCAAGGATCCCGTCTTCTTCATCGGCGTGATGCGGATGCGTGCCGACCGAACAATAAACGTCCGGAAATCGTTCGGATATCGCCAGCAACCCGCCAAGACGTCTGACCCGCGTCGAGATGGTGACGATGCGCCCAATGCCGGCAGCCTCTGCCCTCGCCACGATGGCGTCGAGATCATCGGCGAAGTCAGGAAAATCGAGGTGGCAGTGGCTGTCGACGAGCATCGGTTGATCGTTCAAGCTGCTGGTTCGACGTAACGCGGGAAAACCCCTGTTGGTGCCGGCAGCCTGGTGCCCGGCTTGATACGCGTTGCATCGCCCAGCGCTGCGAAGTCGCGCGCGTCCCGGGGAATGCCAAGACTGTCCAGCAACTTCGCAGAAGAGTCCGGCATGACTGGTTGCGCCAGAATGGCGATCTGGCGCACGACTTCGGCGGTTACGTACAACACGGTTCGTTGGCGCTGCGGATCGGTTTTCGCCAGTGCCCACGGCGCCTCGCCCGCGAAATACCGATTGGCTTCCGCGACGACGGCCCAGACCGCATTCAGCCAATGATGAATCTGCTGCGTCGCCATCGCGGCACGTGCCAGCGCGATCATGCCATCGGCCCGCGCAAGGATCGCCTTGTCGTTGTCGCTGAGAGCACCCGGCTCGGGCAGCACACCCTCATGCTGCTTTGCGATCATCGACAGCGAGCGCTGCGCCAGATTGCCGAGATCATTGGCGAGATCGGCATTGATGCGCGCGACAATGGCTTCGTGATTATAGCTGCCGTCCTGTCCGAACGGCACCTCGCGCAGGAAGAAGTAGCGCGTCTGATCGACGCCGTATTGATTGGCGAGATTGAAGGGATCGACGACGTTGCCGACCGATTTCGACATCTTCTCGCCCTTGTTGAACAGGAAGCCGTGGGCATAGACGCGCTTCTGTACCGGAATGCCCGCCGACATCAGGAATGCCGGCCAGTACACCGCGTGAAAGCGGATGATGTCCTTGCCGATGATATGAACGTCGGCTGGCCAGTAGCGCCAGTTCGCATCGCTCTCATCGGGAAAGCCGACGCCGGTGATGTAGTTGGTCAAGGCATCGACCCAGACATACATGACGTGTTCGGCATCGCCGGGAACCTTTACGCCCCAGTTGAACGTGGTGCGCGAAATCGACAGATCTCGCAATCCGCTTTTGACGAAGCTGACGACTTCGTTCTTGCGCGAGTCGGGGCCGATGAAATCCGGTTGGCTGGCATAGAGCGCCAGAAGCTTGTCCTGATAGGCCGACAATTTGAAAAAATAGCTCTTCTCCTCGACCCATTCGACCGGCGTGCCCTGTGGCCCGCGCCGCACCTGGTCGTCGCCGACAACGGTCTCGTCCTCGGCGTAATAGGCTTCGTCGCGCACCGAATACCAGCCGGCATAGCTATCCAGATAAATGTCGTCGTTGTCGGACATCCGCTTCCAGATCTCCTGGCTGGAGCGATGATGCTGCTCTTCCGTGGTGCGGATAAAACGGTCGAACGAGACGTTCAGCCGCTCATCCATCTCCTTGAACCGCAGCGCATTGCGTGTCGCGACTTCCAGGGTCGGCAGCTTTTCGAGTTCGGCAGTCTGGATCATCTTCAGGCCGTGCTCGTCGGTCCCGGTGAGAAAAAACACATCCTTGCCGTCGAGCCGCTGAAAGCGCGCCAGCGCATCGGTCGCAATCGCCTCATAGGCGTGGCCGATATGCGGCACCCCGTTCGGGTACGCGATCGCGGTTGTGATGTAGAACGATTTTCGCTCCAACGGGGTTGGCGGCTTTGCTACTCCAGCGGCTTTCGTGGTGCCGGCTTTTGCCCTTTTGCCAGCCGGTGCCTTTCTGGCAACGCTCGTCTTGTTCGGCGTCGAACTGGGCTTTCTAGACCTTGTTTTTTTCGCTGATTTCGTCGACGATCTTTTTGAGACCTTCTTCGCAGCCGGCGTTTTCTTTGCGGTCTTTTTGGCTTTCTTCACCGCGCTCGTGCGTTTCTTCGCACGCTTTTTCAGCACCGAAGCCTTGACGATACGCGTGCGAGGCGATTTGCGGGCTTTCTTCGCGTTTCGCTTTCTGGCAGTTTTCTTCTTGGCGGTCGCCACCACGATTTCCTTTATTGGTCAAAAAAATTGTCTCGGATAATCACGGCGGAGCGTTTACCGCGTTGCATCCGCAAGCAGTCCGAACACCGAGAAAACCAGCGGTTTTCGCTCAAGATTGTATTCTGCAGTGTCGCGCGCGGCGCGATTGATCTTTTCCCACACCTCCGCCAGCCGTGCAAGGCGGGGAAGGTTGGCATTGGCGTCGTCGGCGCGCAGGCGTTCGCTTACCCAGCGATCGACGCTGTCGATGAACGCCGCGAGCGCCACCCGGTCGCTGCCGCCCAGCGCGTCACCGAGCGCATGAAGCTCGCGCGGATCGACCCGCGGCAGGGTCGCCAGCAGCGCCGCGGTCCGCTGGTGAAGTTTAAAGGCATCGCCACCAAGCAGTGTCAGCGCGCGGGCGACACTGCCCTCCGCTGCTTCTGCCGCCTCCGCCAGCCCGGGATCATCGATCGCAATATTTGCGGCCTGAGCGGCGGCGCGGATGACGTCGGAGGAGTCGAGCGGCCGCAGCAGCAACTTGCGACAGCGCGACAGGATCGTCGGCAGAACCCGCGCGGGAGCATGGCTGACGAGAAGGAAGAGCGATTGCTGCGGCGGCTCCTCGAGAATCTTGAGCAGCGCGTTGGCGGCATTGGGATTGAGTTCATCGACGGTATCGACGATGCAGACCCGCCAGCCCTCAACAGCCGCAGTTGAGCCGAAAAACGAAATCGTCTCCCGGGTCTCGTCAACGGTGATCACTGTCCGCATCACGCCCTTGTCGTTGAGGCTCCGCTCAAGCGTGAGTAGGCCGCCATGGGCGCCCGCCGCGACATGGCGCGCGACCGGATCGGACGGATCAACTTCGAGCGTCTCGGCGTGTTGTACATCCGATGCCAGGGGATTGCGATGTGCGAGCGCGAAGCGCGCCATCCGATAGGCCAGTGTCGCCTTGCCGATGCCCTGCGCACCTCCGATCAACCAGGCATGCGGAATGCGCCCGCTGCGGTAGGCATTCAGCAGTGCCGTCTCGGCCTCGCGATGTCCAAACAGCACGGTGGTTTCGCGCGGATGAACGGCTGCAATCTGCGGCTCGACCTGACGGGCGCTCATGCTGAATTGGCCACGTTACCGGCACCGACGGCGAAGAAGCGGTCGCGCAAAGCCGCCCATACGTTCGCGGCAACCGTGCTGGCATCGGCACCTGCGTCGATCAACACGCATCGCTGCGGATTTTCAGCGGCGATCTGCCGATACGCGTCGCGCAATTCCTGATGAAACTTGACGTCTTCCGCCTCAAATCTGTCGGGCGCGCCGGTGCCGCGGCGTGCGGCCGCGCGCTGCATGCCGACCTCCACCGGGACATCGAGAACGATCGTCAAATCAGGCTTGAGATCCCCGATGGTTACCCGCTCCATCGCATTGAGAACGGCGGGAGCGACCTTCCCCAGCCTGCCCTGATAGGCGCGCGTCGAATCCGAAAACCGGTCGCACAGCACCCATGTTCCCTGAGTTAACGCCGGCTGGATGACGGTCCGCACATGGTCGTCGCGCGCGGCCGCAAACAACAGCGTTTCCGCGTCCGGGCCGAGCAGCTTGCCCATTCCGGACAGCACGAGATGCCTGATGATTTCAGCTCCCGGCGACCCACCAGGCTCGCGCGTGACGATGGCGCGCAACTTTGCGGCACTGAGACGTTCCGCGAGCGTTTTGATTTGCGTGGATTTGCCCGATCCCTCGCCACCTTCAAAGGAGATGAATCGTCCGCGCCCGGGTGTTCTTTTGATCGCCGCTTCAGCCATCGCTAAAGCTTCTCGGCGCCGGCACGAAACATTCCAATGACGAGTTCGCTCGCGCCGTCGATCGCCCGCCGCATCGTCGATCCCTTGCCGACCGACTCTGCCGCATAAACCGGTGCCTCCATGGCGATCTTGGCGCCGCGCCAAACCCTGACGACGCCGACCTGCTGACCGGACTCGATCGGCGCACGCACCGGCCCGTTATAAACCACGCGCGCGATCAATTTATCGGTGCCGTTTTTCTGCACCATCACGTTGATCGGCTCGGGGCTGGCGAGCTTCACCGAGCGGCTGTCGCCGCCAAACACCTTGGCGTAGCCGACCGGCTGCTGCGGCGCGAACAATGTCCGCGCTTCGAAATTGCGAAACCCCCATTCGAGCATCTTCTTCGCTTCGGTCGCGCGGTCATCGGGATCCTCGAGGCCGTTGACGACGACGATCAGCCGCATGCCATTTTGCACGGCGGAGCCGACCATGCCGTAGCCGCCCTCCTTGGTGTAGCCGGTCTTCAGTCCATCGGCGCCCTCCAGCGAGTTCAGCAGCGGATTGCGGTTCTGCTGCCGGATCTTGTTCCAGGTGAATTCCTTCTCGCCAAACAGTTTGTAGAATTCGGGATAGGTCTGGATGATATGGCGCGCGAGTTTTGCGAGTTCGCGCACGGTCATCTTGTTGCCGGGATCGGGCAGACCGTTCGAATTGGCGAAGGTCGATTGCGCCATGCCAAGCTCGCGCGCGCGCTTGGTCATCATGTCCGCAAAGATGCGCTCGTTGCCGGCGATTCCCTCCGCCAGCACGATACAGGCATCGTTGCCGCTCTGAATGATGGCGCCGTGCAAGAGGTCGTCGACGAAAATCTTGCTGTGAATTGCCGCAAACATCGTCGAGCCGCCCGCGGGCGCCCCGCCCTTGCGCCACGCGTTTTCGCTGACATGATATTCGTCGGTCAGTTTGACGTCGCCCTGCTTGACGGCGTGGAAGACCACCTCGGCGGTCATCAGCTTCATCATGCTGGACGGCGCCCTCAACTCATCCGCATTCTTCCCGAACAAAACGCTGCCGCTTGAGGCTTCGATCAGGATCGCGGTCGGCGCATCGCCGTCGAAACCGCCCTCATCCTTCTTGGCGCCCTGCACGCTGTTGTTGGCGGCGTACACCACGCCGCCCCACCCGACAGCCACGACGACCAGGGCCGCAATCAGGCTGCGCCAGGAGCGTCCTGTCGCGGACCCGGATTTGCGGAACGGTGAAATTTCGACTGCCATCGGCGATGCCCTGAGCCCGGCGTTCTAACAGTTGGAAGTATCGCAAACAACACAGGTTTTACGGGTTGCCGCGGGGCCGATCCAATTGCGGCGCTGGTCAAACAACCCTATCGTGCCGCATTGCCCTTCCCCAACAGAATCCCTGAAACAAGGCGGAAAAGCGATGCCATCCTCACGCACCATTTCCGCCAACGGCATCGAGATTTTTCTGCTCGAACAGGGCGAGGGTCCGCTCGTGGTGCTTTGTCACGGCTGGCCGGAACTGTCCTATTCGTGGCGACATCAAATCCCGGCGATTGCGGCTGCGGGTTTCCATGTCGTGGCACCGGATATGCGGGGGTTTGGCCGAACCAGCGCACCCGCCGATATCGGTGCGTACAGCATCTTCGATAATGTCGGGGATATGGTCGCGCTGGTCGCGGCGCTCGGCGAAAAGCAGGCCGGCATTGTCGGCCATGACTGGGGCGCGCCGGTCGCCTGGCACGGCGCAATGTTCCGCCCCGATATATTCTCCGCCGTCGCTGGCTTAAGCGTTCCCCCACCTTTCCGAGGCCGCGGCCGGCCGCTCGATACCTTGCGCGAAAGCGGGATCACCAATTTTTATTGGCAATATTTTCAGACGCCTGGCGTCGCCGAACGCGAGTTAGAGCGCGATGTTGACTTGACGATGCGAACCCTGCTCGGGCGCGGATTCTCCGATCCATCCGCATCGCTGTTCATCGAAGACGGCAAGGGATTCCTCGGCGATGTCAGCGCCGACAGGCCGTCGCCGGATTGGCTCGGCGAAGCCGACCTCGCTTATTTCCGCGAGGCCTACCGGAAATCCGGCTTCCGTGGCGGTCTCAACTGGTACCGCAACATCGACCGCAACTGGGAACTGACCGCGCCGTGGCAGGGCGCGCAGATCCGGCAGCCGTCACTGTTCATTGCCGGATCGAAGGATTCCGTCATTACCGGCCTGATCGGCGCCAAACGCATCGCGGACATGGAGCGGGTTCTGCCGAGCTTACGACAAAAGCTCATCATCGACGGCGCCGGCCACTGGATCCAGCAGGAACGCGCCGACGAGGTCAATGCGGCCTTGATTGCTTTTCTCAGAGAGAATGTGGATCAGCCGTCTCGATAGTCGCGGCTCAATAGAGCCCGCGTCCGGCCAGCACTTCGCTCGGTCCGCGCGGATCGACCGGCGCATAGGCGGCGACGGGCCTGACGCCAGGGGCATAGCGATCGTCATCTTCATACGACACGGCGCGCGGATTTTCGATGATACGGCCGCTTGAACGCGAGCGGGCTGAGGCGGACATCTCTGATGTCGCGTTGATCGAGGCTAGATCTGCAGACGTATTGCCGAGGCTGTAGGGCCTCCCTTCCGGCATCGGAACCTCGCCCCGGATCGGACGGGAGTTCGACGGAATTTCCGGAACGAAGGAACGGGCGGAGGCCACCCGGACCAGAGACGGCGATGGCGCCGGCACGCCGGTGCGCAACGTGGCTACAAGCTGACGGTCGTCGGAACCTTCGAGCGGCGCCCGGCCGACATATTCGACCCGCACCCGCGCCACGCCATTGCCTTTGAATTCAAGCAGTTCGGCGGCTTTGTTCGAGACATCGATGAGCCGGTTCCCATGGTACGGCCCGCGGTCATTGACGCGGACGATAAGCGATTTGCCGTTGCCGAGATTGGTCACGCGCGCATAACAAGGCATCGGCAGCGTCGGATGGGCGGCGGTCAGCGCGGCCATGTCGAACACTTCGCCATTGGCGGTCAGCCGGCCATGGAAATCATCGCCGTACCAGGAGGCCAAGCCATCCTCGCGATAGCTGGTGTCTTCTTCCGGCACGTAAACCCGGCCCGCCACGGTATAGGGCTTGCCGACGCGGTAGGTGCCACCGCCCTTCGGCACGGGTTCACCGAAACCAACAACCCGGGGACTACTGGAAACACCATATTTGGGATCGACCCGGCTGGCGAACTTGCCCGACGAGGCGCAGTTGGCGAGAACGAGGCATGCCACCACGGCGGCAGCGCCTCGCGCCATCAGGACAAACTGATCTGGCCGTCGAATCCCCATACGCCCCAATTACCATTCCACCGGCCGCGCGCCTACTTGGCGCCGGCCGTGATACGCCCCGATGCACCCCACCTCCGCATCAAGGTATGAAGATATCGCATTCCGAACACGGCGGAAATGGGGAGAGCACCGGGGTGGTGAATCAATGGTTGCTTTGGCGGCCCGTGGATTTCCGGAGGCGTCGGACTTAAGGCGCCGGTCTTGAAAACCGGCGCGCCAATCACGCCGCGCGAGGCGCTTCTCGGCTTGGGGATGCCCCTTCAGGCCCTCTTGTGCGCAGATCCGGGTTCGGGACCGGCGGCTTGGCGGACCTATGTCGGCGGCTGCACTTCACCGACGAGCCAGCCAACATCTCCGGATTTCATCGGATCCGACACTATGACGATTTTTTCGACATGATCGCATTTGGAGCAATCGAAGGTGCGAAGTTCGAATCCGGTAGGCCCCGGCGAGATGCGCGCAAGTGTCATGCGCGCTCGGCATTTCGGGCAGTGTAGTCGTTGAACGGCGAGCAGCGGGATTGCAGCTATGTGATCGGCCATAGACCTCCACCCTGATCAGGCGGGAGCGCAAAACTCTCAATCACCGGTAGATACCGAAGGTGCGGCGATAAAACCATCATTGCACTTCTGGGTTCCGGAGTCGCTGTTCAATATTGGTCATTTTCGTGAAATAAATGGAATCCGTTTGGCTCTTGCTCAAATTCATCCTGCGAAGCTTTTTCTGACATTTGGGCGGCGGCCTGATCCGGCATCGAATGCCATTGCGTTGCGAGTTTTTGCCATTCCTGTGCGATAGTTTGATCGGATGCGTATTCGGCGCATTTCTCGCAGCAAGCCGCCTTCAGGTGATATTTCTCAGACAAATCAAACTCTGGGAGGCTTTGATATGCGGGCATCTTGCCGCTCCCTGGAAAGGCGGGAGCACAACACTCTCTGTCGCCGGTAAAAGCCGAATAGGCCGCGGCGATGCATCAATTTGCAACTTTGCGGCGAGGTGCGCTGCCCAACATTGCTTACCCTCGACGATTTGACGGGCAGCTGGTCGGCTATCTAGCCGTCCTGTGCAAATTTGATGGTTGAGATGGGCCACCTACCATCGTGGCCCCCGATAGAGACTCGCAGGCCGTGATATTCGTCAAGCCAGACGTTCTCCACCGTCCCGGCCTTTCCGTCAGTAAGAACGACGGCCTTCCCGACAAGCTCGGACTGTGCCTGCTCGAACGCGCCGAGGATCGTTGACGCGCGGTGCTTCACAGTTGACATGGTGGTCTCCGAAGTCAGTCGCAGGCGATTCGTCAGGGTCGTGTTGCCTTTGAAAGGTGCACAAGTCGTGACCGGCGCGGGGCAAACGAGTGTCAGGAAGAATCGTTCGGAACTTTCAGCCGATCATGCAAGTCGGGTCGGCTCGCCTTCGCCTTCTCAACGCATCTCGGCCTTGATTGCGCGCGGCTATAGCCACAATGCGGTAGCATCACCCCGAGATGAATGGTTCCTCCCCGAAACTCAAATGGGCCTTGCTATGCCTGGTGTGCGCGTCGCTGTCGTCCTGCACCGGTCAAACGGCAGGCGAGCGGCTGGCGGACATGCCGCATTGGATGGGAGGCGAGCCGGCCGGCGTGCCCCCGCGGCGCGGCACACCCGAATATGATGCGTGGATGGCCGCGCGCGCTCAGGAAGCGGCGAGGCCGAAGACCGACCAGCCCAAATAGCCCTTGCCTCGTCTCCCGGGCGATGCAAGGGGGACCATCAATGTCGGCGGCCCCAGGCGATCGCCGCCCAGATCCGCTCGTGAAGATAATACCAAAAGATCTTGGTCAGGATCTCGAGGGCAGCGATCAAACCCGCGATCTCGACCTTGCCCGTCAGGAACCAACTGATCGCAAACGTGTCGAGCGTTCCCAATGTCCGCCAACTGATGGCCTTAAGGACCGACCTTGTGTGTGTCTCTGCTCCGCGGAACGAACGCAGCAAGTGTGCCTCCTCAGCTTGACGATCATCAACGTATCACGTCGGCACCTTCTGCCTGTCCTCGTTCATCGGGTTGATCACGCCATTCTATCGCTTGCCATTACGCCCCGCCGGGAAGATGCTGGCCTCTGGGTACAGAGGAGAGCAGCATGAGCAAGCCAGGCCTCGACGGACGCCATCGCGACAAGAATGGCGAAATCAGCCATAAGCACGGCGACACCCTGGTCCGCACCTTGCGTAAAATGTACGGACAAGGCTTTGCCGCCGGTTATCCCGACACCGCTGTGCTCAGCGAGGTGCTGCTGCAGCTCAACGAGACGTCACTGAGCCAGCTCCGCCGCGATCACGAGACCGGCCATCTGGAGCACAAGATCGCCCAGGCTTCGAAGTAAGGCGCCCTCACCGCTCATCGTTTGGATGGACCCAAACGTAAGGGCGATCCCCCGCTGGTTCATTCGGTCTGATCATGTGGCGGGTCACGCGGCGTCCCGCACGATCGATATTTGTGCGCAGCCGCCAGTTTCCAAATAAGCGTCTCGCGGTCGCCGGATGCGCGGATTTGGTTGGCCGGCGAGACGCACGCGCGCAGCGGTCCGCATGTCGCTATGGATGGCGAACCACTATCCGCATTGCTGTTGAGCTAGATCAATCGCATGCGGCATTTCGGGGCCTAATCGTTGCAGCTGATAGGATTTGTCCTTGCTCCAAAGTCCAGGAGATCTTGTTATGAGTAAATCATCCAGAATTCTGGTTGCCGCGCTGGCGGTAGCCACAAGTGCGTGGGTCGTCGCGCCCGCCACCGCGGCGCCGATCGGATCGCCGCTGATGCTGAAAAGCGCGGTGGGGCCGTCGGTGGAGACCGTACGATATTATGGCCACCATCTGGCGGCGCGGCCCCTGGCCTCGGCATCGCAGGCGCACTGATCGGCGGGGCGATTATTGGCGCAGCAACGCAGCCCTACGGCTATTACGGCTACCCCGGCTACTACCCCGGTCCGGCCTACGTTGTCGCGCCTCCCTATGTCGGTGGCGACGCAGTTGGCTATTGTCTGCAACGCTACAGGTCCTATGACCCGTATTCCGGCACCTATCTTGGCTTCGACGGCTTCCGCCATCCTTGTCCCTGATGGCGCAAACGGTTGACGGAGAGAGTCGCGCCCCTGCGATACGCGTCGCAGGGGCCAAACCCTCGCCAAGCCCGAAGCCCGGATAACGCTCGATTGTACAGCCGCATCCTGCCGGGAACGCTGGAGGACGCCGCCGCGCGCGTTGACGAAGCACTGCGGGCTGCCATAAACAGACGCACCAAGAGCGTTGGGTAGCAAAGCAGTAGCAAACGGCCAGTTTCGGCCTCGAGCGTCTCTTAGATAGCTAAACGACAGCAATGGTTTGGAAGGGTGGCCGAGTGGTTTAAGGCACCGGTCTTGAAAACCGGCGTGCCTGCAAGGGTACCGTGGGTTCGAATCCCACCTCTTCCGCCAATTGTACCAATAAGTATTTGAAATTATTATATAATTATCATCGAGTTCTAGGCGCCCCACATTGCACCCCACATTTAATTCGCATCACCGTCAATCTCAAAAGCCCTTATAAAATGGGCACTTCTCACGGGATCGATGCCATCTGCTGCGGCAAGCGCCCATTTCGACCACCGCTCCAATTTCTCCGACGAAATTGAAGTCGTTTCGTTCGCGAAAATAGCTCTCACGGCTTCAACGTAAGCGCGGATGTCCATCGCTTGTCGCAACGAAACAGCTTCATCGAGTAAGCGATCGATCCTTGCCTGCTCAACTCGCTGCTGGTGTTCTTGCTCTTCGCGTTCGACTTGCAATTGGCGTTGACGCGCATCCTCTTCCAGCTGTGCCTTGCGCCGTACGCGCCACTCAAATTCGTGGACTACATCTTCGGCCTGTCTGGCACCAAGCCGCTCGCCAGAAAAATCGACGAGGTCGCCGACGATATCCGCACGCGACGCGCCATCGAGAACCTGCC
>Ga0208715_1000036_pt1 | contig 58117 bp, 50 predicted proteins | sample NGESurshal092012_3_FD_184473 | JGI IMG/M metagenome (GOLD analysis project Ga0208715, IMG submission 184473) | Arctic peat soil microbial communities from Barrow, Alaska - NGEE Surface sample 210 shallow-092012 (SPAdes) | ecosystem: Environmental > Terrestrial > Soil > Wetlands > Peat ... | reverse complement strand
GCGGAGATCGTCGCGGGTGCGGGCCAGCCCGGCGGTGTCACGATTGCGACCAACATGGCGGGCCGCGGAACCGACATTAAGCTCGGGCCCGGCGTCATCGAATCGAAGCCGTCTCAGCGCAAGGACGCGGAGAACCAGCTGGTGGATGTGGTCGAGTGTGGCGGTCTGCACATCATCGGCTCCGAGCGGCACGAGTCGCGCCGCATCGATCGTCAGCTCCGCGGCCGTGCCGGTCGCCAGGGAGATCCGGGCGCGTCGCAGTTCTTCCTGTCGCTCGAAGACGACCTCATGCGTCTTTTCGGCTCAGACCGCATCGCCAAGCTGATGGACCGCATGGGCGCGGAAGAGGGCGAGATGCTCACGCACTCGCTCATCACCCGCTCGATCGAGCAGGCCCAGAAGCGCGTCGAGCTCCAGAACTTCCAGTCACGCAAGCGGCTGTTGGAATACGACGACGTGATGAATCAGCAGCGCGAGGTGATCTACTCGCTGCGGTCGTTCGCGCTAGAGGGCGGGGAAGAGCTGAAGGCCGAAGCGGAGAAGATGATCGAGAAGGGCGTCGCGAAGCGCGTCGAGAACATGCTTGGCGAGTTCGACTCGCAGGAAGAATGGGACTTCGCGCTGGTGCGTCAGGATCTCCTGATGCACTACATGCTGGTAGTTCCCGGCTTCGAGGATGGATCCCTTCCGGGCAGCGAAGAAGATGCGAGGCTGCGGGCGGTCGAAGCAGGCCGCAAGGCGTTCGACGACAAGCTGGTGAGTCTCGGCGAGTACTCCGGCCAGCTGCTCGCGATCGTCATGCTGCACGTACTCGACGAAAAGTGGAAGGACCACCTTTACGACCTGGACCAGCTTCGCAACGCGATCGGCTACCGCTCGTGGGGCCAGAAGGATCCGCTCATCGAGTACAAGCACGAGGCGTACAGCATGTTCGTGGATCTGATGGACGACATCCAGAACACGTTCACCGAGAGATTCCTGCGGGCGCAGATCACGTTCGAGGAGCGGCAGTCGCCGCCCCCGCCGATGCTTCTGAGCGGTCCGGATCTGGATGGGAATGGGGAGGAGCGCGCTCCGAGGCAGCGCAGGAAGGAATTCAACGCGCTCGGAGTCATGGAGGAGGTCGGCGCCGACGGTGGCGAAGGAACCGATGCGACGCTCGACATCGCGCCGGCCGAGGCCCCGAAGAGGGGAACCACCGTGCGTCCCGAGCCGACGGTGCACGTCGGAGGAAGGAGCTCCTCGCTAAGCAAAGCGATGGCGGCCCGAACGAGTCTCGGCGTGCCTGGTGTGCCCGGCGGCTCGGCAGACTGGGGCAATGTTGGGCGGAATGACCCTTGTCCTTGCGGGTCGGGGAAGAAGTTCAAGAAGTGCCATGGTGCAAATCTTTAGCTCGAGATCCATGCGTCCGCGGATGGTTCCCGCCAGAGTCGAAGTCATCGAAGCGAAGTGACCGACGAGCGAATCGCCCCCGTTCGCTGGGGGATACTCGGCGCCGCCAACATCGCGCTGGAGAAAGTCATTCCCGGGATGCGCGGAAGCGCGCTGGCACAGGTGGTCGCCATTGCATCGCGGGATATTGCAAAGGCGCGGGCAGCCGCGAACCGCTTGGGCATTCCCCGGGCGTACGGCTCGTATCAGGAACTGATCGACGATCCCGACATCGAGGCGATCTACAATCCCTTGCCGAATCATCTGCACGTGCCGTGGTCAATTCGCGCGGCCGAGCAGGGCAAGCACGTGCTGTGCGAGAAGCCAATTGCATTGACAGCGCGGGAAGCGCTCGATCTGCTCGAGGCTCGCGACAGGACCGGGGTCCAAATCGGCGAGGCGTTCATGGTCCGAACGCATCCGCAGTGGCACAAAGTGAGAGAGATAATCGCGTCCGGAAGGATCGGCGAGATGCGCCTGATCGCGGGTCATTTCAGCTACTATCGGCGCGATCCCGGCGACATCCGCAGTCGTGTGGAGTGGGGCGGCGGCGCGCTGATGGACGTGGGCTGCTATCCGATAACAATTTCGCGGTGGCTGTTCGGCGCTGAGCCGATAGAGGTCGTCGGATTGATCGAGCGTGATCCTGACATGCAGATCGATCGGTTGACGTCGGGACTGCTTCGTTTCGAGAGGGGACAGGCGACGTTCAGCTGCGCTACTCAACTCGTGCACTATCAGGCCATGCAGATCTTCGGAACGACGGGGCGCATTGACGTCAGAATTCCCTTCAACCCGCCTCCAGGAGACGAATGCCGGATCTTCGTAGACGACGGGCGCGATGTAGCGGGCAGTGGGATCGAAACGATCGCGTTTCCGCCGGTGGATCAGTACGCCCTCCAGGCAGATCGCTTTTCGGAGGCCATTCGCGGCGTCGGAAGTGTCCCTGTCTCCCTTGAGGATGCGATGGGAAACATGGCCGTGATAGACGCCTTGTTTCGATCCGTCGAGTCGCGTGAGTGGGAGCGGCTGGGATCCTGAAGCCGCGGTCAGCTCGAGCTTTGAGATGGCGGCACACGAATGGGATCCCCGCCAACGGCAGCGTCCCGATGATGCTCGTGTCTCCGTGGTGCCGCCCTCGCGCTGCCGCCCCGCCAGAATCTCGAGTCCGCATGTATGGAGGTCGAGTTGTCACTAACGATACGAGAGCTTCCCGCTGCCGAGAGGCCGCGGGAACGCCTGCGCAGTCACGGGGCGCACGCTTTGAGCTCGAGCGAGCTGCTCGCCATTCTGCTCGGGAGCGGATCCGAGGGCCGTTCCGCGATCGGAATCGGCCAGGAGATCCTTTCCACCTGCCGGGGCTCGCTGCGGCTGCTGGCGACGCAGCCGGTGGCCGCTCTCACGAGCGTCAGGGGCGTGGGAACGGCTCGTGCGGCTGGCATCCACGCCGCGCTCGAGCTGGGACGCCGCATGGCGGCGGAGGAACGGCAGGAAGGAGTGCCGGTGCGCTGGCCGCGCGACGTTTACGAGATCTTCGCGCAGCGTCTGGAGGATCTTCCGGTCGAGGAGTTCCACGTCGCCGTGCTCGACTCGCAGCACCGGCTCGAGCGCGACATCACGGTAACCCGCGGCCTGCTCAATTCGTCGCTCGTGCATCCGCGTGAAGTGTTCCGGGAAGCCATCGCCGAGAGGGCGGCGGCGATCATTCTCGTCCACAATCACCCGAGCGGGGATCCGACACCATCGCCGGACGACAGGGTAGTAACAGAACAACTCGTGCAGGCGGGCAAGGTACTCGACATACCCGTGCAGGACCACGTTATTATCGGAAGGGGACGCTACATAAGCTTTGCGGAGGCGGGACTGTTGTGACGGCAGGCGCAGTCAAGGAAAAGGAGACACTTCCATCCTGGCTTCAGGGGGAGCTTCCGGAGCGCCTGGACCGGGAGCTGCTCGCGCGCGCCTATCGGTTCAGCGAAAAAGCGCACGTAGGGCAGAAGCGCCTCTCGGGAGACAAGTACGTCTCGCATTGCGTCGAAGTCGCCAAGATCCTCGTCGACCTGCAGCTGGATTCGACGACGGTCGCCAGCGGCCTGATTCACGACGTCGTCGAAGACACGGATGTTACGGTTGACGACATCGAGGCTGAATTCGGTAAGGAAATCGCTGAGATCGTCGATGGCCTGACGAAGATCGGCCACCTGCCGCTCAACTCGTCGCAGGACCGGCAAGTCGAGAACTACCGCAAGCTGCTGCTGTCCATCGCCAAGGATGCACGCGTCATCCTGATCAAGCTCGCGGACCGCCTGCACAACATGCGGACGCTGGAATTCCTCCCGGCCGACCGTCAGAAGCGCATCGCCACCGAAACCCGTGACCTGTACGCTCCGCTGGCGCACCGATTCGGAATGGCGCGAGTGAAGTGGGAGCTGGAGGACCTCGCGTTCAAGCACCTCGAGCCGTCGGAGTACAAGACACTCGCCAAGAAAGTCTCGACTCGCCGCATCGAGCGCGAGAAGTCGATCGCACAGCTGAGGGAGCCGCTTGACAGCCGGCTGAAAAAAGCCGGCATCGCCAACGTCGAGGTGACCGGCCGGGCCAAGCACCTCTGGTCGATTCAGAAGAAGATGAAGAAGTGGGACAAGCCGTACGAGGAGATCTACGACCTGCTCGCGATTCGCGTCATCGTGGAGTCCGTCCCTGACTGCTACCACGCGCTCGGCGTGATCCACGATCAGTTCACGCCGCTCCAGGAGCGCATCAAGGACTACATCGCGCAGCCCAAGTCGAACGGTTACCAGTCGCTGCACACGACGGTGTTCGGGCCGGGACGACAGCTGTTCGAGATCCAGATCCGAACGCGCCAGATGCACCGCACGGCGGAGTACGGAATCGCCGCGCACTGGCGCTTCAAGGAAGATTCGAAGAGCGCGGACGAGCTGGATCGCGCGCTCCAATGGTTCAGACAGGTGCTGGAGCTACAGCTCGACGCGAAGACGCCCGATGAATTCCTCGAATTCCTCAAGCTCGATCTCTATCAGGACGAGATTTTCGTTTTCACACCTACCGGCGACGTGATCCAGCTGCCGAAGGGCGCAACACCGATCGACTTCGCGTTCGCCGTGCACACCGAAGTCGGTCTGCATTGCCAGGGAGCGCGCATCAACGGCCGCATCGCGAGCCTCGCGCGCGAGCTCAAGAACTCGGAGACCGTGGAGATCATCACATCTCCGTCGGCGAAGCCGAGCAGGGATTGGCTGGCTCACGTCAGAACCGGAAGAGCGCGCCACAAGATTCGCCAGCGCCTCCGCATCGAGGAGCACACCACCTCGATCAAGCTCGGCCGAGAGATACTCGAGCGCGAGCTCAAGCGGCGGCGAATTACCAGGCCGGAAGATTCCGATCTGCTGAAGGTCGCCAAAGTGCTGCACCTGACCGACCTGAGCCATCTGATCGCGTCAATTGGCCAGGGCGATGTGAACGTTTCGCAAATTGTGAGGGAGCTGTACCCCGACGCCGAATCCTCGCCCGACGCGCCGAAGCCGGGTCCGCTCGACTGGCTGGTGGACCGGGTCCGCGGCAGCCCGAAGGGCGTCCGCATTCAGGGCGTCGACGGGATGATGGTTCGCTACGCCCAATGCTGCCAGCCTGTACCCGGAGACCCGGTTGTGGGGTATGTAACAAGAGGAAGAGGCGTAAGCATCCACCGCTCGGATTGTCCGAATCTGCTCATGCTCGTTCAGGAGCCGGAGCGCCGGCTCGAGATAGATTGGAAGGAGCTGGAGGGTGAGAAGTTCATGGTGCGCCTGGCACTCGAAGCGACCGACCGCCGCGGACTCTACGCCGACCTCGCCACCGCCGTCTCGGCGACGGGCACCGATATCCGAAGCTTCGAGCTGCACAGCTCCGATGGCCACGTGATCGGCGAGCTCGCCGTCGAAGTCGGCAACCTTGCACACCTTCAAAAAATTCTCAAGGCAGCCAGACGCGTGAAAGGCGTGATCGAGGTCACGCGGCGCGAGCGGCTGTCCAGCGATATAAAGAATGACCAAAGCGGCATTTGATCTGCAGGCGCCTTTCGCGCCCGCGGGTGACCAGCCAAGAGCGATTGCGGAGCTGACAAAGGGTCTCGAACGGGGCGACCGGTTCCAGACTCTGCTCGGCGTGACCGGATCCGGAAAGACGATGACAGTCGCGAACGTCATCAGGAATTTCGGGCGGCCGACGCTCGTGCTCTCGCACAACAAAACGCTGGCGGCGCAGCTGTACGGGGAGCTCAAGGGCTTCTTTCCGCACAACGCGGTCGAGTACTTCATCTCGTACTACGACTACTACCAGCCGGAAGCGTACGTCCCGACGACCGACACCTACATCGAGAAGGATGCGTCGATCAACGAGGACATAGACCGGCTGCGGCTGCGCGCGACGTCGAGCCTGATGGAGCGCGACGACGTAATCATCGTCGCCACGGTGTCGGCGATTTACGGATTGGGTGATCCGCGCAGCTATCGCGAGCAGATGGTGACGCTCACGAAGGGGCAGAGGATTCCGCGCGACTCCATCCTCAGATCGCTGGTGAAGATCCAGTACTCGCGCAACGACATGGGACTCGAGCGCGGCACGTTTCGCGTGCGCGGCGACACGGTCGAGATTCTCCCCGCCTACGAAGAGCAGGGCGTGCGAGTCGAGATGTGGGGCGAGGAGATCGAGCGAATTAGTAAAATTAATCCTCTGACTGGGGACACGATCGCCAATCTCGACAAGGCGGCGATCTATCCCGCGAAGCATTTCGTGACGTCGCGTCCGACGATCGAGCGCGCGGTCGGGCTCATTCGCGAGGAGCTGGCGCAGCGCCTCACCGAGCTACGCTCATCCGGGAAACTGCTCGAAGCGCAGCGTCTCGAGTCGCGCACCAACTTCGACATCGAGATGATGCTCGAGATCGGCACCTGCGCCGGGATCGAGAACTACTCTCGGCACCTGTCGGAACGCGCGCAGGGCGAGAGGCCGGCTTGTCTCTTCGATTATTTCCCCGAGGATTTCCTGGTCGTGGTGGACGAGTCGCACGTCACCCTGCCGCAGATCGGCGGAATGTTCAACGGCGATCGGGCGCGCAAGCTTACTCTGGTCGACTATGGCTTCCGCCTGCCGAGCGCGCTCGACAACCGGCCGCTGATGTTCGATGAGTTCCTTTCTCTGACACCGCGCGCGCTCAACATCACGGCGACTCCGGGTGAGATCGAGCTGCGGCTCTCGGAAGGCGTCATCGTCGAGCAAATCATTCGACCCACCGGTCTCGTAGATCCGGAGATCGAAGTCCGTACGGTGCGTGGACAGGTGGACGACCTGCTGAACGAGATCCGGATTCGCGAGAGGAAAAGCGAGCGTGTTCTCGTCACGACTCTTACCAAGCGCATGGCGGAGGATCTCGCCGACTATCTCCAGCAGATGGGCGTGCGCGTGAGGTACATGCACGCGGACATCGACGCCATCGAGCGCATGGAGATCGTACGAGGGCTCCGGCTCGGAGAGTTCGATGTGCTCATTGGAATCAATCTTCTGCGGGAAGGACTCGATCTTCCCGAAGTCTCGCTCGTCGCGATTCTAGACGCCGACCAGGAAGGATTTCTGCGCAGCGATCGATCGCTCATCCAGACGGTCGGCCGCGCGGCACGACATCTGAACGGGCGCGCGATCTTCTACGCCGACAGGATGACGGGCTCGATGCAGCGGTGCATCGACGAGACCAGTCGCCGACGGGTGATCCAGACCGCGTACAATGTCGAGCACGGAATCACGCCGATGAGCGTGAAGAAGAGCGTAGACCAGGTGCGGTTCACCACGCGCGTGGCCGACTCGCGGATGGAACGCGACGAGAGGGAGAAGGAGAAGGTTCGCCGGGTTGCTGAGTCCGGGGCGCATTACGGAGCTGACAATCTCCCGGCGCTCATCGCCGATCTGGAGGCGCAGATGCGGGAAGCGGCGACCAACCTCGACTTCGAGACGGCCGCCCGCCTTCGCGACGAGCTGTTCGAGGTCAAAGCCAAGGCCGGGCGTCAGGAAAGCAGCCGAGGATCGCTGGCGGGCCTTCACGGCCGCTAGAGATGCCAGCTCACCGGCACGTCGTTCCCCCGCGGGCTGACAGGGGTCACCTCAAGCTCACCGAGAGTGAGCTTCGCCAGTGGGGGCACGAGCTTGGCCGCTCGATCACGCCCCCGCTGATCGTAACGCTTACGGGCGAGCTGGGCGTGGGCAAAACCACGTTAGCGCAGGCGATCTGCCAGGGCTACGGTGTGCGCGACGAGATCACGAGTCCGACCTATGCTTTGATCCACGAATACCGCGCCCCCAAATCCGCCGTGTTTCACATCGATTTGTATCGTCTCGACTCGCCGGACCAGCTCACGAACATTGGCTGGGACGAAATCGTGTCGTCGCGGTCGCTGATCCTGGTGGAGTGGCCCGAGCGCGCCGGTCCTCGGCTGCCCGACAGTCATCTGCCCATCGATCTCGACTACGTTCCCGACGACCCCACTCGTCGCATTCTTCTCGCGGGGTAGGGCCTCGATTTGATGACGCGCTCATACACGCTCGCACTCGAGGGCGCGACGTACGAAGGCAGCGTGGCACTCATCCGCGACTCGGAGGTCGTGGCAGAGCGGACGCTGCGTGCCGAGGACGGCGGAAGTCCGCGCGCGGGGAGGGGGGAGAGACTGATGCCGGCGGTGGCGGAATGCTTCGTGGAAGCTGGTGTGGGACGGGCTGAGATCGCGCGAATCGTCTGTGGAGCGGGACCGGGAAGCTTTACGAGTCTGCGGGTGGCGGGATCGGTCGCGAAAGGGCTGGCGGCGGGATATGGCGTCGAGCTTTACGCCGTCTCGTCGCTCGTGCTCACCGCGTCGGGGGCGCAACCGTCGCTCCCCATCGGGGAATATCTCTCGGTTCTCGACGCAATGCGGGGCGAATTCTTTGCGGCGCGCATCACTATCCGGCCGGGCGGCGCGGCGATCCACTCAGAGCCGACGACGCTCGTGTCCGCGGAACAGCTCGCGGACCTGACTGTGAGAGAGCCAGCGCTCAGGACAGTCGGACCGGGGCGGCAAATCGACGCGCACCCGCATGCGCGCGGAGTGGCACCCATCCTCGCCTCAATAATTGAGGCGGGCCCGGTGAATCTCGCCTCGTGGGAGCCCGACTATGGCCGTCTCGCCGAGGCGCAGGTGCGTTGGGAAGCCGCGCACGGACGTCCTCTGACAACGTGACCGCGCTCCTTCGGCCGGCCGCTGAAGCCGATCTGAATCAGGTCTTGCAGATCGAGCGGGCAAGCTTTGCCGATCCCTGGACCGAGGAATCATTCCGCCGTCTACTCGGCGGTCATCCTGCTATCTTTCAGGTGATTGAATGTCCGCCAGATCTCAGAGTCGCCGGATACGTGATCGCGTTTGCAGTTGGTGAGGACGCCGAGCTTCTGAACGTCGCGGTCGAGCCAACATTTCGGGGCAGGGGATTGGCCGGACAGATGCTCGATGCCGTGCTGACCGAGCTGGGCGGTAGCGGAGTGCGGACCGCATTTCTGGAGGTTCGCGAATCGAATAGCCCCGCGCGTGCGCTTTACGAGTCGCGGGGCTTCACCAAGATTGGCAGGCGGCGGAACTACTATCGCCGGCCGGTCGAGGACGCGCTGGTGATGCGCAGGATTCTGGAAGTCGCCGAGGGTGATGAGGAGAGATCGGCGGGAAGTTTTGCTGACCGATGAAATCGTTGGTTTGCTCGGGCTCTGAGCCCCATCTATACTATTCTGGGCGGGAAACGAACTCTCGCCAGGAGGCACAGTGAGCAGAAGTCTGAACAAAGTGATGCTGATCGGAAATCTGGGCAGTGATCCCGAAGTCCGGTCGACGACTGGGGGCAACAGGGTCGCGACGTTCTCGCTCGCGACGACCCGAAACTGGAATTCGCCGAACGGTGAGAAGCAGGAGAAAACCGAATGGCACCGGTGCGTGGTGTGGAACTCCAAGGGCACGGGGCTGGCCGACGTCGTCGAGAAGTTTTGCAAGAAGGGCGACAGGATCTACGTCGAGGGGCGCATCGAGTATCGCCAGTGGCAGGACAAGGAGAATCAGACTCGCTACAGCACCGAGATCAACGTGCGGGAGATGCTGATGCTCGGCGGGGGCCGCGGTGCCTCGGGCGGGGGCGATTTTGATGGCGAGAGCAGTGGAAGGAGCCGAGCGCCGGCGACTGCCGGAGCGAAGGCAGGGGCGGCGGCGACGGGGGGGGCGGAATTCGAGGATTTCCCCGGAGCGCTCGAGCAAGCCGACGACGACCTACCCTTCTAACAGCTCCCTTGTACGATCTCTTGGGCGGCCCCGCTTTGCGGGGCCGCTTTTGTTATCTGGAGGGCCTAAGCAAGGAGCTCTCAGCTTTTGCAGCTAATCGCACAGAGCCATTTCGTCGGCGTAGGGACCTGGCGAAGTCGGACAAATGACGGACTTCCTGGAGATCTGAACAAGCGCGCGAACCCATTCTCTGGGGATCTTCTAACGCCAGTATGAAAGCTCCCCGCGATCAGCTGCAAAGCTGACGGCTCCCTGCTTCGGTATTCTCGTGGGAAGTTGGGCCGCGACGTGACTTTCCCCGGATGCCCCCCGTCCAATGGTTGGCATCTTACTATCCGTCAAAGTTCCGGGAGCACGAGTGATCGGTCATTTCCTGAAGGTATCGTCAACAGTCGCAAAGAGATCCGGCGTTCGCGCCTCCATCCTCGGCGCCGCCCTGATTATTTCGGCGGGCAGCGTCAACCGCGCGCTCGCGCAGATGCCGAGCTCGGCCGATACGGTGCGGCCTGTCCGGACCGATACCACGAACAACCTCGCCATCAGCGCCGACACCACGAAGGAAGTGAAACACGTGGTGAAAAAGGGCGACACGCTTTGGGACCTGGCGAAGTTCTACCTGAAGGATCCGTTCCGCTGGCCGGAGATCTTCCGCCGCAACACCGACGTCGTGAAGGATCCGCATTGGATCTATCCGGGCGAAGTCATACGCATCTGGGGAACCGAGGTGAAGACCGAAGCGCTCGCGAGGGCTGACAGCGCCGGCGAAGTCGTCTCTCACATCGTAACGCGTCCCGCTCCGCCTGCGCCCACGCCTACGCCTACGACGACGCAGGAGACAAGCAGTGGACGGTCGGATCTGACGGTCTTCGCCTCACCCCTAAGCCGCGCCGCGGCTGCGTTCCAGGCGGATGTGGTCGGCCGCTCGCGTAGCGGTGGAGTGCGGAGGGGCGAAGTGGAGGCCGCGCCTTACGCGGACCGTGAGGGTGGACCCAAAGACGCCGGCAGGCTCATCGCCAGCGTCGATCGCCCCGGCATCAAGACCAGCATCGTTCAAGTCAAATATCAGATTAACGACGACCTCTTCATCGACCTTCCGAAGGGCCTTGCTCCCCGCCTCGGCGACCTCTACATGTCGTACGTCCTGGGCCCCGACCTGGGCGAGTTTGGCCAGGTCGTAATTCCAACCGGCATCCTTCGCATCGAAGGCATTCCACAGGGCCAGCGGCCGATCGTGCGCGTCATCAAGCAGTACGGCGAGATCATGCTCGAGCAGCAACTCGTGGCGGCGCCCGATCTTCCTGTCCCCGCAGGTACCTTGTCGCCAGTCGCCGGGGGGATCAGAGGAACGGTTCTCTACGTTCACAACGAGCCGGTGCTGCCCACGATCGGATACTATGTGCTCATTTCGCCGAATTCCAAGACCGGCATTCAGGTGGGTGACGAAGTGACGTTCATCGACAATACCAGTGGGCCCGACGAGCAGAATCATGCTCCTCCAGTGATCGCCGGTGTCGCGCAGGTCGTGCGGGTAACACGCTACGCGACGACAGTGATCATCGTCAAGCAGACTCAACCGACGATTCGTGACGGAATGCCGGTGCGTCTGACTGGCAAAATGCCCTGAGAAAGCGGGGTGCCTCGCCGGCGCTTGTAGCCGGGCGATGATGCGCTAAAAGCGAAGCGGGGAATTAAATTAGGCGATCAGATGATTCCGATCGCCCACTTCGTTGCCGTCACGTTCTACCTCGCCGCGGCTGCCGTCGCGGCGCTGCCCTTTGCGCGTCGCGTGAAGGCACCCGTGTGGGGTGTCGTCATCCTGCTCCTGCTCGGGATTGGAGCTCACGCCACCGCGCTTGCGGGCCTCACGCGGCAGGCCGGCGCCGCATCGCTTACGGGACTCGGACCAGGGCTATCGTTCGCCGGTCTCGTCCTCGCCATCTCGCTCGTGGTCGTTGAGAGTCTCGCGCGCGAGGTCAGTCTCACGCTGGTGGCGGCGCCTGTCGCCGCGCTCGTCACGGTGGCCGGCAACCTCGCCGGCATGCACCCGTTTCTCGAGCCGCAGGGCGCGCGCGCCGTCTGGCTCACGATGCACATAGTGCTGAGCTTCATTGGGATCGCCGCGTATGCGACCGCGGCCGCGGCGGGAACGATGTACCTCGTAGCGCGACGCGAGCTCAAGTCGGCGCGGTTCGGGGCGATCTTCAGATTCTTCCCGCCGCTCGACACGCTCGATCGCGTCAATCACCTCGCCTCCATCGCGGGATTCCTCGGACTCACCCTCGGCCTCACGCTCGCCGCGGCGTACTCGTTCGAGTATCGCGCACTGGTACTGCCGCAGATCATCTGGGGCTTGGGCGCGTGGGTGGGTGTGAGCGCGCTGGCGCTCGGACGGATGCTGCGCGGCTGGCAGGCGCGTCGCGCGGCGCTGATGTCGGCCGTGACGTTTGCGAGCGTCGTCGCCCTCTACGTCGTGTTCAGAATGGCGTCGCTCAACCGCGGGCAGTTCCTATGAGAGTTGGCTACATCTCGGCGGCTAGCAGTGGGTTTTCCCTCCCATTCTGTAGCTCGGTCGAAGACGGATCACTCACCGAGAAGGTGGATTCGTGGCGTTGATCGTCGCCGGAGTCAGCCATATGACGGCGCCCATCGAGGTGCGCGAGAAGTTGACCTTCACGCCGCAGGAAGCCATTCGCGAGCTGGCGCTCCTCCGCGCGGAAGGCCTGATCCGCGAGGGCGTCGTTCTCTCGACCTGCAACCGCACGGAGATCTACGTGGTCGAAGAATCCACTGACACGCTGCCGGATATCACTTCGCTTCTCTCGAGCCGGCTCGGTCGCGACGCCGGGGGATTCATGTACGTGCACAGCGATCGCGAAGCGACCTCTCACCTGTTCGCCGTCGCCGCCGGGCTCGACTCGATGATACTGGGCGAATCGCAGATACAGGGACAGGTGAAGAACGCCTGGGAGCAATGCCGCGCCGAATCGGGCCCGATCCTCAACCGCATGTTCCAGATCGCCCTCTTGGCGGCTTCGCGCGCGAGAGAGGAGACCGGCATCGGGAGAGGCGCCGCGTCGGTGAGCTCGGCGGCCGTCCAGCTGGCGAAAAAAATCTTCGGTGGTCTCGGCGGCAGGCGGGCGATGGTACTCGGCGCCGGCGACGTCGCGGAGATCGCGCTCGAGTGTCTGCTGAAGGAAGGAGTGAGCGTCGCAATCGTGGCGAATCGCACCCACGAGCGCGCGCAGACCCTCGCCGGGCGCCACGGCGCCACGGCGATGCGCTACGACGAGTGCTGGGAATCGCTGCGCGACGTCGACGTGCTGATTTGCTCGACCGCTTCGCCCTCGCCCGTAGTCACGGTGGCTCGCGTTCGCGCTTCGATCGCGGCGCGCGGCGACCGGCCTCTCTGCATACTCGACATTGCGTTGCCGCGCGATGTGGAGACAAGTGTCGGAGAGATCGGCAACGTCTTCCTGTACGATCTCGACGACTTGCGCGCAGCGGCTGCCGCCAATCTCGAGCAGCGGGGGGAAGATGTGCCCGCCGCGCGCGAGATAATCGCGGGAGAGGTCCAGAAGTACTGGGACTGGGTGGCGGGCCTGGCGGCGGTACCGGTCGTGCGGGAGTTTCGCGAGGAGATGGACAGATTACGGAGTGCGGAGCTTGCCGCAGCTCTCAGGCGAATGGGGCCGCTTTCGCCCGAGCAGGCCGAAGCCATCGAATATTTCTCGAGGTCACTGATGAACAAGTTCCTGCACGAGCCGAGTGTGCGACTGAAGGCGGCGGCCGCCAATGGGCGGGGCCTCGGAGTTGTCGACGCGGCGCGCTACCTGTTCGCGCTGGAGAACAAGCCTGGCTCCGATCCGCAGAAAGGAGATTCGACCGACATTGCCTAAGGTCCTCGTAACGGGCGGAGCGGGGTTCATCGGCTCACACGTGGTCGACCTCCTTCTCGCCAAGGGATTCGACGTGACCGTGGTCGATGATCTTTCCACCGGAAAGCGGGACAACATTGCGCGTCAGGCGCGCTTTCACGAGATCGGCGTGAACTCGAAAGAATTCGCGCAGCTGGTTCGCGACGAAAGGTTCGATGTCATAGCTCACCTCGCCGGCCAGATCGATGTTCGAAAGAGCGTGGCCGATCCCGTTGCCGACGCAACGATCAACATTCTCGGCACGCTCAATCTCATGGAAGCGGTAAAGCAGAGCGATGCGAAAACACGAATCGTCTTTACCTCTACGGGTGGAGTGCTGTACGGTGATTTCAACACGCCGCCAAACGTCGAGACGTACCCGAAGGATCCGGAGTCGCCGTACGCGATAGCCAAACTGAGCGTCGAGTATTACCTCGCGTACTACGGACGCGTTCACCAACAGGATGCGGTCGCCGTGCGCTTCGGAAACGTTTACGGTCCGCGCCAGGACCCACATGGAGAAGCCGGCGTGGTAGCCATTTTCTGCGGGCGGATTCTCGACGATCGCCCGCTCACCGTTTTTGGGGACGGACTTCAGACGCGGGACTATGTCTATGTTGGTGATGTCGCTCGCGCGGTCTGGCTGGCGGCAACGAAGCCGCTGCCTGAGAAGGGACGGCTCGATGCCCGCGCGTTCAACATCGGAACCGGTGAGGGCACCAGTGTTCTCGAGATTGCCAGGCTGCTGCAGGGAGCGGCGCGCAGCAACGTACCAATTGAGTTCGCCCCTCGTCGTCCCGGAGAGCAGCAGGAATCCTTCGTTGATGCCGGCAAGGCAAGCGAAGTATTGGGCTGGGTTCCAGAGATTGCTCTCGCCGACGGCTTGGCGAAGACTTTCGCGTGGTTTGCTCGCGAGACGAGCGGAGCCGCCACTTGAATAATTTCCTGGTGTTCCAGGTCGGTCAGAGGATACCGAGCTCACCGATGGAGCTGGTGACCAGCTCCACCGGCGCGACGAAAATCGTGCTCGCGATCCTCGTGGTGCTCTCCCTCCTCAGCTGGGGAATCATCTTCGCCAAGTGGTACGAGCTCAAGAAGGCGTCGCGAATAACACTCTCTTTTGCGCGCGAGTTCGCGGGCGCTCACACGGTCGAGCGCGCGGCTCAAATGGCGCGCAGCACTGGCGGACCGCCGGCAACGATCATGGAGCGCGCGATGCGCTTCATCGAAGAGACGACGCCCGCCCTCTCCGGAACCTCGGAGCGATCCGCACGATTCAGCAGCGCGCAGGTGGAAGCGCTCCAGCTGGTGCTCGATGCCGAGACGACAACTGAGCGTGACCGACTCGGCCGGTGGGTCACGGTGCTGGCGACAATCGGATCCGTCAGTCCGCTCATCGGGCTTCTCGGAACGGTGCTCGGCGTCATTGACGCGTTCATCGGAATCGCCTCCAAAGGATCAGGAAACATCGGCGCGGTCGCTCCAGGTGTGGCCGAGGCTCTGATCGCGACGGCGGCGGCGCTGAGCGTCGCGATCCCGGCTGTGTTCGCGTACAACATCTTCGCGGCGCGCCTCAACAAGATCGAAGGACAGCTCGAGAGCTTCGGGTCGGAGCTGATCGCGCTAATGGTCAGAGAGGGCATGATCTGATGGCGCGCCGCAGACGCGGTCGCGACAGGCTCGTGCTCAACGCCGAGATCAACGTCGTGAGCCTGATCGACGTGATGATGCTGCTGATGATCATCTTCATGATCACCGCGCCGATGATGCAGGGCGGGGTGGACATCACGCTCCCCAAGGCGCAGTCGCGTCCGCTCGAGTCGAAGAGCGGGCTCACTGTGACGGTCGATCGGACCGGCGCCATCTTCGTCGACGACGCGGGTCTCACCTTGAGCCAGTTCTCGGCGAGCTTCAAGGCGCTGGCGCAGCGCCGAGGCTCGGGCGGCGTCTATCTGCGCGCGGACGATCGAGTTCCGTACGGCTCGGTCGTAAAGGTGCTCGCGATCATGCGAGCGAGCGGCGTCGGGGACATAGGATTGGTGGCCGAGCCACCACAGGCGAAGTGATGCCTCGCCGAGAGAGTGGATCGCGACTCGTTGCCCCTTTCACACTCTCGGCCATACTTCACGCGGCGGTCGCGACGCTCCTCTTCAACACGCTGAAGGAGCGCAAGCCGGTGGCACTGCCGCCGATGTATCGCGTGGAAATCGTGGCTGCTCCGCCGGGCGAGAGAGCGATCGGCGAGGTGAAGACCGCGCAAGCCAAGGCGGCAGCATCTGTTACGCAGCCGACCGCCACGCAGTCAACCGTCAAGGAAATGCCGCTGCCGACGGCGAAGCCCGCGCCCAAGACTCCCGCGCGAGCGACGCCGACGCAGGGAAAAGTTGCGCAATCACAAAAAGTGGCCCCTCCGACTGAAGCCAAAGTCACGCCGCAGCCAAAGGCAGAGGCTCCAAAGGCGGGGGGCGGGCCGACCGGCGGCAAGGGAACCGATGTGGCTACCGTGCGCAGCGACGGGATCGAGTTTCCATTTCCAGGGTATCTCAACAACATCGTTCGCCAGATTGCTCTCAACTTCAAACCACGGAATCCTGTTGCGCGTCTCAAAGCGGAAGTAAGGTTTCTGATCCATCGCGATGGCTCCGTATCAGACCTCACATTCATCAGACGCTCCGGCAATTTCTCCTTCGACCTCGAAGCACAGGGCGCGGTGGAGGCGGCCTCGAGCACGCGCGCGTTCGGCCCGCTGCCGACCGGATTTCCGGACGACGCTCTCCCCGTGGTATTCAGCTTCGATCCCGAATTCCTGAAATGAGAATGAGAGCGTGGTGCGTTTCTCTCGTCGTCATCGCCTGCACGTTTGCGGCTGCGACGGTCGCACGCGCCCAGGACACGACTACCGCCCCCGGCGTGCGGCTCGGTCTCAGCTATACCGCGGGCAGCAAGCCCGGCGTGATCGTCCTCCCGGTGCAGGACGACTACGACGATTCGCTGCGGCTCATCGTGCAGCGCGATCTTGATTACAGCGACCGCACGACCGTGATCGCGCTGGATGAGACGACGCTCAGCGGCCTCGTGCCGGCCGTGGGCGGGAAGATCAACTTTCCGCTCGTGGCGAAGTTCGGAGCCGCTCTGCTCATTCGGATGACGCCGACGACCCAGGGGCTGCACGTGGCCGCCTACGATGTCGCGAGAGGACAGCTTCTTCAGTCCGAGCACTTTCTCTTCGACCGGCGCGACCGGGACTGGCGCTTCGCTCTGCATGGAGTGTCCGACCAGATAGAGCAATGGGCGTTCGGGAAGCGCGGCATTGCGCAATCTCGCATCGCGTACGTCAACGACGGCGAGCTGAGAATCGTCGACAGCGATGGCGCCGAGACGCGCTCGATCACGACTGGTCGGGGCGCGCTCTCACCGGCGTGGTCCCCGAACGGAGGATCTGTGGTCTTCACCGTTCTTGGCAACGCCGGGACACAGGTGCAGGAGCTCGACGTCCGCACGGGTCGCACTCGCAGGGTGAGTCAGATTCGCGTTGGGCTCAACATCACGCCGATTTACCAGCCCGGCGGAAATGCGATTCTTTACGCGCAGGGGACCGGCAACGGCACCGATCTCGTTCTGGCGGGTCTCGACTCCGGCCCGCCGAAGAAAATCACGATCGGGAGAGGGACGGACAACACGTCGCCGTCCTACAGTCCGGATGGCCACCAGATCGCGTTCATCTCCGGGAAGTCGGGCGCGCCCCAGGTGTATATTATGGATGCGGACGGGTCCAACGTTCAGCTGGTTACGCCGTACACGGCTGGGGTGCGCAGCTATCGAGCGAGCCCGGACTGGTCGCCTGACGGTCGCGCGATCGCGTACGAGCAGCAGAACGGGAACTTCCAGGTCTTCATGATCGATTTACGGGATCGCGTTCCGAAGCAGCTCACTAGCGAAGCTGAGAACGAGGATCCGTCCTGGGCACCCGATGGGCGGCACATCGTCTTCACTTCGTCGAGGGGCGGGGACAAGCAGTTGTGGATTCTAGACACCGAGTCTGGCCGCGCGCGGCAGCTCACCCACAGTAGGGGAGCGAGATTGGCGGCATGGTCGCCGATTCTCGCCAATCCGGAAGTAGGGACATACTCACAATGACGAAAGCGTCTCCATTCATATTCTGCATTCTTCCATTCGCGCTCGCGGGCTGCTTTTTCGCGACGAAGTCAGACTTCGACAAGCTGCAGGCGGACATCGTCGGTACGCGTGCCGGCTCGAACGCCGCTGATTCCGTTCAGCGCGCCTATCTGATCGACGTGAGTCGTTCGGTTCGGGCGCTCAACGACTCGATCAACGCGCTCAGCAAACGAATCAATACGATGCGCACGGCCACGGAGTCGGACCTCGCGGCGATGAAGGAAGACGTCTCGCAGCTCCAGGACATGAGCGGGCAGAGCGAGCGGCAGCTGCGTGACATGCGCGCGGCGGTCGAGGAGAAGACCAGCCAGCCTGATGCCGCGCCGAGAACCGACAGCACTGCTTCGAGCGCGGGTAGACCGGTAAGCGGCCCGGGCCCCGGCCAGTTGCTGCAGGCCGGCCGCGACCAGCTTCTCAAGGGCGGTAACGTCTCGGCACGCGCCGCGTTCAGCGAGCTGATCGCGAAATATCCGAAGTCCGACCTGGTTCCCGAGGCGATGTTCTACACGGCGCAGGCCTACGCCGCCGAGCGAAACACCGACGCCGCGGACGCGGAGTACGCGGCGCTGATCGTGAAGTATCCAAGCTCCCCGCGCGTGCCGACGGCGATGTACAAGCGCGCGCTGCAGCTGCAGGCCTCGAAGAAGACCGCCGAAGCCAAGCGCCTATTCCAGGAAATCATCAAGCGCTTCCCGCGCTCTGACGAGGCCGCCCTCGCCGACGAGCGTCTACAGTCGATTCGGTAGTACGGAGCCGTGGTATGAGCAAAGCTCCCGGCCACGAAATGCCCTTCCTGGATCATCTGGAGGAGCTGCGCAAGCGACTCTTCTGGATTGCCGGCGCGATAATCATCGGGGTCGTGGTGGGATTCACGCTGCTCTCCAAGCTGGACATCATCCGCCTGCTGGAGCGCCCGATTCTCCCGCTGCTGCACGGGCAGAAACTCATCTACACGCACCCTGGCACGTCCTTTCACATCCTGCTCAACGCGTCGCTGGTGCTGGGGTTGATTCTCGCCGCGCCGGTGATCGTCGGGCAGATCTGGGGCTTCCTGGCGCCTGCACTGTACGCGCACGAGAAGCGCGTCGTGATTCCAGTGCTCATCGCGATCGTCGCACTCTTTCTGGCGGGCGTCGCGCTCAGCTACTTCGTCGTGCTGCCGCTCACGCTCCAGTTCCTGATGAGCATCGAGTCTACCGCGCTGACGCCGATGATCTCGGCCACGGAGTACTTCGACTTCGCGATCAGCATGTGCCTGGCGTTCGGCGTCGTGTTCGAGGTTCCGATCGCGATTCTCGCCCTAACTGCGCTCGGACTGGTCACACCGCAGTTCCTGTCGAAGTACAGAAAGCATGCGGTCGTGGTGTGCCTGACGGCGGCGGCGTTCATTACGCCGGGTGCGGACCCGTATTCGTTGTTCGCGCTCGCGATACCACTCTACGTGCTCTATGAGCTGAGCGTATTCGTCGCGCAGTTCGCGTATCGCAAGCGTCAGAAGCGGCAGGCTAAGCGCGAGGCCGAGGACTCAGCTCCGTCCAAGAGCGCGGGGGCTTCGGCATGATGCGCCGCGCCCTCCTGCTCGCCTGCGGCGCGCTTGCTCTCTCGGCGCACACGAATCTTTCGGCGCAAGTCCGGCGGCTCCCCGAGCCGCGGCGCGACACCGTTCGGACGCGCCCGGATACGTCTCGCCACGACAGCACCGCCGCCGATTCCACCAAGCAGAAGGAGCTGATCAAATGGAACGAGCCCGATTCCGTCATGCGCGTCCTGATGACGCGACCCGGCTACAGCGCGACCCGGTATCAGGGCGACGTGGCGGTGTTCAACGCGCAGACCCACACCCTCGAGCTCAAGGGAAAGAGGGCAGGCGTCAGTCGCGATCAGACCGTGTTGGTGGGCGACAGCATCATCTATAACGATTCCACGAAGATCATGGTGGCGCGGGGCGACACCGTGACACTCCGCGATCCCCAGCAGCAGGCGGCCGACGTCGTCGCACGCGGCCGGATGGCGTACAACGTCGAGCTGCACCGGGGTGTCGTGACCAACATCTCCACGGCGATCGAGGAGACGGGTCAGCATTGGCTAGTGCATGGAGTGACCGCCGCCTTCGTGAGCGACACCACACGCGGGCGTGAGACGGCATTCTACGTCCGGAATGGTACGATTACGAGCTGCGACGACTCGATTCCCGATTACCACTTCCGGTCGAACGAGATCAAGATGGTCACGAAGAACATCATGGTGGCGCGGCCGGCGATCCTGTACATCGGCGACGTGCCCATCATGTGGCTGCCCTTCATTTTTCAGGACATTCGCTCGGGGCGCCGCAGCGGTGTCATCACGCCGCGCTTCGGAGTGAGCGAGCTTTTGCGCAACAGCCCGACCTACCGGCGCCACGTCGAGAACCTCGGCTACTACTTCGCGATCAGCGACTACATGGACGCGCAGGTCGCGCTCGACTGGCGGAGCGGGGCGCGATCGACCGTGGGCGATCCGGGTTGGGTGCGCATCAACGGAGAGATGCAGTACCGCTGGCTCGACCGGTTCATAACGGGCCGAGTGGCGCTCTTCCGTCACGCTCAGAACGATGGCTCGACGAACACGGGCTTGAGCTGGGGCCATTCTCAGGATTTCTCCCAGAGCACGCATCTCAGAACGGATATCAACTACGTCACCAACACGTTCATTCAGCGAACGACGGCGTTCATTCCCGCTCAGGTCCTGGCGAACATCTCGTCGCGGGCCAGTTACGACACCAAAATTGGTCCAGCTTCGCTGAGCCTCGGTGGCACACGAACCCAGCACCCGGGACGAACCGAGGTCGAGCAGAGTTTTCCGAACTTCAGCATCACGGTTCCGACACTGTCGCCGGTCTCGTGGTTCGACTGGTCGCCCGGCTTCAGCGTGTCGACGGATCAGATCATCAACAGCGACGCGGGGGCCGAGTTTCCCTACCGGTACTTTACGAACCAGACGGGACTGCCGGACAGCGTTCGTCGAGTACTGAACTCGCGGAATACCAGCTCGAGCTTCGACACACCCATCAGAATCGGCGGCTTCACGTGGAGCAATAGATTCACCCTCGCCGATCAGGAGAATGACGCTCCCGCGTTGGTCAAAGTGAGGGATGTAAACGACTCGTCGAAGGTCACGCCCACGATATTCGCCAAGACGTTCTCGACCCAAATCGATTGGCAGACCGGCATCAACCTCCCCGCCTTCCTCCAGAGCTCCCTGAAAGTGTCACCGTCGGTGTCGTTCGGAAACGTCGACGGACACACCTATTGGCGGCGCACACAATTGGACGGCGGGAAGCTGGTTCACCAGGCGAAGCGGGCCACCGTCGGTCTCAGCGCGTCGCCCACGCTCTTCGCGCTCTTTCCCGGTTTTGGCCCGGTGTCACGGTTTCGTCATTCCATCACGCCCATCATCAGCTATGGCTACGCGCCGGCCGCAGACATCAGCGACGAGTACCTCCATTCGCTGAACACGAGCCGGCAGGGGTATCTGGGCGCGCTGGCGCAGAACAGAGTGAGCCTCGGACTGTCTCACGTGCTGGAGGCGAAGCTCAAGTCCACCGACACGAGCGGCACAGCCGAGCCGAAGAAAATCAAAATACTGTCGATGAACTTTTCTTCTCTGGCCTACGATTTCGAGAGAGCGCGCCAGACGCACCGCTCCGGGTTCGCCACCGACGCCATAGGCTCCGATGTCTCGACCGATCTCATCCCGGGCTTTCATGGGGGGATCCGTTACTCGCTCTATCAGGGCGACATTCTGAGCGACAGCGCGCGGTTCAAGCCGTTCCGCGAGAGCATCGACGCGGGCGTCACGATAAACTCGCAGTCGGGAATCTTTGGCGCCATCAGCAGAGTGTTCGGCCGGGCTGTCCCGCAGCAGAATCCGCAGATCGAGCGCGTTGGGCAGAGCTCCGACGACGCGCTTGCCAATCGGGTAGCGTCGACGCCCGTGGCAGGCATCACGGCGAGAAATCGCCAATACAACATTCCTGAAACGCAGGGCTGGTCCGCAACTCTCACCTACAGCTCGAGCCGCCAGCGTCCTCCGACAGGCAACGCGACCGTGATTGACAACGATCCGAAGGTCAAGTGCGCCCAATATCTGGTGAACCCGATCGTATACGAGCAATGCATTCAACTGGAATCCGCCAATGCCAACGGCGGGGTACCGCTCGCGTCCGCTACGCCCGGCGGAGCGTTCTTTCGGACACCTGGGCGCGACAACCTGCAGTCAAGTATGACCTTCCACCTGACGCCCAAGTGGGCCGGATCCTGGAACACCAACTACGACTTCCAGGCGAAGAAGTTCGGGAGTCACATGGTCACGCTGCAGCGGGAGCTGCACGACTGGAGGGCGATCTTTGCCTTCACGCAGGCGCCCAACGGGAACTTCGCATTCAACTTCTTCATTGCCCTCACCGCCGAGCCCGACCTAAAATTCAACTATGACAAGCAGACCTACCGCCCAATAGCCCCCTGACGTTGACCCAACGGCTCAACATCACCAATGGAGACAGCGCCGCCGGCACTCTGAGCGAGGCCGGCGTCGAAGGCAAGATCATATCGAAGACGGCTAGCCCCTCCAGGCGCGTCCCTCGGAAAAAGAAATGAATGAGAGACTTCTCATCAACGGTGATACGCTCACCGTCGATGAAGCCTATGCGGTAGCGGCCGACCGGCTTCGCGTCGGTCTCGCGCCGAAAGCCCGCGAGCGAATGCTCCGCACCCGCGCCGTCGTGGACGACATCGTCCGCCGAAACGCGGTCGTGTACGGAATCACCACCGGTTTCGGAAAACTTTCAGAGATCGCGATACCGCCCGATAAGCTGGCCGAGCTGCAGGTGAATGTCGTCCGCAGCCATGCGGCGGGAGTCGGAGATCGCCTGCCGGAGCGCGAAGTGAGAGCGATGATGCTCCTCCGCGCCAACGTGATCGCAAAGGGCTACTCCGGCGCGCGTCCCGAGCTCGTCGATCTCATTCTCGAGATGCTGAACGCCGATGTCTATCCGCCGGTTCCGGAGCAGGGAAGCGTTGGCGCGAGTGGTGATCTCGCGCCGCTCGCGCACCTCGCGCTCGCTCTCATCGGCGAGGGAACGCTGATCAAGGGAGATCGCGAAGACTCGGCCGCAAAGGTCTTGCGTGAGATCGGAGCGAAGCCGGTCGTCCTCGCTCCGAAGGAAGGCATCACCCTCATCAATGGAACTCAAGCTCATACGGCTGTGGCGCTCATCGCGCTCGTCCACGCTCGCGCGCTGTGGCGCACCGCCCACGTGGCGGGCGCAATGTCGCTCGAGGCTCTGCTTGGCACACCGGTCGCCTTCGACGAGAGAATCCACGACGCTCGCGGCCAGAGAGGTCAGTCGCGTTCGGCGGCGCTCCTTCGCGATCTGCTCGCGGACAGCGAGCTGCGGGAGTCACACCGGCACGGTGACCCACGCGTGCAGGATCCTTACGCGCTCCGCTGCATGCCGCAGGTGCACGGACCGGTGCTCGACGCGCTCGACTTCATAGACGCGGCTGTTTCGAGAGAGCTGAACGCGGCGACCGACAATCCGCTCGTCTTCGAGAATGGCGAGACGCTGAGCGGCGGAAACTTTCATGGTCTCACGGTCGCGATGGCACTCGACTTTCTCGCGATCGTGCTGACTCACCTGGCGACGATGGCGGAGCGGCGTATAGACAGGCTCGTTCACCCCGACCTGAACCAGGGGCTGCCCCCATTTCTCTCGCCCGACGCCGGCGTCAACTCCGGCTTCATGATGGCTCAGGTAACGGCCGCGGCTCTGGCGAGCGAGTGCAAGGTGCTCTCGCATCCCGCGAGCGTGGACTCTATTCCCACCGACGGCAGCAAGGAAGATGTCGTTCCCATGGCGATGGGCGCCGCGTGGAAGGCGCGGCGCGTTCTTCGCAACCTGGAGAACATCCTGGCGATCGAGCTGATGTGCGGAGCGCAGGGCATCGATTTCAGAGCGCCGCTGCGTCCCGGGCGAGGCGTGCGCACGGCGCACCAACGTGTACGCGCCATCGTGCCGAGGCTCGAGGGTGACCGCGTGCTGAGCGGCGACATCGCGGCGCTTCGGACCGCTGTCTCCGAGATGCGCTTCGCCGACATTGGAACGGTGACATGACCGATCTGAGAGTGCGTTTCGACCCGAATGCGTTCGACGTCTCCAGGCAAGGGCGTCGAGAGATTCGCGCGCCTCGCGGCAAAACCATCTCGTGCAAAGGCTGGCAGCAGGAGGCCGCGCTCCGGATGCTGATGAACAATCTCGATCCGGACGTGGCCGAGCGTCCCGAGGATCTTGTCGTGTACGGGGGAACGGGTAAGGCCGCGCGCAACTGGGAGTGCTTCGATGCGATCGTGCGCGAGCTGACCAACCTCGGCGCGGACGAGACGCTGCTGGTGCAGAGTGGAAAGCCGGTCGGAGTTTTTCGCACCCACACCGGCGCGCCACGCGTTCTCATCGCCAACAGCAACCTCGTCGGCCGCTGGGCGACGTGGGAGCACTTCCGCGAGCTGGAGCGCAAAGGCCTGATGATGTACGGCCAGATGACCGCCGGCTCCTGGATCTACATCGGTTCGCAGGGAATCGTGCAGGGCACTTACGAAACGTTGGGATCAGTCGCACAGAAGCATTTTGCCGGAACTCTTCGCGGACGCTTCGTTCTTACCGCCGGTCTGGGAGGAATGGGCGGCGCGCAGCCGCTCGCGGCGACGATGCAGGGCGCCGCGGCACTCATCATCGAGGTGGACGAGTCTCGCATCGAGAGGCGCCTCGCGACGCGCTACCTCGACCGCAAGGCGCGGAATCTCGACGAAGCGCTCGAGCTCATCTCCAGCGCGACGCGCTCGGGCGAAGCGATCTCGATCGGACTGCTGGGCAACGCGGCCGATGTCCTCCCCGAGATCGTTCAGCGCGGAGTCACGCCCGATGTGGTCACCGACCAGACGAGCGCGCACGACATGCTCAACGGCTACGTCCCCGGCGGAATGAGCTTCGCGCAGGCGCTCGAGCTGAGAGAGGCGGACCCGGCAGAGTACGTGCGGCGCTCGACAAAATCGGTTGTGCGACACGTGACCGCGATGCTCGAGATGCAGCAGCGGGGAGCGGTCGCCTTCGACTACGGGAACAACATCCGCACCGTCGCACTCGACGCGGGACTCAGCAACGCGTTCGACATTCCTGGGTTCGTGCCCGAGTATATCCGACCGCTGTTCTGCCAGGGGAAGGGTCCCTTCCGCTGGGTGGCGCTGTCAGGCGACCCGCAGGACATCAAGCGGACCGACGATCTCGCGCTCGAGCTCTTTCCGGACGACGAGCATCTCCGCCGCTGGATTTCGCTGGCACAAGAGAAGATTGAGTTTCAAGGTCTGCCGGCGCGAATCTGCTGGCTCGGACAATCCGATCGCGCAAAGTTCGGCGTCGCCATCAACGACCTCGTCGCATCGGGCGAGATCTCGGCCCCCATTGCGATCGGGCGTGATCACCTCGATACCGGGAGCGTTGCGTCGCCCTTCCGCGAGACTGAAGGAATGCGCGACGGCACCGACGCGGTCGCCGACTGGCCGCTGCTCAACGCGATGCTGAATGTCGCGAGCGGCGCGTCGTGGGTGTCGTTCCATCACGGCGGAGGAGTCGGCATCGGCAACTCTCTCCATGCCGGCCAGGTGATCGTCGCCGACGGCACGCCGGAGATGCGCGTCCGCCTCGAGCGCGTGCTCACGAACGACCCGGGCATCGGTGTCGCGCGACACGCGGATGCGGGCTACGAGGAAGCGATCAAGACCGCGCGCAAGCACGGCCTGCATCTCCCGATGATCGGCTGACATGCTCACCAGTGAGTTCAAGCCCTGGCACGTACCGATCTTCCTGGCAAAGTACGCGTATCTCACCGCCACGCGGCGTCCGGTCCTCGTCCACTTCGAAGTGACGATGCGCTGCAACGCGCGCTGCGGGTTCTGCGACTACTGGAAGACGGATGCGGCGGCGAAATCGACCGAGCTCAAATCCTTCGCCGACGCCGCCCGCTTCTTCAATCCCATGCTCATCACCTTCACCGGTGGCGAGCCGACGCTGAGACACGACCTCGAGGAGCTGGTCGCGGCGGTCAACAGCGCGGTCAGCCTCAAGTACATGACGCTCATCACGCACGGCGGGATGCTCTCCCCGGAGCGCGCTCGCTCGCTCTGGAAAGCCGGCATCAACCAGTTCAACATCTCGCTCGACTTTCTCGATGAGCGGCACGACCGCGCGCGCGGAATGCCGGGACTGAGCGGAAAGATCATGCGCACTGTTCCACGCATGCGTGAGATCGGGATCACCGGGATCCGCTTCAACACCGTGATCAAGCGCGACAATCTGGACCAGCTGCTCCCGATCGTGCGCCGCGCACGCGAGTTGGGCTGTGGGGTCAACTTCAGCTGCTACACCGACACCAAGAACGGCAACACCGAGGGGCTCATCGAGCGCGACCAGACGCGCCAGCTCGAAGAAGTGGTGCGGGAGCTGCTCGCGTTCAAGAGGAAGACACGCGGAGTCATCACCAACTCTGATTACTACCTGGAGCAAATTCCTCGGTTCGTGCGGGGCGAGATCACCGAGCCCTGCCGCTCCGGAATGCGGACCATTCACATCGACCCCCTCGGCAGAGTGAAGCGGTGCCCGGACTTTCCGACCGATTTCCATTGGACCGAGTTCCGCAAGTACGAGCCGATCAACTGCAACGCCTGCTTCTACGCCTGTCGTGGCGAGGCGCAGGCTCCGCTCCGCTTATCCCGCGTGCGCGACGTGATGGCGTCTCCTGCGCGCTCGGTGCCGGTTCTCGCGCCGCCGGTTCTCGCGGCGCCCGCGTGAGGGACGAGGCTTGAGCGATCTCCTTTTCGTGAACGCCGCGCAGATCGTCACCTGCGCCGGACCCGCCCGAGCGCGAAAGGGAAAGGAGATGCGCGACGCCGGCATTCTAAAGAAAACCGCCGTCGCCGTAAGCAGCGGACGGATAGCGATGATTGGCTCGGCGAGCGATCTCGAGCACGCCTATCCGGACGCCGAAGTCGTCGATTGCCGCGGCGGTGTGCTCACTCCGGGTCTGGTCGATTCGCACACCCACGCCGTGTTCGGCAAGCCGAGGTTCGAGGAGCACGAGCTACGCGCCGAGGGCTTCGACTACATGGAGATCGCGAAGCGTGGGGGCGGAATCCACGCTTCGGTTCGCGACTTTCGCGAGCGCAGCGAGGACGAGCTCTACAACCTCGCGGTGCCGCGCGTGAGGGAGCTGGCCTCTTACGGAACGACCACTCTCGAAATCAAGAGCGGCTACGGCCTCTCGATTGAAGACGAGCTGAAGGCGCTGCGCGTGATCGGACGCCTGGCCGAGCGCCAGCCGATGCGCATCGTGCCTACCTGGCTCGGCGCGCACGAGATCCCCCACGAATACCGCACGAGCGAAGAGCGGCGCGGCGAGTTCATCGATCTCCTGATCAACACTCTCTTGCCCAAGGTCGTCGAGCAGGGCATCGCGCGTTTTGCCGACGCCTTCTGCGAGCCGGGCGTGTTCACGATCGACGAGACGCGCCGAATCCTCGAAGCCTCGCGCAAAGCCGGACTCGGCATCAAGATCCATGCTGATGAGCTCGAGTCGTGCGGTGGAGCAGAGCTCGCCGCCTCACTCAAGGCGGTCTCGGCGGACCATCTCGCCGCAATCTCCGAGAGCGGAATCGAGGCGCTGGCGAAGTCTGACACAGTCGCGACGCTTCTGCCCGGCACCATGCTCTTTCTCGGCAAGGCAAAACAGGCGCCGGCGCGCGCACTGATCGATGCCGGAGCGGCGGTCGCTCTCGCCAGCGACTTCAACCCCGGCACCTCCCCAACCGTTAACTTTCCATTGATGCTTACGCTCGGTGTGAGTCAGCTACGCATGAGCCTCGCGGAAGTCCTCATCGCCGCGACAGTGAATGGGGCAGCGGCGGTGGGAATTGCGGGAGAGGTCGGGCAGATTGCGCCGGGCTTTGCCGCCGATCTCGCGCTCTTCGCAATCGCCGACGTGCGAGAGTTGCCATACTGGTACGGCGCACGTCTTTGTGTCGGGTCGTGGAAGGCTGGCGCGCCTTGTCACCCCTATGAAAGCGGAAGTAACTTGAACGCTCGTTCCCCGGAGGCCGTGCCTACCGGGTAAGTCCTTTTTGCCCGGCGCCCTTAATGTCCAACGTCGACAAGCTGAAAAAAAAGGCTGCCGAATTCGAGCAGAAAAAGCAGTACGATCGGGCACTCGATGTCTACCTTCAGATCATCGAGCAGACTGAGGGGCAGGAGGATCGCGACGTAACCGTCTACAACCGGGTTGGCGACCTCAATTTGCGCCTGAACAAGACCGACCAGGCCGTCAATTACTACGAGCAGGCCGTGGATCTCTACACCGAGGGCGGCTACCTCAATAACGCGATCGCGCTTTGCAACAAGATTCTCCGCCACGCCCCGGCGCGCCATCAGATCTATTACAAGCTCGGTAAGATCTCGGCCAAGAAGGGCTTCAACAGCGACGCCAAAAAGAATTTCCTCGAATACGCCGACCGGATGCACCGCGCGGGCCGCGAAACCGATGCCTTCAAGGCGCTCCAGGAATTCGCGGATCTTTGCCCCGGACAGGACGACATCCGGCTGATGCTCGCCGACCAGCTCGCCAAGGCAGGGAAGGGCTCCGAGGCGATCGAGCAGCTGCAGATACTCCACGAATCGCTCGACGCCGAGGGGCGAGCGGCCGAGGCGGAAGCGACCGTGCAGCGAATTCACACCCTGGATCCGAGTGTCGAGCCTCGCCGGTCCAAGACGCCGGTCAAGAGAGAATCCGGCGGCCTCGTCTTTCTCGACGTCGGTGGATCACCGCCATCGCCCAGGCCCAAGATCGAAGGATTTGAGAGAACGGCGCTTGCGCCCAAGGCGCCGGCGCGGCCGCGCACGCCCCAGCACATAAAGCCGTTACCGGAATTCGAGCAACTGCCGGACATCGAGGAACTGCCTGATATCGAGCCACTGGCGGACCTCGAGCCGACTACCCCGGAGTCGCTGCCGATTCTGGAGCTCGAGTCGGACCAGGTTCATGGTCTCCAGACGGGTTCTTCGGTCAGCGGCCTCGAGACGCGCTCTTCGGTCAGCGATCTCGAGCCGGCGTTCGATTTGTCGCTCACCGACACGGATGTCTCCCCGCTCGAAGGGCTGGAATCCATCGCGGATCCTTCGGCGTTCGTGATGGATCCCCAAGTCGCCCCGCCATCGTCCTCCGTGGAGGGCCTGATTTCGGCGGAGTCCGGCTTGAATCCCGTCGAGCCCGGACTAGGCGAGCCTCTTCTGGACGAAGACCCTCTGGCCGGGCTCAATGTCCTCGAGGACGATCGGTTCTTCGTGCACGAGCCGGCGCCGGAGAAGAGCGCCGCCGCGCTGGCCGAGGCGAACGTGTCGCCCGAGGCCGAGGCTGAAGTGCAAGAATTCGAAACACTCGAGATCGACGCCGAAGAGGACAAAGAAGCCGAAGTCCACCAGCAGAAGCCCGCTCCCGCGCCCAAGCCGACCAAGCCGAAGCTCGTCGAGCCGCTCCGGATGACGCGCCCGAAACTGAAGAAGCCCAAGACTCCCCACCGTGAGGAGCCGCCGTCGCAGCGTCCGCCGGTCAATCCTTTCATGCGCCGCGGTACGAAACCCAAAACGTCCTCGCCCCAGCCGGCGCCCCGCCAGACGACGCCGCCGACTGAAGTTCCGCGCGCGGCAACTCCGAAAGAAAACGCGCCGCAGCGAAACTCCGATGACAATTTCGTCGATCTCGCGGACTGGCTCCGTGAAGAGCGCGGTCCGCGCTCCACACGCATGGTCGCGGCCGAGGACGAGAGTCGCGTAGAAGGCGAGCAGGCCGACTTCACCGACATGCTCGAGAAGTTCAAAGCCGGCGTCGCCGCCAACGTCGACGACGAGGATTTCGACAGCCACTACGATCTGGGCGTCGCCTACAAGGAGATGGGCCTCATCGATGAAGCGGTCGCCGAGTTCCAGAAGGCGCTGCGGGGAGCGACGCAGCGAATCCGCGCCTACGAGGCGCTCGGACAGTGCTTCATCGAGCGCAACGAGCACGATGTCGCCATCACCGTGCTCGGACGCGCGTTGCGCGAGCCCGGCATGGAGGATGAAGATCTGATCGGCGTGCTCTACCTCCTGGGCTTCGCGTCCGAGGGGAGCAAGAAGGCACGCGATGCCGCCGCGTACTACCAGCGGGTGTTTGCGATCGACATCGACTTCCGCGATGTGAGCAAGCGCCTCAAGCAGATGACCAAGGCCGCCACGAAATGAGATCGGCCGCAGCCCAGGACCGACGCAGAGTGAACATGACGCCGCCGCGTGGAGTCACACTCCAGGCGATTCAGCTTCCGGTCCGCGACAAGCTCCACGATGTGTCGCAAGCGATGGCGCGCATCGTCGCCAGCGATATGCCGCTCGTCGGCCAGGTGAGCGCGCACCTGCTCGCCATGCGCGGCAAGCTGTTCCGCCCGACTCTTCTCCTACTCTCGAGCGAGGTCGCTGACGAGCCCGAAGACCAGGCCGTCACCCTCGCCGCGGCCCTGGAGCTGATTCACCTCGCGACGCTCGTACACGACGACGCCGTCGATCACTCGGCGCTGCGTCGCGGCATGCCGACCGTCAACGCGCTCTTCGGCCACCAGATCTCCGTGATCATGGGAGACTTCCTCTACTCCACCGCGCTCACGCACCTCGTGGGACTGGGCGATCTCGAGGCGCTCCAGGCGCTGACGCGGGCGTCAACCGAGATGACGCTCGGCGAGATGCGGCAGCTCGCGGTCACCGATCCGCTGCGCTTTACCGAGCGCGAATACTACGATCTCATTCGCTCGAAGACAGCCTCGCTCATGCGAACCGCGTGCGAGCTGGGAGCGTTTTCAGGCGCGCGGCGCTACGGCGACGCGCTCGGGAACTTCGGAGAGAATCTCGGAATGGCGTTCCAGATCGCCGATGATCTGCTCGACTACCGCGAAGAGAAGGAAACCACCGGCAAGCCGTCGGGTCTCGACCTGCGCGAGCACAAGGTGACGCTCCCCCTGATTCACGCGCTCCGCGAGATGTCTCCCGCGTCGCGCCAGGAAGTCGAGGGGCTATTCGAAAGCGAGACCGTGAGCGACGAAGACATCGCTTCGGTCGTTCGGATCGTCGACGAGAATGGCGGGTTCGATTACGCGCGCGAGCGCGGTGAGGAGTACGCCGAAAAGGCTCATGAGGCGCTCGCGGATTTGCCCGATACGGTAGCGCGCCGGTCGCTCACAGCGTCAATTTCCTACGTCATGGAGAGACACTCATAATGCCACCATCACGGGGCCATAGCGGGCGAAGCGCGCTCTTCCATGCTCTCGTCCTGTCGGCGGGGTTCATTACGGGCGGCCTGCTGACCCAGGTAGGCCGCAGGTTCCTGCCGCCGGGCGCGGCGAAAGAGTTCTTTACGACGGGCGTGACCCCCGCCATCGGGCCGCTGCCCGTGGATTTGGTTATACTCAAGTTTGCCCTTGGCCCAATTGCGCTGGATGTGTCACTTTTGAGCCTGTTGGGTGTACTCGTGGCTTACCTCATAGCGCGTTCGCTTTTCTAGGAGTCTTCTATGTTCGGCAATCTGGGGTTCCCCGAGCTGTTGATAATCATGGTGGTGATCCTGCTTCTATTTGGCGCGAAGCGGATCCCCGAGATCGCGGGCTCGATGGGAAAGGGTATCAGGGAATTCAAGAAGAACATCAACGAGGCGACGCGCGAAGTCACCTCGGGGACGCAGCCGCCGCTGGAGTCGGACACACAGTCGCGACTGACTTCCGCGGAGCTCGAGCGGCGCCGCACCGCCGCCGAGGAAGCCGAGCGGCCGGAACCGAAGAGGCTGCTCTAGGTTCTGGACTGAACGACACCTGAACAGCCGGGAACTAAACGACACCTGAACAGCCGGGAACTGAACGACAACTGAACGGGCGGGAGGCGTCAGAGGCAGAGATGCCAGTTTATTAGTTCACTACGCCCTGACTTTCCTCGGCGCGCGACAAACTGACTGCACTGCGCGTTAAAAGCCTCGCTGCGCAATCAGATGCTACGCGCGGCCATGTCAATCCCGACCAACCTCGTCGAGGGCGCGGGCCAAAAGAGCGGGATGGAATTCGCCCGATTCATCAGCATTTCCCTCAACTCGACATCCGAGCTCGAATACCACCTGATCGTTGCGCGAGACTTTCAGGCTATTACGGTCAGCGACTTCGAATCGCTCTCGGCTCAGACGATTGAAGTCCGCAAGATGCTATACGGATTGCGAAACCGAGTGCTGGTTTTGCCCCGAACGCCACGCAAACAAGTCCCGGCGTCGTGAACTAACAACTGGCATCCCTGCTACTGACGCCTCCTGCCCGTTCCGTTGCTTTTTTCACCCCCGCCGAGCGAGGAGCCCAGCTACTGCGTGGTCCGCCGAGCGGAAGCTTCCACCTGCTTACGCTTGTCGTCGATCTTCGCCACCGCTCTCAGGTTGGCGAGAAACTCCTTCACCCTCTGCTGCCTGAGCTGCTGCAGCGACTGCGCGCGCAGCGCGTCCTTCTGAGCCTCGAACGCCGCGCGACTGGCGGGAATGCGATTGTCGGCGCGCTCGACCACAACCTCGCCGGTCGAACGAATTGGCTCGCTCACGGTGTGAAGCGGCAGCATGAATGCCGCGCCGACTGCCTCCGGCGCCTGCGCCAGCTCGGGCACGCCGGTCACGCGAGTGAACGGCTTCGTGCTGACTACCTCCAGGTTCATGAGCTTCGCCGCCTGCTCGAGCGAGCTCGCCGCCGCGATCTTCGCGTAGTTCCGCGCCTGGGGAATCAGCGCGTCGATTTTCTTCTGCCTCAGCAGGTAAGCGCGGATGTCCTGCTTCGCCCGGTCGAGCGAGAGAGCTCCGCCGGGCGTGAGTGAATCGAGGCGCGCGAGGTAGTAACCATCCTGCGCGTCGAATAGCTCGCTGGTCTCGCCTGGCTTCGCACCCTGGAACGCCCACGGGCCGACGCTCGGGATGTACTGTCCATTCACAGTCAGGGTGTTGCCCTCGACCACGGAGCTCCTGATTACCGGAATCTGGAGCGTGCGCGCCGCCTCATCGAACTTCGCCGGTTGATCGGTGGACGCCGCTATGCGGGCCAGAGAATCCGCGCGACGGTCTGTCTTCACCGCGGCGGAATCGCTCTGCTGGATGTGAAGCAGGATGTGGCTCACGGTTATTGTATCGCCCTTCCGCGCATCGACTTTGATCAAGTGATACCCGAACTGTGTCAGCACCGGCTGCGAGATTTCACCCGTCTTCAGGGCATACGCGGCGGTCTCGAACGGCGCGACGAATCTTCCCTTCGGGCCCTTGCCGAGCGATCCGCCATTCGCGGCGGACACCGAGTCGGCTGATTCAGCACGCGCGATATCCGTGAACTTCTCACCGCCGAGAATTCTCGCTCTCAGCGCGAGCGCGTGCGCGCGAACCGCGGCGGAATCTGTCGCGGTCACCGTTCGCGGCACGATGATGACCGAGACCTTCGCTGTGCCCGGGCGGTCGAACAGCTTCTTGTGGGTGTCGTAGTACGCGCGCACCTCGTCGTCGCTCACGCGAACGGCGGAGTCGGCGATGCGCTCGGGCTCGAACGCCACGAAGGAGACCTGCGCGGTGTCGTGCGTGTCCTGAAAACGGCGCCACAGCTGCTCGTCCGAGACGTACACGTCGCTCGCGACCTGGTCGAAGAGTTTTTCCTTCGGGATCTCGGTCTGATAGTACTGCTCGAGCTGCAACAGGAGCCCATTCTGCCTTGCCAGCGGGCTGGCCAGGAGGCGCTGGTACTTGGCGGGATCGAACTGTCCCTCTGTCTGAAGGTCGGGCGCCTGCGTGAGCTGTGGCGGCGGGCTGTAGCGTGCCGCCTGGAGAATCTCGTCGTCTGATACTGTGATACCGCGGCGCCGGTACTCCTGGCGGAGGAGGGCGTCACTCACGAGCTGGTCGAACGCCTGGTCCATCAATCGCTGTCTCTCGTCGAGGGAGATGGGTTGAGTGCTGCGCTGAGTCTCGTCCTGCTCGAGATTCTGCGTTGCCTGATACCAGGTGTTGGCGAGAATATCCTCTCCATTGACGGTGGCGGCGGCGGTGGTGTTCGTCACCGGTGCTCTGCCGAGCAGACCCGAAGTCTGCGCCAGGAGGAAGCCACCGACGAACAGCACGACGATGATGATCCAGATGTATTTTGCGGAGGCCCGCATTTGCTGCAACAAGGACACTACTCCTTACACGAATTGGGGGGGCCCCGGTCGCGGGGGCGAGATGGCGTATAACCTTGTAAGCTATGAGTTTGGGTGACCGAGATGCAAGTCGCGCGAACGCGGAGATTGCTGCATCTTTCAGTTGGTACCGAAGCGTGAAACCGAAGTTCCGGGAAGTTGTTGCAGATTGAACCGAGGTAAGCGATGGATTACGACCGGTTGCGGGAGTTGCAGGAAAAATTCGAGGAGAACCCCCGTCGGTACTTCGCTCCGCTCGCGAACGAATACCGCAAAGGTGGTCAGCCGAAGCGCGCGATAGAGATCTGCCGGTCGCAGCTCTCACAGATGCCCGGTCACATGAGCGGGCAGATCGTGTACGGCCAGTCGCTGTACGACACCGGCGAGTTCGATGAGTCGCGGCAGGTGTTCGAGCGCGCGCTCACATTGGATCCCGAGAATCTCATTGCGTTGAGATCGCTGGGCGACATGTCGCTCCAGAGCGGCAATACCGTCGAGGCGCGCAAGTGGTACGTGAGGCTGCTCGATGCCGATCCGAAAGACGCGCCGGTGATCGCGCTCGTGTCCGAAATCGATGCCTCGACTGATGCGAAGCCGGTTCCCACTCCGCAGGAGATTCCCGGCATCGACGCCGACGGCGGCGACCAGGCGATTCCGTTCATCACTGACTCAGAGGGCGCGCCGGTTGTAGCGGAGAACGCCACGCCCGCGCCGCCTCCGCCGCCGTTCGAGGTGGAAATGCCGTCCGAGCCCGCTTCGGCCCCCGAGCCAATCGCTGCTTCCGCGCCGGCATCGCCGCCCGTGGAAGTTTCCGAGGCGCCACCCGCGGGACTCGAGCGCCACTATCCCGTCGATCCGATCGACGCCGGTCTGCCGGCCGGCGGGATGGGTGCAGAAGGTCTCAGCGGAGCTAGGCAGGACGAGCCAATGGGTGCCGAAGGCCTCCACGGTTCGGAGCCGGAATCGCCCCCCGAGCCGGTCGGCGCTGACGGTCTCACGGGCAAGGCTCTCCCGCAGGCGCTCGCGGGCACGACGAGCGCGAGATCCGACGACGAAGACGCGCTCGAGACGTGGACGCCACCACCCGGCGCGATCGTGCACGAGCGCATTGAATCACGGAAAGAGGACCGCATGTTCTCCGGTCCCGGCCCTGAGCCATTCGTCAATGAGACGATGGCGCAGCTCTATCTGCAGCAGGGTTACAGGCAGCTCGCGCTGAGAGTGTACTATCAGCTCGCCGAATCCCGCCCCGACGACCAGGCGCTCAAGGCTCGCATCGCCGAGATCGAGGCAGCGGACCACGCGGCGCATCCGGACTCGCCGGTGCAAGCGCACAAAGAGCCGCCTTCCATCAGACCTTCCCGGGAGCCGGCTGCGCCGCCCTCGCCATCGATCGAGTCTCCGGACCGGGGCGACGCGCGCGTGGATTCTTCGCCGACGCCCGAACCCTCGCGTCACCGCGAGTCAATCGAAGCGCCCGTGCGCGAGGAGCCGCGTGCCGAGCCCGAGGGCATCGCCGCGCGACAGCCGTCCATCAGAGAATTCTTTGCGACGCTGGGACGGCGCCATCCCCCGCGTTCCACTGGGAGTCACCGCGGTAGCGCGCGCCCGGGCAACAGCGTGCCGGCCGACACGGGCGCGCCTCCGGGAAGCTCCGCTCCGAGCGCTTCGCTCGACGCGGTGTTCGCCGGAGCTACGGTGAGCGCCTCGGACAGCCGCGCGGCCTCACGGCTTGCCGGCGCCTTCAGCGGCACGGCCGGTACCGCGAGAGCTACTCCGCCAACGCCACCGATGCCGACGCCGCGCGTGAATCCCCGGATGCCATACACGCAGGAATCGGAAGAAGACGTCGCGAAATTCCGCGCCTGGCTCGACGGGCTCACGGGCGAGTGAGAATCGCCGTCATCAATGGCCCCAACCTCAATCTGCTCGGCACGCGTGAGCCGGCTCTCTATGGGACTGAAACTCTGGCTGATATCGAGTCGCGCCTCTTGAAGGTCGCGAAGGAGCTCGGCGTCGAGCTCACATTCTCGCAGCACAGCGGGGAAGGGGAGATCGTCGACGCGGTTCACGCCTTGCGCGGTCGTGCCGACGGCGCGCTGGTGAACGCGGGAGCATACAGTCACACCAGCCTCGCCATTCGCGACGCGCTGGCGGGAGTGAAAGTTCCTTTCGTGGAAGTCCATCTCACCAACATTTACGCGCGCGAGCCAGAGCGCCGTCGCTCGGCGCTCGCCGATGCGGCGCTCGCCGTCATCTGCGGCTTCGGCGCGTACGGCTACGAGCTGGCGCTGCGCGGATTGGTGAAGAGTCTTCCGGTTGCCGCCAATGGCTGATCGTCGACCAGCGCGCGTGGCGGCGCTCCGCGATGCGATCACCGCCGCACATATCGATGCGCTCGTTCTCACGAGCCTTCCCAACGTGCGCTATCTCACCGGTTTCTCCGGCTCGAGCGCGCTCCTTCTCGTGACGCAGCGGGATCTCCATTTAATCACCGACTTCCGCTACGACACGCAGGTGCGCGACGAGGTGGGCGATCTCGCGACGATCCGCATCGAAGCGCAGAGCCTGTGGACGGGATTGTGGAATTTGGCAGCAGGCCTCGCTGGGATCGAGGTAGTTGGATTCGAGTCCGCGCACCTGCTGCATCGCGACTTTCAGCGTTTGCTCACCGAGGGCACGCGCTGGCAGTGGCGGCCCCAGATCAATCTGGTCGAGGCGCTGCGCGAGTCGAAGGATGCGGACGAAGTCGCGCTCATCCGGCATGCTGGAGAGATCGCGATTCGCGCGCTGACCAGGACCATCAAGGAGATCCGTCCCGGATTGACCGAGCTGAACGTCGCTGGAATCCTCGAGCACTCGCTGCGCGACGAAGGGAGCGAGGAATTTCCATTCTCGGCGATCGTCGCATCGGGCCCACGGGCGGCGCTTCCGCATGCGCGCGCATCATCGCGCGTGATCGAGCGCGGTGATCTGCTGCTCCTCGATTTCGGCGCCCAGTACAAGGGCTACTGCTCCGACATCACGCGCACCATGGTGATCGGGCCCGCCTCGAGCGAGCAGCGCGAGATCTACGAGATTGTGAGGCACGCCAACGCCGTGGCCTCGAAATCGGTGCGGGCGGGAATGAAGGGACAGGATGCCGACGGTCTGGCTCGTCGCTACATTGAGGACCAGGGGTACGGCGCCGCTTTCGGGCACAGCCTCGGTCACGGGTTGGGACTCGAGGTGCACGAGGCGCCACGGCTGTCGAAAACCGTCGAGACCCTGCTGGGACAGGGCGCGGTGGTGACGATCGAGCCGGGAATCTACCGTCCGGGTTGGGGAGGGGTCCGCATCGAGGACGACGTCCACCTCGCCGCGAAGGGGCCGGAAATACTCACCGATTTTACCCGAGAGCTCCTCGAAGTAGCATGAGCCCCGCTCCAGTGCCGACCCCATCATACGCCCAATGACGATGATCGATCTCCGCTACGTGAAAAAGCTCGTGGAAATGCTCGACGGATCGAGTGTGGATTCGATCGAGATTTCGTCCGAAAAGGGGATGAAGATCAGGATCTCGAAGACTCCGCAGCAGCGCGGAGCGGTGCAGATGGCGGCGCCGATGGTGATGCCCTCGCTGCTGCCGGCCGCTGTTTCCGCAGCGCGCGCGGACGCGAATGCCGGCGCGGTCGAAGTGCCAAGGCTCGAGGCCGCGAAGTTGAGGTATCTGGAAGTGAAGTCGCCGATGGTCGGCACGTACTACAGCGCTCCCGAGCCGGGATCGAAGCCGTACCTCGCGGTCGGTGACAGAATCAGCAAGGGTCAGATAGTCTGCATCATCGAAGCAATGAAAATCATGAACGAGATCGAGTCCGAGTTCGACGGAGTGGTGAAGGAGATTCTCGCGCAGAACGCGCATCCCGTCGAATATGGCCAGGTCCTCCTCCGCGTAGATCCCAATGGCTGAAAAAATGGTTCCGCAAGCTCCAAAAATGACTCCGCAGGCTTCGAAGTCCGCCACCGCATCAGGGCCGGGCTTCGATTACAAGGCCGTGCTACAGCACATGATCCAGTCGAACGCATCGGACCTTCACCTGAAAGTCGGGCGGCCCCCTACGCTCCGCATCGATGGCCACATGATGTCCATGGAGCTGCCGGCGCTCAAGCAGGAAGACCTGCGCAGCCTCGCCGAGCAGATCATGGCGCCCAAGAACATCAAGGAGTTCTCCGAGCAGAAGGAGGCCGACTTCGCGCTCGCGGTGCCGGGCATCGGGCGCTTCCGCGTCAACGCCTACCAGCAGCGCGGAACGATCGCCTACGCGCTCAGAACCGTGCCCTTCCAGGCAAAGACCATCGCGGAGCTCAACCTCCCCGAGGTGTGCGAGCGAATCTCGCTGATGCCGCGCGGCTTGATTCTCGTCACGGGAATCACTGGATCCGGAAAATCGACGGCCCTTGCGTCGATGCTTCACTACATCAACCAGAACCGGCACGCGAACATCATCACGATCGAAGATCCGATCGAGTTCCTGCACCGCGACATCAAGAGCAGCATCAACCAGCGCGAGGTTGGAACCGACACCAATAGCTTCGCCCAGGCGCTGCGCCGCGTGCTGAGGCAGGACCCCGACATTCTGCTCGTGGGCGAGATCCGCGACCTCGACACCCTCGACACCGCTCTCAAGGCGGCCGAGACGGGTCACCTCGTCTTCTCGACGCTGCACACGACCGATGCGACGCAGACCATCAACCGTGTGCTGTCGTTCTACCCGCCGCACCAACAAACCGAAGTGCGCTACATGCTGTCCACGGCGCTGCGCGCGATCATTTCGCTGCGTCTCGTTCGTCGCGCCGACAAGAAGGGAAGAGTCCCTGCCGCCGAAATACTGGTCAATACCGAGGCGGTGCGCGACCAGATTCGCGACATGTCCAAGGCCCTCAACATTCCGGCCCTGATCAAGGAAGGCGGCGTCGCCTACGGGATGCAGAGCTTCGATCAGTCGCTCATGAACTGGTACCACAAGGGCGTGATATCCTACGACGATGCGCTTTTCGCAGCGACCAACCCGGCGGAATTCGCGCTTCGCGCGCAAGGAATCAACGCTTCAAGTGATACCTCCTGGGATACGGTTAAGCAGGAAGTCACCTAGCGAAAAGATTCTTTCGGTTCGCGGAGTCCGGTGCGTTTTCCCAAGTGAACGGGATCCGAGATCTGAGAGCGCATAGATCGTAGTTGTTGGTCACTACGCGGAGACGTCACCGGTGCGGCTCGGGTACAAGCAACGGCAAATTTGCAGGTGATCCATTGAGCAGGGTCGGAGCGTGGTGACTTAGTTCTGTCATCTGTGCCCTCTGAGATCTCGGATCCCGTTCTTTTCATTAGTTGCAATCTCGGATCCCGTTCTTTTCAGCAGGGGAATCTCGGATCCTATTCTTTTAGTCAGTTTTCCCGGAACAACGCTTAATGAGCAACAGTGTTTAAGAAAGTCCTAATCGCTAATCGCGGAGAAATTGCCCTCCGTGTGATTCGCGCCTGTCGCGAGCTCAGCATCCAGACGGTGGCCGTGTACTCCGAAGCGGATCGCGAATCGCTCCACGTGCGCTTCGCCGACGACGACGTCTGCATCGGGCCCGCTCCGGCGCGCGAGTCCTACCTCAACATCCCGCGCATCATCGCCGCCGCCGAGATCGCCGGCGCCGACGCCATCCATCCCGGCTACGGTTTCCTCGCCGAGAACGCGGAGTTCGCCGAGACGTGCATCGCGTCCAACATCAACTTCATCGGACCGACCCCGCAGCAGATCCGGCTCATGGGCGACAAGGCCGCCGCCCGCAAGACGATGCAGGACGTCGGAGTGCCGATCATTCCGGGCACGCACGGGCCGGTTGACGACTCGGACGAAGCTCTCAGGTTCGCGCGGGAAATCGGCTTTCCCGTGATCATCAAGGCGGCGGCCGGCGGCGGCGGAAAGGGAATGCGCGTCGCCACCGACCCGGAGGATTTCGCGCGATCGTTTCAGCTGGCGCGGTCCGAAGCGCTCTCCGCGTTCGGCAACGGCGAGGTCTACATCGAGAAGTATCTCTCGCGCCCGCGACACATCGAGTTCCAGATTCTGGGCGACCGGCACGGCAACATCATCCACCTGGGCGAGCGCGACTGCTCCGTGCAGCGCCGCCACCAGAAGCTGATCGAGGAAGCGCCCAGCGTCGCGCTCACCGATGCGCTGCGCCAGAAGATGGGAGACGCCGCGGTGAAGGGCGCGAAGGCGATCGACTACGTCGGCGCCGGCACCATCGAGATGCTGCTCAACGAAGACAAGTCATTCTACTTCATGGAAATGAACACCCGCATTCAGGTCGAGCACCCGGTGACCGAGGTGCTGACGGGTGTGGATCTGGTGAAGGAGCAGATCCGCGTGGCGAGCGGAGACAAGCTCTCGGTGAAGCCGCCCATCGAGCGCCGGGGCCACGTCATTGAATGCCGCGTCAACGCCGAAGACCCGGCGCGAAACTTTCAACCGTCACCGGGCCGGATCGATGTGTTCCATCCGCCCGGTGGTCCTGGAGTTCGTCTGGACACCCACGTCTACGCGGGCTACACAGTTCCGCCGTTCTACGATTCGCTCATCGCCAAAGTCATTTGCCAGGGTCGCGACCGGCCGGAGGCGCTCCGCCGCATGCAGGTCGCGCTCGAGAGCTTCATCATCGAGGGCATCACCACCACCATCCCGTTTCTCGCTCGCGTCATGGCCAACAAGCATTTCCAGGAGGGCGCCGTGGACACCAAGTTCCTCGAGCGCGAAAGCGAGTTGATGAAGGAGCCAATCAGTGCGGCTTGATGTTTTCTTCACGCCCAATCAGGTAAAGCCGATCGAGACCGCCGGGCGCCTCGTCGTGATCGTCGACGTCTTGCGCGCATCCACCACGGTCGCCACCGCGCTCGGCAACGGCGCCAGGACGGTGATTCCCGTCGAAGGCGCGGATGAGGTGATCACCCGGTCGAGAGATTTTGCCCGGTCCCAGATCCTGCTGGCCGGCGAACACAAGATGTACCCCATCACCGGATTCGACATTGGCAACTCCCCGCAGGCGTTCACGCCGGCGGTGGTGGAGGGGAAAACGATCCTCATCACCACCACCAACGGCACCCGGACGCTCCTGGGGGTGCAGAACGCCCGTGACATAGTTATAGCTTCATACGTCAACTTCTCGGCGGCGCTGGTCATGATGAAGGTCGCGGCCAGCTCGAACACCGACATCGCCATCATCTGCGCCGGCGAAGAAGGCAGCTTTACGCTCGAGGACGCCGCCTGCGCTGGGCGCTACGTCCGGGCGATTCCGAAGAAGGCCGACTCGGTCGTCGTCAACGACGCCGCGGCCGCTTCAGTGCTGATCGAAAAGAGATATGGCGACAACATCGCGAAAGTCTTCAAAGAATCGTCCCACGGACAAGCGCTCAAGTCGGCAGGATTTGGTGACGACCTCGCCGCCGCCGCGCAAGTGGACTCCTATCCTGTGGTCCCGATCTACCAGGACCGGCAAATCACGAAGCTCGGGCCGGAACGGGCACGATAGGCCGTCGGAGTCCGCGCTCGCGCGCGAGATCCGCGGAATCGTCCTCCTTCTATTCGGGATCTTCCTCGCCGGCGCACTCGCCGCCGAGGGCTACACTCAGCTCCACGGCAACGGCAACGTAAAGGGAAACTTCGGCTGGATCGGAGCCCTGCTCGCGAGCCCGATCGCTCTGTTCCTCGGCTGGCCGGCCGCCGCGCTCCTTCCGGTCGCTCCCGCCGCGCATGCGCTGCGACTCTTCGGGCGCCTTGGCGAGCGCAAAGACAGATCGTGGATGGTTTTCCTCCTCGGAATGGTCTTCCTGCTGCCGATCGTTTTCGGACTGGCGCAGGGAGGAGTGCGTGAGGCGACCGCGCTCGCTGGAATCTGGGGCGCCTTTGCCGCGTTCTACGTCCTTCAGTTCGCCGGAGCGGCGGGCGCGTGGATTCTCGTGGCGATCGGCCTCAGCGTGCTCATGGCCGCGACGCTGTCCTGGAATCCGATCCGCGTCGTCGTCTCCAAGCGTGTGACAACTCTCGACGATTTTGTGCCGCCCACTCCCGCCGAGCGCGCCGGGCTCGATCCCTCGAAGGAGATCGTCGTCAGCGCCGCGGACAAGGCAGCAACAGTCGTCGCGACGACACTCATCGAGCCGAGCCCGGAGGAAATGCCGCAGGTCGATCACTCGCTCATGAACGCTGCGATCGACGAGCAGCCCGTGCTCCCGATCGAGAACAAGCGCGAACGCGGGTCCAAGTCCTCCGTGGCGTCCCGGCACGCGAAGAAGATTGCGGCCGAAATGGGGGAGACTGACGGCGATGGGCTCCTCTTCACCGATGAAGATCTTCCTTCACCGGCGCTGCTGACGCCGCCCCCGCCGCGCAACGCCGACCTCGGGAAGCGCGAGCTGGACGCGATGGGCATCAAGCTCATGGACGCGCTGAGAACTTTCCGCGTCGAGGGTGATCTCGTCGGACGTACCACGGGGCCCGTCGTGACGCAATTCGAAGTCGCGCCCGCCGCCGGAGTCAAAGTCCGCCAGATCGCGAATCTCTCCAACGATCTGGCGCTGGCGATGCGCGCGCAGAGCATCCGCATCGTCGCGCCGATTCCGGGGAGGGGCGCGGTTGGTGTCGAAGTCCCGAATCCGACCGCCGAGATAGTGGCGTTCCGCGAGCTGATCGAGTCGCGCGAGTTCCAGAACATTCGCGCGGCACTGCCGATCGCGCTCGGCAAGGATCTCGAGGGCCGTCCGGTCATCGCCGATCTGGCCAAGATGCCGCACCTGCTCATCGCCGGCGCGACCGGCTCCGGAAAATCGGTGTGCATCAACACACTGATCACGAGCCTCGTCTATCGTCACACGCCGACGACGCTGCGCTTCCTGATGATCGATCCGAAGATGGTCGAGCTCTCGGTGTACAATGTTCTTCCGCACCTGCGGCACAAGGTCGTCACCGACAATCGCGACGCCGCCGCCGTGCTCAAGTGGGCGGTGCTCGAGATGCAGGACCGCTACGAGCTGCTCGCCGCCAATGGCGCCCGCAACATCCAGGATTTCAACCGCAAGGTCCACGAAGGGCAGAAGCTCAAGAACGCGAAGCGAAACGAAGTGGCGTTCGAGGACCTCGAGTACAAGGGAGGAATCGTTCCCTACATCGTCGTCATCATCGACGAGCTCGCCGATCTCATGATGACGGTGCAGGCCGAGATCGAGACGCCGCTGGCGATGCTGGCGCAGAAGGCGCGCGCGATCGGAATCCATCTCATTCTGGCGACGCAACGCCCGAGCGTGAACGTCATCACTGGATTGATCAAGGCAAACTTCCCGAGCCGCATCGGATTCCGCGTCGCGTCGCAGGTAGACAGCCGCACGATCCTCGACGGCATCGGCGCCGAATCGCTGCTCGGCAACGGCGACATGCTGTTCATCCCGCCAGCGAAATCAGAACCGGCGCGGCTACAGGGCGCTTACATCTCGAGCGAGGACACCGAGCGCCTGATGGGCTGGTACGAGCAGCGTCGAGCGGAGCGGAAGGCCGCCTTCGAGGCCCAGGGACTCATCGTCGACGAGACGCCGAGCGAAGACGACATCATCGAGAAGATTCGTCGCAAGGAGGCGGAGGAGGCGAGCGGCAGAGACTCCGACAATCTCGACGATGCGGATCGCGACAAGTTGTTCCGCGAAGCTGCCGAGGTCGTGATCCAGCACCAGCAGGGCTCGACATCGCTTCTCCAGCGCCGCCTCAAGGTCGGCTACGGCCGCGCCGCTCGCATCATCGACCAGCTGCACGCCGCGGGGATACTGGGGCCGCCGGATGGCTCCCGGCCGCGGGACGTCCTGGCTGGTCTGGACGACCTCGACCGCATCGCGGGGCCCCGAGCTTGACCGTGTCTGGCGTGTACTGAAAAACAGCCTTATAGTAGGCGCGCGGGCCTCCCATTCCGACCGGCATGCCGTCCTCCCTCGACCGCCTGAAAATTGCCATCGCTGCCCTACGTCCCCTTTGGTTACCGCAATTGAGATGGCATTCTTCAACGCCGTGAACCGCGGAGGGCCAACGTCGTCCAACGCTCTCGATTCCCGGGGGGCGCTCGCGGCGGAAATCGCGGATTCAATCCGGCGTGAGCTGCGCGCGAAACACTCCGCCGAGAACCTCAGTGTCGCGATCGAAAAAAACCTGGTCGACGAGGCGCGGCGCGCTGAGCTGAAGCTCGCATACTTGCGAATCGCGGCCGCGGGTGTATTCGCGGTTTTCGTGATTGGCCGCCTCCTGCTCAGCAAGATCGCTGCAGTGCCACCGCCGACGATCGGCAGTCTGGTTGCGTCCCTGATCTGGATGACTTTTGCCGCGACCGTCCTCGGACTCCTTCGGCGGGAATGGTACAAGTCGTGGTTGCGGAGGGGATTCCCGATTGCCGACGCAACGCTCCTCGTCGCCGGGTTGGGACTGAGCCGCATCGGCGTGGATCCATTCTCCGGGCCACCGGGTCTGGCTACCACGTTTGCGGGCCTTTGCGTGGTGCTCGCCTTCACGGGCGCTTTCCGCCTTACCCGCTCCGCCGTCGAGCTCACTACCAGCCTGGGGGTCCTCTCTCTTCTTGTCGCGGCGGCGTTGGGTTGGGTGCCGGTGCTTGCAGCCGGCGGATCAGTCGTGGCGGTGCTGCTCTCCGGAGTGCTGGCACTCGGCGTCACCGACATGGTTCGTCGAGTCGTGATGAACGAAGTCGGGCGCATCACACTCGACCGCCTGTATGACGATGCGCAGCGAATCATCGACGCTCGCGAGGAGATCCTCGGGATCGTCGCGCACGATCTGCGCAATCCGCTCAACACGATCCACATGGCGGCGACGCTCCTCATCGAGGAGCCGGGTCCGGAGACGGAGAGAATCAATCAGCTGCGCATCATCAAGCGATCCGGCGAGCGCATGAATAGCCTCATTCAGGATTTGCTCAGCGTCACCACCATCGAAGCGGGCCGGCTGTCGATTGTCCCGCGAAAGGTGACGGTGCGCGACATTTTTCGTGAGGCGTCGGAGATGCTCGAGCCGATTGCCCGCGAGAAATCAATCACCTTCGCCGTCATGGCGGCAGACGATCTTCCGGCGGTTCGCGCCGACCCTGCGCGCGTGCTCCAGGTTCTTTCCAACCTCATTGGAAACGCCATCAAGTTCACGCCCGCGGGTGGCTCGATCACGCTTTCCGCCGCTCGAACCGTTGGTTCGGTGCAATGTTCGGTGACCGACACGGGGCCGGGAATACCGGCAGCCCAGATCCCGCGATTGTTCGGGAAATTCTGGCAGGCAAGGCGCGGCGATGGCCGCGGAGTCGGGCTTGGCCTCGCCATCGCGCGCGGGATCGTGGAGGCGCACGGCGGGACGATCGACGTCCGAAGCGAAGTGGGGCGCGGCAGCGTCTTTTCGTTCGCGCTCCCCGTGTGGGGCGAGGAAGTGCCGCGCCGGGAGACTTCGCAGGGTACGCGCGCTTCGCAGGCATATCGCGGGATGCCGAGTCCCACCCAGCCCGTGTGATTTAAGAAGTTTCGGACGATTGCGCGTGTCCGCCTCGCGCTATTGCTTCTATTCGCGCTAAGGAGATGCTACTCCAGTCAATCAAGCTCCTAGTTTTGCCCCCCATGTCAGCAGCGAGACAGACGATGGGTTTGCGTGGCGAGCGCGTCGCGGAGAAATGGCTCAGCGTCCACGGCTGGGAGATTGCCGAGCGTCGCTTCAGGAACGGTCACCGCGATATCGATCTGGTAGCGACCAAGCGTGAAGGCGTCAGTCGCACGGTGGCGTTCGTGGAGGTCAAGACCCGCACTTCGGCCGACTTCGGTGGCCCGGTGAGCGCCGTGAATTGGCGGAAGCAGCGCGAGCTCACCCGCTCGGCGAAGGTCTGGATGTCGAGATTCCAGAAGCCCGGCGACACCTTCCGGTTCGATGTGATCGGCGTCATTCTTGGCGCTGAGAACGTTCGGATCCAGCACGTCGAAAACGCGTTCCTGATTCAGAGCAAGAGCTGATGGCGGACCTCTCGGCTGAGGCGCGCAGCACCAATGCGCGATTCTGCCTCTCCCGCAGAGATTCGGATTCTCGATCTTGCCCTTGACCGCATTACTTCGTATTTTGTTCGGGTGCCGAAATCCGGCGCATTTGCCTGGCTGCCAGGCCTTAAACGTCTAACGACAGGGTGAGCGAGATGGCTGTTTCGACGGTTCAGGAAGACAAGAAAAAGGCGTTGGGCCTGGCGATCGCGCAGATCGAGAAGAACCACGGCAAGGGCGCGATCATGAAGATGGGCTCGACCGATTCGCGCGTCCGTGTCGATGCGATCTCCACGGGCGCCATCAACCTCGACGCCGCCATCGGTGTCGGTGGAATCCCGCGTGGCCGCGTCACCGAGATCTACGGTCCGGAGTCGAGCGGCAAGACCACACTCTGCCTCCACGTCGTCGCCAACGCCCAGAAAGCGGGTGGAACCGCCGCCTACATCGATGCCGAGCACGCGCTCGACACCGACTACGCGATCAAGCTCGGCGTCGACGTCGAGAACCTCCTCGTCTCGCAGCCGGACACCGGCGAGCAGGCGATGGAGATCTGCGAGATCCTCGTCCGCTCTGGCGCCGTCGATGTCGTCGTGATCGACTCCGTCGCGGCGCTCGTGCCGAAGGCCGAGATCGAGGGCGACATGGGCGACTCGCACATGGGTCTCCAGGCGCGCCTCATGAGCCAGGCGCTGCGCAAGCTCACCGGCGCGATCGCCCGCTCCAGGACCTCCGTCATCTTCATCAACCAGCTCCGCGAGAAGATCGGCGTCATGTTCGGCAACCCCGAGACGACGACCGGCGGCAGGGCGCTCAAGTTCTACGCTTCGGTGCGCCTCGACATCCGCCGCATCGCTCCGGTGAAGGAGAAGGAAGAGGTGATCGGCTCCCACGTGCGCGTGAAGGTCGTGAAGAACAAGGTCGCGCCGCCGTTCAAGCAGGCCGAGTTCGACATCATGTACTCCGAGGGGATCAGCCACGTGTCGCTCGTGCTCGACATCGCGGCCGAATCGGGAATCATCGACAAGTCCGGTGCGTGGTACAGCTACGGCGCGCAGCGAATCGGTCAGGGTCGTGAGAACGCGAAGATGTACCTCAAGGACAATCCCTCGCTGCTCGCCGAAGTCGAGGAGAAGGTGAAGACTGTCCTCGGCATCAAGCCTCCGGTTGCCGACGAGGCAGAGGTCGAGCTGGCGGATTGACGCGTCCTCGCCCGACGGCGTACAACTACGCGCTGAGCCTGCTGGCGGCGCGTCCCTACGCCTCGAGCGCGCTGCGCCGAAAACTGATTCAGAAGGAGTACCCGGCGGCGGACACGGATGACGTGATCCGCCGCCTTCTTGATAACGGGCTTCTGAACGACGCGAAATTCGCCGAGCAGTACGCGCGCTCCAAGATGCAGAGCACGGGCGCGTCGAAGCGGAGGCTCACGCAGGATCTTTATCGCAAGGGAATCAAGGGCGACGTCGCGACCGAGGCCATCGCGAACGTCGTCGAGCAGGACGAGATCGACCCCGCCGTCGTGATCGACCGCGTCGCGCGGAAAAGGCTCGCACAGCTGGGCGATCTCGAGCCCGTTGTTCTCCGGCGCCGCCTCTTCGCTTTCCTGGCGCGCCGCGGGTACGATCTCGACGAGATCAAATCCGTTGTCTCGCGGCTGACTTAGCCGGCATCTTTGCCGGTCCGTCGGAAGGAGATCTTCTTCGGGAGCTCTCGCCTTCAGCGTCGCCTTGCGGCTCGCTGAACCGCGCCGCCTGGCAGCGGCGCTGGCTGCGGCCGCTCCCTCAGAAGAACTCCTTCCGACTTCCCATTGAGTGCTCGGCTTTGTCATGCGTTCGTCTTCGCGCCGCCCTCATTCCGAGATCGTCGCGTGTCCGTGAGAGAGACGACGGGCGCGAATCGCCTGAAACGCGCGTGTAGTTGCGAGTCTGTATCGCGTGCTGTTGCGATCCTGTACAGGGAGGTGAGGGTGTCCTCGGAGGGAGCGGCCGCAGCCAGCGCCGCCGCCAGGCGGCGCGGTTGAGCGAGCCGCCAGGCGACGCTCAAGGCGAGAGCTCCCGCAGAGGACACCCTCGCCGACCCCATGCAGAGATGCAAGTCGAAGCGCAACAAAGGCAGCGCGTATATTTACGAGCATGAAGGCCGCCGAAATCCGCAAGAAATTCACCGACTACTTCGAACGCAATGGGCATGTCGTCCACCCGAGCTCACCAGTCGTGCCCGGTGACGATCCGACGCTGATGTTCACCAACGCGGGGATGGTGCAGTTCAAGAAGGTGTTTCTCGGGCAGGAGCAGCCGCCCGGAGGCGCACGCCGCGCCACGACCGTGCAGAAGTGCGTGCGCGCCGGCGGGAAGCACAACGACCTCGAGCAGGTCGGCCATACCGCGCGGCATCACACGTTCTTCGAGATGCTCGGGAATTTCTCGTTCGGCGACTACTTCAAGCGCGATGCGATCCGCTTCGCATGGGAGTTCGTGACCAGGGAGCTCGGGCTTCCACCCGAGCACATTCGAGTAAGCGTGTTTGAGGATGACGACGAGGCGCGCGCTCTCTGGCGCGAGATCGCCGGCCTTCCTGATTCGCGCATCTACGGACTGGGCGCGCACGACAACTTCTGGCAAATGGCGGACACGGGTCCCTGCGGTCCATGCACCGAGATCTTTGTCGACCTCGCGCACGTCGCGAAGGATTTTGCGCTTCCGCCCGGCGCCAAGGGCGAGTGGACGGAGATCAAGCGCAAGGAATTCTCGAAGGATGCGTTCGTCGAGGGAGCGGAGGCGGGCAGGTTCCTCGAGTTCTGGAACCTCGTCTTCATGCAGTTCGATCGACAGGCCGATGGAACGCTGGTTCCTCTCCCGAAACCGTCAGTGGACACCGGGGCGGGATTGGAGCGCATCGCCGCGATCATGCAGGGGGAATCAAACAATTTCCACGCCGATCTTTTCCAGTCGCTCATCAAGGCGGTCGAAAAGACCATCAAGCAGAAGTACGATCGTGGGGAAGGGGGCGCGTCGTTCCGCGTCATCGCGGATCACAGTCGAGCGGTAGCCTTCCTCCTCGGCGACGGAGTCTTTCCATCGAACGAGGGCCGCGGTTACGTCCTGCGCCGCATCCTCCGCCGCGCGGTGCGCCACGCGTGGCTGCTCGGTCGCCGGCAGCCGACACTGGTGGAAGTGGTGCGCGTCGTCATCGACCAGATGGGCGATGTCTATCCTGAGCTGCGCCATCGCTCACAGCACATCATCGATACCACCCGCGCGGAAGAAGAGCGCTTCCTGGCGACGATCGAGGGCGGGATGCGCCGTTTCGACGAGCTGGCGCCGGAGAAAACCACACAGGGGTCAACAGCGATCCATGGGACGATCGCCGGCGAAGACGCGTTCAAGCTGTACGATACCTTCGGCTTCCCGATCGATCTCACCGAGTTGATGGCTCGCGAGCGCGGCTATTCGGTCGACATCGCGGGGTTTGAGGCGGCGCTCCAGGGGCAGCGGACGCAATCGCAGGAAGAGCGGAGGTCGCGAAAGATTGGGGTCGATCAAGATGTTCTCGGCAACGCTGAGTGGATCGGAAAGGGGACGGTGACGTTCATTGGTTATGACAGCCTCGATGTTGACACCGACGTCATCGCGAAGAGCGATCTCCCGGACGGACGCGTGGCGGTAATGCTGCGGGAGACTCCCTTCTATGTCGAATCCGGCGGGCAGATCTCCGACCGCGGCGAGATTCTGGGCGATGGCTGGAGCGTCGACGTCGATGAGGTCCGCAAAGTCGATGGACGCATCACCGCGCTCGGGAAAGCCACTGGCAAGGTGCAGCTCGGAAAGGCGAGAGCGACCGTGCCGCGCGATCGGCGCCGCGACACCGAGCGCAATCATACCGCCACGCACCTTCTCCATGCTGCTCTCCGTCAGGTTCTTGGGGAGCACGTGGAGCAGGCCGGCTCCCTCGTCGACCCGGACCGGTTGCGATTTGATTTCACGCACCACGGTCCAATGAGTCAGCACCACCTCGCGGATGTTGAGAGCATCGTCAACCGTGGGATCCTCGAGGGGGTTCAGCTCACGTTCGAGGAGAAACCCAAGGCCGAAGCGATCGCGGGCGGCGCGATGCACCTCTTCAACGAGAAGTACGGTGATGTCGTGCGAGTCGTCACTATCCCCGGGCTGAGCATCGAGCTGTGTGGCGGCACGCACGTCCGCAGCACCGCCGAAATCGCCCTCTTCAAGATCGTGAGCGAGACCGGTGTCGCGGCGGGAGTCCGCCGCATCGAGGCGGTGACGGGCCGCGGCGCGCTCAATCTCTTCCGCGAGCACGAGCGGGAGCTGAAGGAAATCGAATCGCTGGTGCGCGCGCCCGCCGGCCAGGTCGTGAAGCGTGTGCAGGCTCTGGTCGAAGATCGTCGCTCGCTCGAGAAGCGTCTCGACGAGGCGATGCGGAGCGGGGGCGGCAGCAGCGCGATCAAATCGCTTATCGAACAGGGCTCGGTCGTCAACGGCGTCAGAGTCGTGGCTGCGAATGTGACTGCGCCGGATCTGCCCGCGCTCCAGGCGATGGGTGACGCGCTGCGCGAGCAGATGGAATCGGGCGTTGGAGTTCTGGCGGCATCTTTCGACAACGGCAAGAACACAATGCTCGCGGTGGTGAGCGACGATCTGCGCGACCGTGGAATCCGCGCCGACACGATTCTGCGCGAGCTGGCAGCGGCTGCTGGCGGGAAGGGAGGCGGCAAGCCGCACATGGCGCAGGCGGGGATTCCCGACGCGGCGCGCATGGCGTCGGCGGTCGCGGACGCGCCGGAGATGATCCGGAAGCACCTCGCCGCGACCGCGTGAGTCAGAGCGATCCGCGCCGCGACCGAGCGAGCAAGGGCAATACGCCGCCGCCCAAGGAGCTTGAGGCAGCGATGCGGAGCGCACTCAATGACAACTCGTCGCCAAGCGCGACCGAAGTCCTGGACGCCGCTGAGCGCCTGCTCGACAGCGTCCTGCGTACGGACTGCGAGACCCGCGTGTCGGCTCTCGATCTCCTCACGGTGGACGCGCTGATGACTCGCGCGCTGGAGATCGCGTGTGCCGATCCAAAGCTCCTCGAGGAATTCCCCGAGCAGGCAATGCGGCGAATCGCCAACGCCCGATGATCGTCATCCTGTTTACCGGCGGAACGATCGCGATGCGCAACGATCCCGGCGGCACCGGCGCCCAACCCGCGTTGACCCCCGCCGAGATCCTGCACGCGACGAAGGGCATCCACGCGATCACGGGCGTCGAGACCGAAGAGTGGGGCCAGTTCCCCGGCCCGCACATGACGGTGGAGCGAATGTGGGCGCTGAGGAATCGCATCGTCGAGCATCTGGCGCGTCCCGAGGTGACCGGAGTGGTGATCACGCACGGCACCGACACACTGGAGGAGTCCGCGTACCTGGTCGCGCGATCGACCGCGAGCGAGAAGCCGATCGTCTTCACCGGCGCGATGCGCACAGTCAGCGACCTCGGGTGGGATGGGCCCGCGAATCTTTTCGAGGCGGTGCGGGTGGCGGCGAGTCCCGAGACGAGGGGGTACGGCGTGATGGTGGTGATCGGCGGACAGATCTTCGCCGCACTCGATACGACCAAGACCAACACGCACCTGCTCGACGCGTTCGAGAGTCCCGGGCTCGGTCCGCTCGGCGTTCTGGACGAGGGCGAGCTGATCCTGCGGCGCGAGATGCCACCGTCGCCCCCCGTCATAACACCTGACAGTTTGGCGACTCCCATCGACATCATTTTTGCCGCCGCCGGATCGGACGCTCGCCTGCTCGACGCATCGCGGGAGCAGGCGCGCGGGGTCGTGCTCGCGGCGATGGGGCGGGGCAACGTCCCGCCGGCCATGGTCCCCGGAATTCAGCGCTGGGTCGCGGAGGGAAAGCCGGTCGTGCTCACTTCGCGCACACAGGGCGGCAGAGTGGGACACACCTACGGGTATCCCGGCGGCGGCCGGCGGCTGGAGGAGATGGGCGCCATCTTCGGCGGCTCCCGCCGGGCACAGCAGGCGCGCATCGATCTCATGCTTGCCCTGGGCGCCGGGATGAACGATGCGGAGCTCCGGATCATGTTTGATTCATGAGTGGGCGCGCGCGCCTGGCGCTCGGTTCACACGAATGCATTAACGGACTTCACATAAGTGCAAAAGAGAGAAGGTGAAGTTTTCGCTCTTGAAGTTTGCAAACACCCAATGAGAAGATGAGCGCTCCAAAATCCGATAAGCCGCGCAACGTCCCGCGCCTCGACCCACCCGAGACCGTCCGCGGCATCGCCAAGCGCCTCGAGGACGCCGGTTTCGAGACCTGGTGCGTCGGCGGCGCTGTCCGCGACGCTCTCCTCGGCCATCCCCACCTCGACTGGGATCTCGCCACCGCCGCCAAGCCCCCCGACGTGCGGAAGCTCTTCAAGCGCACGGTCCCCGTGGGTGTCGAGTTCGGGACGATCGGAGTCCTCGACCACGACAACGTCATGCACGAGGTGACGACTTTCCGCAAAGATGTGCAGACGGATGGCCGGCACGCGGTCGTCGAGTTCGGCGCGTCGCTCGATGACGATCTCGCGCGCCGCGATTACACCATCAACGCGATCGCCTATTCGCCCAGCAAGAACGAGTTGCGGGATCCCTACGAGGGACGCAAGGATCTGGAAGGGAAGCTCATTCGCGCCGTCGGAGATCCCCGCGACCGGATGCGCGAAGATCGACTGCGCGCGCTGCGCGCGATCCGGTTCGCGGCTCGGTTCAGTTTCGACATCGAGCGTGATACCTGGGACGCGATCGTGGAGAGCGCCCCCGAGCTCTCGCGACTTTCGGCGGAGCGGGTGAAGCAGGAGATCGAGAAGACGATGGACCAGGTGCGGCTGCCGAGCAAGGCTTTCGCGATGTGGCGCGACACGGGCGCGTTTGGCACGCTGATTCCTGCGCTCGCCCGAGTCACGGACCTCCAGCTCCTGCCACTCGATCATCTGCGCCGTCCGCTCGTGCCCGGCCGGCCGGCCAGGCGGTCGACCCGCATCGCCGGGCTATTTGCATCGATGCCGGCCGCCACCGTCAGAAAAACGCTCAAGGACCTGCGCTTCTCAAATACCGAAGGCGAATGGATAGCCTTGCTGGTCGAGCGCTGGCAGCAGCTCGGGCCCTCCATGACGACGGCCTTGCTGAAATCCGAGGAGATGGGCGCGGCCGATCCCTGGAGCAGCGATCAGTACCCTACGAGCGCGATGCTCCGGACGTGGGCCGCCAGCGCCGGGCGCACGCGTCTTGCCCCACTACTCCGCCTGGCTGACGCATTCTGGTGGGCCGCTCGGCAGGCCGGGGACCCGGCGCCGTACAAGCAGACCGTGGCCTCCGTGTACAAGCGCGCGATCAGGATCGCCTACAAGGATGCGATCGCGATCTCCGATCTGGCGATCGATGGGACCGATCTGGAGAAGCTCGGAATCAGCGGCCCCGCGGTGGGTGCGACTTTACGAAGGCTTCTCGATGCGGTTATTAATGATCCACGGAAGAATACGAATGACCAGCTGCTCGAGATTGCCAAGAGTCTCGATGGGCGGGACGGAACTCCTTAATCAGCGACACGATGCTCTTTAGAAGCAGGACCCCCGATTCGACGGTCTGGAAGCGATTCAGGTCAGGACAGGACGGCTTCACCTTCACCCGCACGGGCGACATCTACGAGGCCAAGGTGGTGGCGAACGCCGAGCGGGTGGTGGACCTGTTTTATACGCTGAGCGAGCTGATGGCGCCGGCGGTGGACGTCTACATCTACGACGCGAGATCGCGAAGCTCCTGGTCGGGGCAAACGATTGCGCTTCCCGATGTTCGCGACGCCGTGGCCCGTCTCAAGGTTCCGCTCTCGACCTACGGCGGAGTGGAGATCACTCTTTTTACTCCCGAGGATCAGCTCACCCTGACCCCGCAGATCGAGCTCTTTATCTATTCCCGCTCGGATCGGTGGATGTACCTCCTCAACAGCATGAACCTGGAGGAGCGTGCCTCACTGGAGGAGCGCCTTTGGGGCATGGAGTCCTGGGAGCGCGCGCCTGCACCCGCGATTAGTGATGCAGTGGCCGCCGCCGCGGAGCGTCTGTCGATCAAGAGCGGGTGAGCCGGCCGCAATGACGGGCCCGGCCTCGACGAGTTGTTTGCGCACAACGTCGACGCGAAGGTTCAACCCTTCGATGGAGCGCACACCGAGGAGCACGAGGTCTTCCGCTTCCGCGAAAACCACATCGTCCGCCGTCGCAAAACCGGCGGCGTGGACGATCGCGTAGCCGATGTCGCGTTCCAGGTGTCTTCCATCTGCCACAATGAATCCCTGTCGTCGCTGCACCTTGATGTCGAGCGATTCGAGCACTGCCCGCGGGATCCATGTAAACTCACTTCCGGTATCCACCAGGGTTTCCGGAAACTCCCGGATTCCACCCAACTGCGAAACGTTCTCAACGCCGACAGTCGTGCGCACGGTTCCCATGTCCGCCATTATTGCCTCTCTGAATCGAAGCTTCTTTATCATTATCCCTCAGTCGTGATCGCGGCAATGCCTGATCGACCGGGCCCGTGAAAGTTCGCGCTTGAACGGAACCGCTCTCGTCTACACGGCGGTCGCCGCGAGCGCCAACATCATCGGCGCCGTTGCGGTCGTCTCTCGCTCCCGCTGGAGCGTCCGCGCCCTCGACAACATGGTGGCGCTCTCGGCGGGATTCATGGTGTCGGTGGCGCTGCTCGATCTCGCGCCCGACGCCATCAAGCTTCACGGGGAATCCGCGGCCGTCGTGATCCTCATCGGCTACCTCCTGGTTCACCTCACCCAGCACACGCTGGCGCCGCACTTCCATTTCGGCGAAGAGGTCCACCACGTCACGAAGCTCGTGAGCTTCTCGGCCCTCGCCGGCTTGATGGTGCACACCTTCGTGGATGGCGTGGCGATCGCCAGCGGATTCGGAGTGAGCCACGCGCTGGGGTTGCTCGTGTTCCTCGCGATCCTGCTGCACAAGCTGCCGGAAGGCCTAGCGATCTCGAGCCTGTTCCTGGCGTCTGGAGAGAGCAGGGGGGCCGCGCTCGCCGCCAGTGCCGCGCTCGCGATCTCGAGCTTGTTCGGCGCGCTACTGACGCAGGAGCTCCCGATCCTCGGGCAGTACGGCCTGCCGCTAGCCGCCGGCGTGACGCTCTACGTCGGCGCGTCGAACCTGGTTCCGGAGTTTCAGGGCAAGAGGGGATGGAGTCTGCCCCTTAGCTTCTTTCTCGGATGCGCGCTTTACTACGTTGCTAGACGGCTCGTTGGGGCGGCGTGAGGGGGGCGTCGACAGGCACCCTGCCTTGGTCTTGCAGGGGTTTCGACGGCGGCTCCAGCGCGCTAGCCTTGTGGTTTCGTCAGGCGCGCCACGTCGGCGAGGTCCTGGGGCCGCCCAGTAGCGATTTTGTTGGCGATCAGATTGTCCCGGCTGATCGTCGGTACCTCCATATCCTCCACTCTTATCATTACGCGTTCCCGCCACGTCGACTCGAAGCCGACGCCGTCGATCGAAGTCGTCAGGTCGATTCGTCTGGGCGGGAAACCGAGTTGGACCATGAGCTCAGGTGTCTCGAGATCACCGACCGAGATTCCCTTTAGAGGCGCCCCGAAGCGCTTAAGAGCGCGCCAGACGCATTGAGCATTTGCCGTCGACGGGCGAATCCATAAGTCAATGTCGCCCGTCGCGCGCGGCAGGCCGTGCGCCGCTACCGCGTAGGCGCCAACCAACAGATATTCAACGCGTTCCGCGTTGAATGCGGACAATATCTCGCGGAAGTCTGGATTCAGCATCACCGGAGCTTTGAAAGCCCACGCATCGAGTGCGAGCTGCCACATCATCCCGACGCGCTCGGCGGGGGTCATCACTTCGAAATCTTTGTCTTCGGTGCGCTCATGAAGGCCGCGGATGCGGACCGGCGCTGGATCGAGCATGCTGAAATATAGTGCACAACTGTAGCCGTTTTGACGGAAGGTTCATAAGGGTGCTTCGGATTCTACCTCTGCAGCGCAAGTCGCGGCTGAGATTCCAAAAAGGCGAATTGAAATGAATGGCGATGTGAAAAGCTCCCAGCCACCAACTGTGCCACTGACCGCTCCCTGCTTCCGCTTTGCAGGGTGCCGCCTATCCAAGTGATGCCCAAGAAACCCCGTCCTTCTGGCGAAGACGGTCTGTGGAGCGCGAGAGAAACCGCGCTCCCCCTGGCCGCCCGGATGCGCCCCCGCACCCTCGACGAGTTCGTCGGGCAGGAGCACCTCCTCGCACCCGGAAAAGCGCTACGCGATGCGATCGAGAAGGGAAGCGTCAGCTCCATGGTGTTCTGGGGCCCGCCCGGCTCCGGCAAAACCACCCTCGGCCGATTGATCGCCCAGTACACCGATCGCGATTTCGTCCCCTTCTCGGCCGTCACCGAAGGAATCCCACGGGTGCGCGAGGTGGTGACCGAGGCGGAGCAAAGGCTCCAGATGGGACGCCAGACGATCCTCTTCGTCGACGAGATCCACCGCTTCAACAAGGCGCAGCAGGACGCGTTTCTCCCTCACGTCGAAGCGGGCACGATCACCCTCGTCGGCGCCACCACCGAGAATCCATCGTTCGAGCTGAACAACGCGCTGCTCTCGCGGATGCGCGTGTTCGTGCTCAATCCTCTCACGCAGGGAGACCTCGGCGCGGTCGTAGATCGAGCGCTCCTCGACGAAGAGAGAGGTCTTGGCGGCCTGAGTCTCAAGGTTGATGACGACGCACGCGAGATCATCACCCGCGAGGCCGACGGCGATGCGCGCCGAGCGTTGACGGTGCTCGAGGCGGCGGCGGATCACGTCGGTAAAGGGGGTCGGATCACCGTGACAGTCGCGCGCGACGCGATGCAGAAGCGCTTCGCCCACCACGACAAGTCGGGCGAAGTCCACTTCAACATGCTCTCGGCTTACCACAAGTCGCTGCGCGGGAGCGATCCTCAGGGCGCGCTCTACTGGATGGCGCGCATGATCGAGGGCGGTGAGGATCCGATGACGATCTTCCGCCGCTCGATCGCGATGGCGGCGGAAGACATCGGGCTCGCCGACCCGCAGGCGTTGCAGCTGGCCGTCGCGGCGCGGGACGCGTTTCACATGCTCGGACCGCCCGAGGGTTATTTGCCGCTGGCCGAGATGGTGATCTATCTCGCGACGGCGCCCAAGTCGAACGCGTCGTACCGCGCGCTCAGCGCCGCGCTCGAGGCCGCCCGCGAGAGCCCGGCCGCGCAGGTTCCACTTCACATTCGGAACGCGCCGACGCAGTTAATGAAGGATCTGGGGTACCACGAGGGGTACCAGTACGCCCACTCGGTGCCAGAGGCATACATCCCGCAAGAGTACTTGCCCGAGGAGCTGCGCGGCAGCGTCTTCTACGAGCCTGGACCCTACGGATTCGAGAAGGAAGTCGCTAAGCGCCTCGCCTGGTGGGCTGACCTGAAGGCAAAAGTGTCCACGCCGCCGTCACCACAGGGTGACAAAAGTGGGAGTGGACCTAACAACGTAAGCCCGGCGACAGGATCGCCGGGCGAAAGAAAGGAGCAAGAAAAATGAGAAATATCTTTGGGCGCATGAGTGGCAGAACGAAGCTCGCGGCGGTAGCACTGGCGGTATTCGCAATCGCAGGGTGCGCTTCCCTCGGACTCGGCGGCGCATTCCAACAGCCCGTCGTCAGCTTCAAGGATCTGCGCGTGAGAGGACTCGGCCTCACCGGCGGATCACTCGACGCGTATCTCAATGTCTACAATCCGAACGGATTCAAGCTCGATGCGACGCGCCTCACCTACACTGTGGCGG
>Ga0208715_1000034_pt1 | contig 59574 bp, 62 predicted proteins | sample NGESurshal092012_3_FD_184473 | JGI IMG/M metagenome (GOLD analysis project Ga0208715, IMG submission 184473) | Arctic peat soil microbial communities from Barrow, Alaska - NGEE Surface sample 210 shallow-092012 (SPAdes) | ecosystem: Environmental > Terrestrial > Soil > Wetlands > Peat ... | reverse complement strand
AAGGTTTGGCACCTCGATGTCGGCTCGTCGCATCCTGGGGCTGAAGCCGGTCCCAAGGGTTGGGCTGTTCGCCCATTAAAGCGGTACGCGAGCTGGGTTCAGAACGTCGTGAGACAGTTCGGTCCCTATCCGATGCAGCCGTAAGAGATTTGAGAAAGGTTGTCCCTAGTACGAGAGGACCGGGACGAACGCAGCTCTCGTGTGACAGTTGTCCTGCCAAGGGCATGGCTGTTTTGCGACCTGCGGGTGGGATAAGCGCTGAAAGCATCTAAGTGCGAAGCCCGTTTCAAGATAAATTCACTCACTGGGTTAACCAGGTAAGGCCCGTGGCCAGACGACCACGTTGATAGGCCGGAAGTGTAAGTGCGGTAACGCATTCAGCTGACCGGTACTAATCGGCCGAGGGCTTGGAATTTGATGTTCGTGCTCGTTCTAGGACGCTCAAGGAGCTGGCTGACGCCAGTTTCTGACCTCGAAAGAGGTCGAGCGCAAGATTTCCGGTGGTTATGGCGGTGGAGATATACCTGTTCCCATTCCGAACACAGCAGTCAAGCCCACCAGCGCCGATGGTACTTGGGGGTTCCTCCCTGGGAGAGTAGGTCGCCGCCGGGATTTCTAGAAAGACCCCCACCGCAAGGTGGGGGTCTTTCGCATACTGGCACGCTTCGCACTGAAAGCGATCATTCGCCTTGCGTCAGCGTGGCCCAAGTATGTACTGATCGATCGCCGTCGCGAAGCCGTTGTCGTTGTTTGAACTAGTGACGTACGTCGCTGCCTGTTGGACGTCAAGTGGCGCGTTGGCAACGGCGAAACTCAGACCGGCTCGAGCGAACATCAAGACGTCATTCGTCATGTCGCCAATCACGGCAATCTCGCTGGGGTCGATTGTGTATTTTCTCGCCAGGTAGTCAACGACGCCGCCCTTGTTGGCGTCGCGGTGGGTGACGTCGACGTAGTAACTCTGAGAGCTCGTGGCCGACACGTCGTTGGCGAGCACTTTGTCTAATGCAGCGATGCCCTTTGCTATGACGTCAGGGTCGTCGCTTACGCCAACGACCTTGATGATGTCGCCGCGAACGTCGTCGAAAGTCGCCACCTCGCTAGGGGAGAACTGACAGACCTTTGCTTCACGGGCGACGTGTAAGCCATTCAAATCGAGCACGAACCAGTCAGTCCGTTGGTACACCCACACGGAAAGGTCGTGGGCGATAAGGATCTCGATGATGGGTCCCACGAATTCATCCTTGATACTCAACTCCTCCATGGTCGAAAGTTCCTTGTCGACGATGAGTCCACCGTTAAAGGCTGCGATCGGCGTCGTGAGCTCCAGGGGCTCGATGAGCATCGTGAGACCTCGGGGCGGTCGACCACTCGTGATCGCGAAGAGGATTCCCTCTTCACCTAGTCGCTGCACGGCGCGCATCGTCTCGTTCGTGAGTCGCTTTTTAGACGTCACGAGCGTGCCGTCGACGTCGCTCAAGACGAGTCGAATGCCTTTGGCGCTCACTCGGGCAGGGTCCAATGATCGGGTTTGACGACGCTGTCCGTGGAGGGCGGTCCCCAAGATCCGCGTTCGTAATACTCGATGGGCGGTGGACTCTCGAGCAGGGGAGCGGCCACCTCCCAGAGTCGCTCGATGCCGTCAGACCTCGTAAAGAGTGCCTGGTTGCCCAACATGACTTCGAGCAAGAGGCGCTCGTACGCCTCGAGGTTGTTCTTCTCTTGAAAGGACTCTTGGTAGTGGAAGTGCATTTTCGCTAGACCCAAACTCATCTCCGGCCCCGGTTGCTTGGCCAAGAAGTGTGCGTGGATCGAACCCGGATCCTTGAAGTCGATGATGAGTTTGTCGCCGTCGTGGCGCGGGTCAGCCATTTCGTCGGGGAATATTTCCATCACCGGTTCTCGAAGGCCGATCGTGATCATCTGTTGACTCTCGGTCATGCACTTTCCGGTTCGAAGGTAGAAGGGCACGCCCTTCCATCTCGAATTGTCAATCCAGGCCCGCATCGCAATGAACGTTTCGGTGCTCGAATCTGGCTTTACACCCTTTTCGTCGTGGTACCCGACGTACTGGCCCCGGACAACGTCGTGTGGATCAATAGGTCGAAGTGTCTCAAAGACTTTGTTGACCTCGTCTCGCAGCGGTCGTGCCGTGAGCGAGGTGGGTTGCTCCATAGCGAGCATGCCCAAGACTTGAAAGAGGTGCGTGACGACCATGTCGCGAAAGGCGCCGGTCTGGTCGTAAAAGGCGCCACGCCCTTCCATCGCGAGCGTCTCGGGCACGTCGATCTGCACGAACTGCACGTGGTTGCGACGCCATAGGGGCTCGAAGAGTTCGTTGGCGAAACGTAGCGCCAGAATATTTTCGATCGATTCCTTACCCAAGTAGTGGTCGATACGAAACACTTGGGACTCTTCGAAATACTCGGTAATCTCTCGATTGAGTTCCTGCGCAGAGGCGAGGTCGACGCCGAAGGGCTTCTCGCAGATGATGCGCGCGTTCTCATTGAGCCCCGTCTCGCCGAGCAGCTTGATGACGGCTCGCATGGCGCCAGGGGGAATAGCGAGGTGGTAGAGGCGACGTACGTTGCCCCCGATCTCCGCTTCGGCTCGCTCGACGACCGAGACGAGACCGCGGGGACCGTCGCCGGGATCGACGGCGAAGGAGAGGTTCTCGGCGAAGTTGTCCCACTCGCTGCCCACGGGCTTGTCGGACGCGAACTCACAGGCCGCGTCGTAGGCGTAGGAGCGGAACTCTTCTTCACTCATTGCGGACTGCGGTCGTGCGCAGCCAATGATGCGGTAGTGCTCGGGCAGCAGTCCGGCGACCGCGAGGTGATAAAGGCCTGGAAGTATCTTGCGTCGAGCGAGGTCGCCCGTGATACCAAAGATCACGATGACGTGGTTCTCGGGGCGCGGCCGTTCGCTCAAAGATTGCTTCATACGCACTTGATCACTTTCCGTTGTGGGAGGTGAGTTTCGTTTGCTCTGTTCATGGACGCAACGCCTGACGGTCGCAGAGCACGAGCGACGCGGCGGCGTCGACGCGTCCCGCTGGAATCGACGTGTCGCCGTCGAGCAACTTCTCGAGCGCGTCGCGCTTGTCCTCGCCGCTGACGAGCCAAAGCAGTTGGTCGGCGTTCGCGAGAGCCGGATACGTCAAGGTCATTCGCCGCGTGTCTTGGTAAGGGTTCGAGAGTGCCACGAGTCGATCGGTCACCTCAAGGACTGGATCGTTGGGCACCAGAGACGCGCAGTGTCCGTCGGATCCAAGTCCCAGGTGCACGACGTCCAGGTGATCCGGAAGTTTCAAGGCGTAGCGACGAGCGGCCTCGTCAAGGTCGTCGTCATTGACCTCCATCGGCTCAATCAGTGCGGTCGTCGACGCGAGCGAGTTGCGAAGGTGGGTGAGATTGCGTTCATCGCTTCCCTCGGGCGCGACGCGTTCATCGACTTGATAGATCGTCGTCTGGTCCCAGGCGACACCCTCGTTCACCAGATCCTTCGCCATCAGCCAAGGGCTCTTTCCACCACTGAGGGCCAGTGTGAAGTGGGCGTCGCGAGCCAGAACGTCGCGAGCTCGTTCGGCCACGAAGGCAGCCGCGGCCCGCGCCAGCGTCTCGACGTCGTCGAAGGTTCGTAGTTCATGGCGCACTAGGTGGATTTCTCCACGTGGCCTCCAAAGCCTGCTCGCATGGCAGACAGCACCTTGGCGGTGAATTCGCCCGTACCGCGCGACTCGTAGCGCTGCCACAGTGAAGCCGCGATGACCGGGGCCGGCACCGATTCGTTGATCGCGGCTTCGAGCGTCCATCGACCTTCACCCGAATCCGACACGTGGCCACTGAACTCGGCTAGTTCGGGTGACGTGGCGAGTGCGCTCGCGGTTAGATCGACGAGCCAGGAACTGATGACCGAACCGTGTCGCCACACTTCGGCGACGTCGGCTAAGTCGAAGTCGTAGGTGTAGTACTGCGGCGTTCGAACGGGGGAGGTCTCAGCGTCGGCGACGGCGCCCTTTTTCCCGACGTTGGCGTGCTTGAGGATGCTGAGGCCCTCGGCGATGGCGGCCATCATGCCGTACTCGATGCCGTTGTGCACCATCTTGACGAAGTGCCCAGCTCCATTTGGTCCACAGTGCAAGTACCCCTGATCGGCTGTACTTTTTTTCGCTCGCTCTAGAGTTGGCGCGGCCCCGTCGTGACCGGGCGCGATGGAGGAGAAAAGTGGATCGAGGCGAGCAATGATCTCGTCTTCGCCCCCGATCATCAAGCTGTAACCACGCTCGAGTCCCCATACGCCACCACTCGTGCCACAGTCAACGTAGTGCAGGCCCCGTTTGGTGAGTTCCTTCGCCCGCTCGATGTCGTCTTGGTAAAAGGAATTGCCCCCGTCGATCACGACGTCATCGGGATCGAGGTGCTCGATGAGCTTGGTGAGTGTCGCCTGTGTCACCGCCGCGGGCAGCATGAGCCAAATCGCGCGCGGGACTTTTAGTTTGTCAACGAGATCTTCGAGCGAGGTCGCGCCCTCGACGCCCGGTTGACGTAGCGCACGCACGGCGTCAGCACTGACGTCGTAGACCACGCACTCGTGTCCGTCGTTGACGACACGACGAACGAGGTTCGCACCCATCCGGCCGAGTCCAATCATTCCCAACTGCATTGGCTTAGTCGTGGTCATTGTGTGCTCCATTCTGCTTGAGCGATCGGTAGTGCGCAATGAGCGCGTTCGTTGACGAGTCATGATCGAGCTCGCTCGACGCGCCGTCGGTAAGTTCTGGGATGATCTTGATGCTCAGCGCCTTGCCGAGTTCCACGCCCCACTGATCGAACGAATCGATGTCCCAGATCGCGCCTTGTACGAAGACGGCGTGTTCGTAGAGCGCGACGAGTGATCCCAAGAGTCGCGGAGAGAGTTCTCTCGCCAGGATCACGTTGGAGGGGCGATTACCTTCCATCACTCGATGGGGGAGTGCCCGCTCGCTGGCGCCTTCGGCGCGCAGATCTTGTTCGCTCTTTCCAAAGGCCAGTGCCTCGGCTTGGGCAAAGATATTGGACATCAAGATGTCGTGATGATCGCCGAGTGGATTGAGGCTCGTGGCGAAACCAATCAAGTCAACGGGGACGATGGTGGTGCCCTGGTGGAGAAGTTGATAAAAACTGTGCTGGCCGTTCGTGCCCGGCTCGCCCCAGTAGACGGGACCGGTGAGATAACTCACGTGCTCGCCTTCGATGGTGACGTGCTTGCCGTTGGATTCCATGGTGAGTTGTTGTAAGTACGCCGGTAGGCGATGAAGGTACTGGTCGTAGGGCATCACGCCAATGGTCGGGTAGCCCAGAAAGTTGGCGTTCCACAGCGCGAGTAGCCCCATCAACATCGGAAGATTTTCTTCGAAGGGCGCGGTACGAAAGTGTTGGTCCATGGCGTGAAAGCCATCGAGCAACTCGTCGAACTGCGTTGGACCAATCGCGAGCATTGTCGAAAGTCCGATAGCGCTCTCCATTGAGTAGCGCCCACCAACCCAGTCCCAGAACTCGAACATGTTCGCGACGTCAATGCCAAAGTCGGCCACGCGCTCGGCGTTCGTGGACACCGCGACGAAGTGCTTAGCGACGGCTGCGTCGTCGCCGAGTCGTTCCACGAGCCACGCTCGTGCGGACGTGGCGTTCGTCAGCGTTTCGAGGGTAGTGAAGGTCTTGGAGGAGATGATGAAAAGAGTCTCCTCGGCGTCGAGGTCGCGCACCGCTTCGACGAAGTCCGTGGCGTCGACGTTCGAGACGAAGCGAAACACGAGGTCTCGTCGAGAGAAGTGGCGAAGGGCTTCGTAGGCCATCACCGGTCCGAGATCCGATCCGCCGATGCCGATGTTGACGATGTTCTTGATTGGCTTGTTGGTGTGGCCCCGCCACTGACCCTCGCGCACTCGTTGCGCGAAATCCCGCATGCGCGCTAGTACGTCGTGCACTTGGGCGACGACGTCCGTGCCGTCAACTACGAGGCTTGTTTCCTTGGGCATTCGAAGCGCGACGTGAAGCACCGCGCGGTCTTCGGAGACGTTGACGTGACGCCCTTCAAACATCGCGTCACGACGCGCCGCGACGTTGGATTCTTGGACCAATTGGGCGAATAGCGCCATTGTCTCAGCGTCAATGAGATTCTTGGAAAAGTCGAGGTAGAGACCCTCGGTTTCAACGTGGAAACGAGTCCCGCGGCTCGGGTCTTCGGAGAAAAGCTCGCGCAAATGTCGAGATTTCATCTGGCGAGCGTGTGCCGCGAGAGCCTTCCACGCTGGACGTTGAGGCAGAGGTTGCGTCGTTGAAGATCTCATGAACTCAACGCACAACTTAGCGTCGGGGAGAAACGAGGTGAACAGCGAGGAGTCACCCGCGCCATTGGCGTGTCGCGACGCCCGATGATGACAGGTTTACGCCACAAGTGCGGTCGCAGCAGCGCTAGGCGCTCTGTAGTTCACGCTCGTCGAGGAACGCCCACCACCCCTCGCTCATCGTCGGGTGCGCTACGTCATGGGGCGTCGCGCAGAAGCAACGAAGTCATCGTGGCGACGTTCTAGAGACGGGTAGTTGTCCACCTCGAACCAGCGGGACATAACGGAGTGGCCCTTTTGGTGGAAAGGTAGACTGGCACGTGGCCGCATCGAATCCCCCTTCTCGCCGAGCGCCGCAGGGGCGAAAGCCAACTGGTGCGGGGCGCCCCTCTTCAACGTCACGAACCCCACAGCGAGGCCCCAAGGGCGCTTCTGGTCAGGCTAAATCCTCTTCGTATCGCGGGCGCCCCGACGGGCCCGAGCGACGTGAGCGTCCCCGACGCGACACTTCGTCATCGAGCGAGTCGCCACGACCCTACGAGCGGCGTTCGAAGAGCAGCGACGCTCGACCAACGTCGAGGGGTGTCTCGAGCGCCAAGAGGACGTCGCGAACTGGCGAGTTTGCAACAAAGAGTCACCGCGACGACGACTCCCGCCCGCTGCGAGAACCTCGCCCCTATCAAAAGTCGAGGGACGGCGCTAGTGGTGGACCTTCACGACCACCCCGACGTCCCGGCGCCGCGAGCGCTCGGCCCAGTAGGGACGCTCACGACGACGCACGTCCCTCCAGAGATCCGCGGCCGTACCGCGAGTCGAGTGCGGGTACGTCGTCGCGTCGCCCGTCGTCGCCTCGAGGTTCCTCGTCGAGGTCCGGTGGTCCGTCGCGCTACGGCTCGGCGCGCTCACCAGCACCCTTAACGCCCGAGCAGCGTAAACGCCAAGAAGCCGGCGAACGCGCGAAGCAAAAGGGATGGGGGAGCGTCGCTCGAAAGGGTGCAATCAATATCACGAGTACTGGCCAAGAGCTCGGTGACGCGAAGAGTCGCGCTCGTACGCCCGACCCGATGACTTCGTGGGAGGAACATGAGCGCCCCGCGACGCGCACGTCGGAACCTGCCAAAACGAGGAATCGAGCCAAGTACGCCTTGCCAGGCGACGTCGCGGCGGACGTACGAAAGGCGTTCATCGGCACGACGTACATGCGCGAGAAGATGGTCGTGACGCTCACTAGAGCCGCCGAAGCGTACGACCGCAAGCGCTACGAAGAGGCGCTGCGCCTCGGTCGCGTGGTCGCTGACGCGACGCCGGGCGTGGCCGCGGTGCGAGAGCTCACTGGACTGGGCGCCTACCGTGCGGAACGTTGGGCCATGGCAAAGATCCATTTGCGCGCGTACTTCACGATTACTGGAAATCCCGAGCACTTGCCCCTGGTCATGGACGCGGACCGAGCCAATCATCGTTATCGAGCCGTCGAAAAGACGTTCGATGAACTCCTAGAAAACGAGCCCACCGCCGAAGTACTCGCCGAGGGCCGCATCGTTATGGCGGCGACCTGGGCCGATCAACGACGCTACGACGAAGCGATTGAACTTCTGACCAAGGCGGGCGCCACGAAACTGCTGCGCAACCCGTCGTTTCGTCACGTGCGCCTCTGGTACACCCTCGCTGACGTCTACGACCGAGCGGGCGACTTAACCTCGGCCCGTGAGCTGTTTTCACGAGTCGTCATAGCGGAACCTGACGCCTACGACGCAGCTGATCGAGTCGTCGAACTCGGCGCGACGGTACCGCGCAAAAATCGAAAGCGTCGAGTGACGCCTACGTCAAAGAAGAAGATCGATTAACTCAGCGCAGCCATGGCCGCGGCGAAGGCAATGGCCGGACCTCGCGTGTCGCCTACGAGTCCGACTTGCATCTTGTTCATCATGTAGGCGACCGTCAGGTTGATGTCCTGGTCCATGATGATCACTGATCCACCAAAGCCACCCCAGTAACAGCTGCGAGGCCCTATGGGGACGTCGCTGCTCGCGAGTCCGTAACCCAAGCCAAAGTTCATGTCGAGTTTCAGTACCTGGTCGACGCCACTTGTTTGGACCTCAAAGATTCGATCGCCCGTCTTCTCGCTGAAAAAACGATGGCCCTCGGCGTGACCGTTGTTGGTGATGATCTGCTGAATGAGGGCAACGGAACGTGCGTTGCCGTGACCGTTGGCCGCTGGAATCTCTGCCGCTCGCCACCAGCGTTGGTGGGGAGCACTCGCGCTAATGGCTGGTGAGGACAACGTTCGGTACATGATCGAGTCTCGATCCGGGGGTAAAAGCTCTACGTCCACGGGCGGAATCACGTAACTCACACGGTGCTCTTCGGACTCGGGCAGACCTATGTAGAAGTCCGCGCCGAGGACGTCGGCGACTTCGCTCTTGAAGAACTGTCCGATCGACGTTCCGGTTACGCGGCGAACGACTTCACCAATGAGATAACCCTGGGTCAGGGCGTGATAGCCAGATTTCGAGCGGTCATCCCACCAGGGCGGTTGCGCGGCCAGGTCCTCGACGCAGCGATTCCAATCCGCCAGGTCCTCTGACTGGATTGCCGGGCTAAAGCCCGAAAGTCCCGCGGTGTGATTCATCAGGTGTCGAACTTCGATATTGCCCTTGCCCTGCGCGGCGAACTCAGGCCAATACGAGGCGACTTTCTCGTTGAAGTCGAGTTCGCCTCGGTCGTAGAGCATCAGTGCGACGAGAAACGTCATCGTCTTCGTGGTCGACCAGACGTTGACGAGGGTGTCGCGCTCCCACGGCGCACTCCTGTCCTCGCTGGTGAAACCACCCCAAATGTCGCACACCAGCTCTTCGTGGTGGTAGACGGCTACCGACGCGCCGACGTCATCGCCGTTGGCGAGGCTTGTCTCTAGTCGCTCTCGAAGTACGTCAAACTTTGGACTTGTTGTTCCTTGAACGAGCGCCATTTCACCCCACTGACTCGACTGAACGAGACTCTATTACCGATTTACGTCAAGAGGTCAGACCCGTAAGTCCAACCATCGAGCGGGCGTGTTCAATTTCACCCATGTGGCGAAGGGCGTGTTGATAGATCCAACACTCAAGGGCGTCACTTCGTGTAATGCCGGCCTCGCCGCCTACGCGCGCCGAGAACGTGTTGGCGATCGCGGCGCCATAAGGCGCGTGGACGAGGACGTCGTTGAAGGTGGAGGGCTCAATGGTGGCGACGTACGCTTCGCTAGCGCTAAAGACCAAGCCCTGGAAGTCGCGAAATGCGCCGTAGTCAGCGATGCGCTGGTGCATCATCTCCTCGACGCTCTTTTCTTTCCCGTGGTCCTCAACGCCTAGTCCTATGCGCGTCGCCCACGCGTCGTCAAAGAGTGGCGACGGTCCGCCGGTAAAGGCCAGACTCCCGTCTTCGATGAGGACCTGATGAACGAGTGAAAAAGCGATGGGTAGCGTCGTTGGTTGTGAGACCGTGTTCACCTGTTCCAACGTCATTGTCGCGCACGCGTCGTAGTAGAGAGAGTGCACCGCCGCCAGTCGACGCACCAACGACGAGCGGTAGTCGAGGTCCATGGCGCCACCTTATCTACCCGAGAGTAGAAAACAGTGGCCTCGCGGCGACGCTAACTCCCACAAAGCCACACGGAACAACGCTGTAGGATTTTGACATGGACATTGCCGCTCTTCTAGGTGACGACGCCGCCTTACTGCTCGATCATCAGGCCACCGCGTTTCCCAAGGAGATGCTCACACTTCCCGGTCCCACGTTTCTCTCTGACGTGTTCACGTGGAGTGACCGCTCACCAACAGTGCTGCGCAATCTTGGAACGCTCTACAACCACGGGCGCCTCGCCGGCACGGGGTACGTGTCAATCCTGCCCGTGGACCAGGGGATTGAGCATTCGGCGGCGGCCAGTTTTGCTCCAAACCCCGAGTACTTCGACCCCGCGCGACTGTGCGATTTGGCCGTTGCTGGGGATTGCAACGCCATCGCCACGACGCTCGGCACTTTGGGAATCGTGTCGCGTCGTTACGTGCAGCGCATCCCCTTCATTGTCAAGCTCAATCACAATGACCTCCTGCGCTACCCCAACACGTTCGACCAACAGCTCTTCGCCTCAGTCCGTCAGGCATCGGACCTAGGAGCGGTGGGGGTCGGGGCGACCGTGTACTTCGGCTCCGAAGGTTCCGTGCACCAGATTGAAGAGGTCCGCGTCGCCTTCGCCGAAGCGCACCGCCTAGGACTCTTCACCGTGTTGTGGTGCTACCTACGCAACGACGCCTTCGTGACGGGAGGCGTGGACTATCACCTGAGCGCCGACTTGACGGGCCAGGCGAATCACCTTGGTGTCACGATCGAAGCGGACATCGTCAAGCAAAAGCAACCAATCAATAATGGGGGTTATACCGCCGTCAAGTTTGGCAAAACCGATCCGCGGGTTTATTCCGAGTTGACCACCGATAATCCAATCGATCTCACGCGCTGGCAGGTAGTGAACTGTTACGCCGGGCGCATTGGTCTCATTAACTCAGGTGGCGAATCGAAGGGCGACAACGACCTCGCCGGTGCGGTACGTACCGCGGTGATCAACAAGCGCGCCGGCGGTCAAGGGCTGATCGTTGGTCGCAAAGCGTTCCAGCGTCCCCTTGACGAAGGGGCCGCACTCGTGCACGCCGTGCAGGACGTCTACTTGGATCAGTCGATCACCGTCGCGTAGTAATACGCTCGAATCGTGGCTGAGAGCGAGAGCGTTGACGCAGGGTGGCGCACCTGGCCCAACGCCATCACCCTTCTTCGTTTCGCGTTCTTGCCGGTCTTTTTCTGGTTACTCTTCACGACCGATCACCGAGCAATCGCGGCGTGGCTCCTCGCCGTACTTGGCGCGACGGATTGGCTTGACGGCTTCGCCGCTCGAAGGTTCCATCAGGTGTCCAACATTGGCAAGATTCTCGATCCCACGGCAGATCGACTACTCGTCATTGGGGGATTGATCGGTGTTGCCGCGGTCGGTGGCGTGCCGTGGTGGTTCGCGCTGTTGACCTTGGCGCGAGAGCTCATCGTGTCGGTCGTGACCTTGGGGTTGGCCGCCTTGGGCGCCGCGCGCATCAACGTGCTCTGGTGGGGGAAAGCTTCGACGTTTGCCCTGATGGTGAGCTTTCCTCTCTTCTTGCTGACGTCAAATCCCCACCACCACCCACTCGAAGTCTGGCAACACGACGTTCGTATCGCGAGTTGGATCATCGGCGCGTTCGGCCTCGCTTTGTCGTGGTTCGTGCTGGTGGGTTATGTCGGTCCCGCTCGTACAGCCCTTCGGGCTGGGCGTGGCGCTCGGCGAATCTTGTAAGTTGGCTCGCATGAAGATACCGAGCGAACTTCGATACTCCAATGATCACGAATGGGCCAGGAGTGAGGGTGAACACGTGCGCGTTGGTATCACCGACTACGCCCAAGACGCCCTCGGTGACGTGGTGTTCGTCGACTTACCCAAGGTGGGCGCGCAGGTGAGCGTCGGCGGCGTGCTCGGCGAAGTGGAGTCCACCAAGTCGGTCTCGGAGATCTACGCTCCGGTCTCGGGAACGGTATCGGCGGTCAATGAGACGCTTCGCACGTCGCCCGAATTCATCAACGCTGACCCGTACGGCACGGGCTGGATCTGTGAGATCTCGACAACGTCGAGCAGCGACTTTGACGCTCTTCTCGACGCGACCGGGTACGAGGCGCTCACGACTCATTAGCCCCGACGGCTCTTTTGAAAGTTCACTAGTGTGAGTCGAATGAACTGCCGTCGCTGTGGGGAAATCCTTAACGCCAACGCGAACTTTTGTTGGTCGTGTGGCGCTCCACAACACGACGCGACGTCACCCGAAACGATCGCGGTACCCGTCGTGAGTACGCCCGACGCAATGCACCCCGACGCAAATCGCGGACCGCAAGGTGCGCACAGCGACGAACTGGTGATAGCCGCGGGACCACAGGCGGGTACGAGAATCGAACTCGGCGGCGACGTGACGACGGCGGGACGACATGAAGCGAGCGATCTCTTGCTCGATGACGTGTCGGTGTCGCGTCACCACGCCGTCTTCACTCGCACGGCGAGCGGGCGAGTGACTTTGCGTGACCTCAACTCACTTAACGGCACCTACGTAAATGGTCGAAGGGTCGAAGAGACGACGTTGCACTCGGCGGACGAAGTGCAGATTGGTAAATTTAAACTGGTCTTCTGGGAGGCAACTCAATGAACGTCAATCAGGGCGTCATGCGCATTGGCGAAGTCCACGCGCAACTGCGAAAGGTCTTTCCCGACGTGGAGTTGTCGAAGATTCGTTACTACGAAGACAAAGGTCTCGTACAACCAAGTCGCAGTCGAAAGGGTTACCGGCTTTACTCCGAGCGCGACGTGGCCTGTTTGAGCGAAGCGATTCGCCTCGCCCAAGAAGAGTTTGTGCCACTACGCGTCGTTCGTCTGCGACTCATCGAACAAGGCCTGCTGTCGACGAACAACGTGACGCCTAGTTCACGTCAAGCGGCGCGCGAGGCGATGCTCAACGTCGTAAGTGCTCCAGCGCCCGCGAGCGCACCGCGACCCGTGTTGAGCGTCGTGCCGCCAAGCTCTGGCGACGAGGTCGCGCCGATAAAGCAGTTCTTCAGCGTCAACGACCTACTCGCTACAACTGGTCTAAGCCCCGAAGAGTTCAACCAAATTCTTTCCTTAGGCCTCGTCACGCCCGTCGTTCGCGAAGGCGGCACCTCCTACAGTGCACTCGACGTACGGATCGCGGCGTTTTCTAGAGCGCTGCTCGCGCGCGGGGTGGACGCGCGACTACTTGGCTCATTGCGTCGCATCGTCGAACGAGAGATCGGCGTCATTGACGAAATAACACAGGCGCTTCGCCAGTCCACCAGGGAACTTCCACGGGAGCAGATCCTTTCCGTGACCGCCGACGTCGCCCGTGACGTTGCTGCGCTGCGTGGCGTCCTCATTGAGCGTGAACTCTCAGCGTATTTGCGCGACTAGACGCCCTGTTTCAAGTGTCGAGGTCTAGGCTGGCCTCATGGTTGAAGTAGTGCTCCGCGCGGTTCGCGTCGACGTGGGCTCCTCGACGCCGCTACTGCTGCTCGAAGAGGTTGGCGGCGATCGAGTCCTTTGTATTTTCATTGGTGCACCCGAAGCAGCCGCTATTGCGTACGCACTACAAGGCGTCGTGTCACCACGTCCCATGTCCCACGATCTCCTCGGCCACGTCATTAGTGCCCTCGGCGCACAACTCTTCTCCATTGAAATAACTGAACTCGTGGACAACACGTTCTTTGCCAATCTTCGACTCGTTCGCTCGGGCGAAGAGATCATCGTGAGCGCGCGTCCGAGCGATGCGGTGGCGCTGGCGCTTCGGGTGGGCGCTCCAATACTCGTCAGTGATGATTTGATGGCCGCCGAAGGCAAAGTCATGCAGTTGGCGTACGACGATGACGACGAAGAGTACGTCGAGCTCGCCGCTCCCCACGAAGCCGACCTGGTCGCCCAGTTACGGGAGTTTCTCGATCAGGTGCGACCCGAGGACTTTAATACGTGAGTCGAACACTCAAGGTGGTAGTCGTGATCATCGTGCTAGGTGCCATCGCCGTTCTTACTCGTCACCTGATCAACGGGTCAAACACAACGACCACCACCACGAGCACCACGAGCACCCCGTCCCCGACGAGTACGACTCTCGCCGGCAACACTTGTAAGGCGTCAGACTTTTCGGGTGCCTTTGATCAAGGACAAGGTGCCGCGGGCACGATTAACGCCGGTATCACGCTGACGAAGACCACGACCGGAACGTGCACGCTGAAGGGTTGGCCGACGCTCACCCTTCAAGATCGCCTTGGGGGACTCATCACGACGAACGTCGTTGACGTTCCTTCCAGCGGCAAAAGTTTTCAGTTTCCCTCGACCAAGGCAAACGCCGCGCCGACGACGCTGACCCTCGCTCAAAACGGCACCACAAACTTCTCGTTCGCGTACTCCGACGTGCAAACCGGAACGACGGCCTGTGCGAGCGCAGTGACGGTGAGTGTGCAGTTCGTTGCACAAGGACCGACCGTGACGGTAACGGCGCCGTCGCCGGTGCAGCCGTGCAATAACGGTCAAATCTGGGTGAGCCCGTTCTACTAGATCGGGCTGCTTGGACTTTCAATTTGAACGAGTATCCGTCCCCTTGTTGAGCCCTGGCGCACGTCGTCGAGGGCTTCAACGAGACCCTCTAGTGCGATGACCCGATCGACAAAGTTTGAAAAGTCAACCTCTGGTGCGATATCGCCGAGAGCCTGCCAGACGCGATGGCGTGTCGCGGGCGTCGCTTCCACGGCGTCGATGCCGATGAGCGCTACGCCGCGGGTGATGAAGGGATAAAGGGTCGTGGTGAGATCCGCACTTCCCACGAGACCGCACGCGGCGACGCAGGCACCGTGACGAAGTGTTCGAAGTATCTGGTGCAACGTGTCGCCACCAACACAGTCGATGGCGCCGTCCCAGAGTTCACTTCCCAAGACACGCTCTGGTCGATCGCTCACCTCAGAGCGACCAATGACGCGCGACGCGCCTCGATCAATGAGCCATTGCGCTTCGCTCAAAGTTCCAGTTGAAGCGACCGGCTCGTAGCCTCGTCGAGCGAGGTAGGTCAGTGACTGTGAGCCGACCCCGCCACTCGCGCCAGTGACCAATACCTGCGCACCGGGCGCAAGACCGCGATCTTCGAGCGCGAGCACGCTCGCCATCGCGGTAAAACCCGCGGTACCGATCACCATCGCGTCGCGCGTTGAAATCGTCGAGGGGAGTGGCGAGAGATAACGCGCTGGTGCGTACACGAACGCGGCGAAGCCGCCGTCCCTGCCCACGCCGATGTTCCCTCCGTGCACCGCGACGCGAGTGCCCACGCTGAGTGCCGGATCATTTGACTGTTCGATGACGCCCGCGGCGTCGACACCGGCGACGAGTGAGTTCACTCTTCGTACGCGACTCTTCACACTGGCGACCATCGCGTCTTTAAAGTTGACGCTGGAGAAATCGATTCCCACGAGGACGTCGTTGTCGCCAGATGGCGTCGGCGTCACTTCCTCAACGTCGCAAGAGAGCTGCTCGTCGATCTCACGCACCACAAACGCCCGCATTGAACCAGATTAGGCAGTCGCGTGGAACTACTCGTGCAGGCAATACCATTCCCAAGGTGACGCGGATCATATTGAACGAACATCCCACGTGGGCGCGTCTGCCTAAGAAGAAGGGTAAGACCATCGTGCTGTTGCACGGAGGACTTTCGAGTAGCACGAGTCTTCTTAGAACGCTGGGTCCGGGTCTCTCGAAGCGATTTCAATTGGCCGCCTTCGATCGCCGTGGTCACGGGCGAACCGCCGATACTGACCAACCATTCTCCTACGAAACAATGGCCGACGAAACGATCGCCTTCCTCGAGATGCTCAATCGACCGGTGTATCTACTCGGTCACAGCGACGGTGCCAACGTGGCGCTCGCCGTGGCGATGCGACGTGTCGATCTCGTGAAGCGTCTGGTGGTGGTGGGTGGCAATTTTCACCACGAGGGGCTCAACGAAATGGCGCACTTCACGCCCGACAGTCCTGGCTTTGCCGAGTTCGCGACGCAGTACGCCACACGCTCGCCCGACGGCATCGAGCACGCTAAGGACGTTGTACTTAAGTCCCTGGAGTTGGTCACGACCCAACCAACGTGGACTCCTGTGGACCTCGCCAGGATCACCGTGCCGGTATTGGTGATGAGTGGCGACGACGACGTCGCGAAACTCTCGCACACCGTCGGGCTGTACGAAGCGCTCGGCAACGCACAACTCGCGGTCGTTCCTGGAACGTCACACTCGGTACTCAAGGAACGAACGAAAGAGAGCGTTCGTCTCATTACACACTTCTTGCTCGGTCCGGAAATTCCGCGAACGAAGTACCCACTTCGACGCAGTGCGAACAACATTGAGCTCTAATCGCATCACGCCCCATCGGCAACGGTTCAGTACACTTAGGGTCATGTTGGCGCAGCTCCACAACGCGCGCGAGCGCCCGGTCGCGTGGTGGCAATCACTCAGCTCACTCAGCGGCGACGGAATGCTCTACGCGCTCGCCGCGTGTTTCGCCTTAGTACTCGGTTGGACCTCCTCACAGGCCGCGCAGTGGCAGTGGGGTTACCTCGCGGTTGGTCCCTACGCCGTCGCCGCCGCCGCCGCCGTCGTGCTCGGACGACGCGTACTTCGTCGAGAACTCCTCGTTCGATTAGTTCTCCTGGTTGTCGTTGTCGTTGGTGCGGTCTTCATTCCACTCGGGTTAGAAGTGCAGTGGCGCCACGCGCAGCCCGAAGTGGGCGTGATCATGCGATCCGGTCAACTGCTGAGCAAAGGCAAGGATCCCTATCGCGCCTATACCAATCACGGACGCGTCGTGAATGAGATTGCCGGTCTGCCCGCCTTTGAGTCGTTCTTCCCGTACTTTCCATTGATGAGCGTATTCGGTCTGCCCTCCGCCAGTACGAAAAAGGCCAAGGGTCTCACCGACGCGCGTGTCGTCATGACGCTCATGACGCTCTTAGCGAGCGGCTGGGCGCTCGCGCTGCTTCGACTCTCGAAGGAACGTAAACTTCGCGTCGCGCAGGTCCTGATAGCTCTACCAACGGGTGCACTGTTTCTCTCAACGGGTGGTGACGATATGCCAATCCTCGCGCTGATGTTGCTGGGGGTGGCGGCATTGCAGCGTCGACAAACAAACTTGGCGGGCATCAGTCTTGGTCTCGCCGCGGCAATGAAGTTGACGGCGTGGCCGCTCGCGGTGGGCGCATTGTTGGTGGTTCGAAATCCGGAGGGCCGCTCGACGTGGAAGCGTTTATTGCTCTGGGTGGTGGCGATCGTGACCGTAACGACGCTGCCCTTCGTGTTTCGCGCGCCGGGCGCGTTCATCTCCAACGTGTTTGCATTCCCGTTGGGACTTGCGGGCGTGTCGTCACCCGCCGCGAGCGCACTTCCTGGCCACATCCTCACCACGTGGTTGCCGACGCTCGGCCATGTTTTAGCGCCCGTCACGTTGTTGATTGGCGGCTACTTCGTGTCGAAGTACGCCCGTAGTCACTGGCCGCTCACGTTGTCACGCCTGCTGGCGATTCTGAGCGTGAGCGTTGCCGCAATGATGTGCGTGGCGTCGGCGACGCGCATTGGCTACATCATCTATCCCTTGAACCTCGCGCTGTGGTCGTCAGTCACGCAGGATCAAAGCGTCAAAGAGCCTGAACTCGTTGCGGTGTAGGAACTAGATCGTCTGAGAATTTTGGTAAATCCGGTACGTCCATTCGACGCTTGACGCGTTCGACTTCGTGACCGTGACGCCCACTACCCAGTAGAAGCCGTCGTTGCCGGCCTTTTGGAAAAGCGACTGTGCCTCGCCATTACTCGCACCTCTGGAAAAGAGATTCCAGCCTCGCACTCCCAACTGCGCGTTGAAGAAATTGATCAATGCGGCGCTGTTCGCCTTTGTCGTGGTCATGGGTTCGAAACAGTCGAAGTCCCCGGCGCCCGAATTGGGCGTGTTGGCGCCTGGTCGAGCTGACGTACCCACCGGAAAGACAAAGGCGCTCACGACATTTGAAGGAACTTCCGCGCGTTGGAGGCAGTAGTTCAGCGCGGCGGCGGGCTTCGCGTCGCGTTGCAGTCCTCCGACGACGTAGGGAACGGTAGTGGTCGTTTCCTTAGTAACGCCCTGATCAGCGGCCAGATTAATGACCATGAAGATCACCAACATTACGACCGCAACCCCCAAGACCGCCGCTGCGGGCCAGAGGCTAGTGGTCGTCGTTAAAGGAGCTTTTGGCGCATCATTCACTCATCCATCCTAAATGGTCGATCGGCCCGCGCCCTTGGCCCAAATGCCAGCTCGACCCACCCACGAGTGCCGCGAGCACGAACGACTTTGCGTCACGCGTCGCGTCAAGCACACTGCGTTCTAGACCGAGTCCGGCGGCGATCGCCGACGAGAGCGAACAACCCGTCCCGTGATCGTTGTGCGTGTCGACGCGCTCAGCGTCGAGGACCACTAGTTCGTCGGCACTCAACAAGAGGTCGGGCGCCCGGTGGGTGCTCGCACCGCCGGCCAGGTGACCACCCTTGATGAGCACGTACGTGGGTCCCATGGCGAGAATCGTGCGCGCGAGCGTGGCGACGTCGTCGACGTCTTTTACGTTACGCACGTCGATGCCACAAAGAATTGCCGCTTCGTGGAGATTAGGCGTGACGATTTCCGCAAAGGGAAAAAGCGATTGACGATACGCGTCGACGCCACCCTCTTCCATAAGGGGGTGTCCACTCGTCGAGACCAGTACTGGATCAACGACGAGATGGGGGAGTAGGCCCTCGCTGGCTAGGTCGCTGACCCGCCGGACGGTCTCCGCCTGGGCAAGCATGCCAGTCTTGGTGGCCTTTACGTCAAAGTCGCCCACGACCGCGCGCACTTGTGACTCGACCATGTCGGGCGAGACGTTTTCAATCGCGCTCACGCCCAAGGTGTTCTGCGCAGTAACGGCGGTAAGAGCGGTCGTGGCGTGCACGCCAAACGCGTTGAGCGTTCGAAGGTCAGCCTGTATCCCAGCTCCACCGCCCGAGTCCGATCCGGCAATCGAAAGTACGGTAATGGGCTGCACGCTCCAACCCTAGTAATCGCTCATCATTAGTACGCTGGGGCCGTGGAAGAGCTCTTTGAAGTCGGATCGTTTCACTCGACGTCGCGTCTCGTCGTCGGCACGGGCGGATTCCGTTCCCTGGATGTCTTGGAAGCCTCGCTTCGCGTGTCGGGTTCTTCCATCGCCACCGTGGCGCTACGACGAGTCGATCCAAACGTGGAGGGATCTATTTACGACCTTTTGCAGCGACTGGACGTGACGTTGTTACCTAACACGGCGGGCTGTTACAGCGCCGCGGAAGCGGTGAAGGTAGCCGAACTGGCGCGCGAAGCCTTCTCGACGTCGATCGTGAAACTCGAAGTCATTGGTGACGACGTCACGTTGCTCCCCGACACCACTGAGACGTTGGTAGCCGCCGAAGAACTGGTGCGCCGGGGTTTTGAAGTATGGGCGTACACGTCGGACGATCTCATCGTGGCCCAACGACTCGAGCAACTCGGTTGTGTTGCGGTGATGCCCCTCGGCTCACCCATTGGATCGGGGTTAGGTATTCGTAATCCTCACGCGATTTCACTGATTACTGAGCGCGTCAGCGTCCCGGTGCTGCTCGACGCGGGGGTGGGTACCGCGTCGGACGCGGCGCTCGCAATGGAGCTCGGTTGTGACGGGGTACTTGTCGCCTCAGCCATGAACCGTGCCCTCGAGCCAGTACTGATGGCCGAAGCCCTTCGTGACGCCGTACGGGCGGGCTACCTGGCTCGCCGAGCGGGCCGGATTCCTACGCGTTTGCACGCCGAAGCGTCCTCGCCGGCACTCGGTCGTCCCGACCTCTTTGCCAATTAGGGAGCCGGAAACTACACTGGTGTAGTCCATCGAGATAGTCTGGTCAAGCCTCGGTCGGGAGGGACATCGTATGACGGAATCGAAAATTTTTGGCTTTAGCGGACCGACGGTCTGTCGCCTTACGGGCGTCACGTACCGTCAGTTGGACTACTGGGCGCGCACGGACCTCGTGACGCCGTCGGTGACGCCCGCGACGGGAAGTGGATCGAAGCGGTCTTACTCCTACGGCGACGTCCTCGAAGTCAAGGTCATCAAATCCCTCTTGAACTCTGGCGTGTTGCTTTCGCGCGCTCGCCAAGCCGTGGCGTGTCTTCGCACCTCGCTCGGCGCCGACTTAGCGGCGAGCAGTCTCGTTATGTCCGACGCCGGATCAGTCCTCGCGCACGACGACGGAGAACTCGTCGACCTGTTGCGTGGTGGCCAAGGTGTCTTCAATATCGTCCCTCTCGCCAAGGTGGTCGCCGAGCTGACCACCACGATTCGAGAAGAGCAGCGTTCTATGTCGGAGAAGGGGGCCGCTACGGCGTGACGTTAACGACGCCGAGCGACGGGTCGCGACGTCGCCACCCGAGCGTGGCTCCTAGTGTCCCTCACTCCTTCGCCCATCCCAGTGAGCAACTCTTCGCGTCGTTGCTCACGCTCTACGGTCATCCGTGGATCTATGAACCGCTCGAGTTCCCCTTGGCGTGGAACGATCAGGGCGTGCCGACGCGAGGCTTTCGTCCCGACTTTTACTTAAGTGAACAACGGCTCTTCATTGAATTGACGGTCCTGGAACAACGTCACGTCACCAAGAAGAATCAAAAAGTTCGCCAGTTCCGCCATCTCTACCCCGAGATTCCACTGCTCGTCGTGTACCAACGGGACTTTCGCGAGATTTTGCGTCACCATGACCTTCGGGCCAGTGGCGAACGCGCAGCGTAGGGTGAACTATGAGCGATCGGCGGCCATTTCTCTACGATCTGCACGTTGAACTCGGTGCCAAGATCGTGCCCTTTGGCGGCTGGGAGATGCCACTGCAGTACGAGACGGGTACCGTCGCCGAGCATTTGGCGTGTCGTCGCGACGCCGTGGTCTTTGACGTAAGCCACCTCGGTACGGTGCGCTGTGACGGACCCGCAATGTTTGACGTGTTACAAAACACGCTCACGAACGATTTACGAAAAGTCGCGCCGGGTAGAGCCCAGTACACCCATCTTTTGACCGACGACGGCTTCGTCGTGGACGACATCATCGTGTGGTGGGTTGACGACGATGAATTTGACGTCATGCCTAACGCGTCCAACACTTCTGGCGTCACCTCCGCGCTCCCGGGCCGCGACGTGACGAGTGAGCGTTGCGTACTGGCCATCCAAGGTCCCAACGCGAAGACGAAGGCCGCCGTCGTCGATCCCCGTTTTGGCGATATCGGTCGTTTTCGAGTCACTCGTGTCGAGTACGAAGGCGTTGAGGTTCGCGTTGCGGGTACCGGGTACACCGGTGAAGCGGGACTCGAGATCGCGGCACCCAATGACGTCGCCGAGCGAATATTTCGCCGTTTAGTGGCGGCCGGCGTGACGCCAGCCGGGCTAGGCGCACGTGACACGCTACGCCTGGAAGCTGCGTTGCCGCTGTACGGGCACGAACTCAGTCTCAGCTCGACGACACTCGAAGCGGGACTCGGTTGGGTGCTTGGTTGGGACAAGGAAACGTTTAGAGGACGCGCCGCTGTCGAGGCCGAACGCGAACGCGGGGTAACTCGAATTCTCACGGGTGTCGCGTGCGCCGGTCGTCAGCCGCTTCGTGACGGCGGCGAGGTGGTTGTCGACGGGGAGATCGTCGGCACGTTGACGTCGGGCAATTTCTCTCCGATCCTTGAACGCGGCATTGGCATGGGATTGCTTCACCCGGGCCTTGAGCCCTCCAGCGACGTGACCGTGGTGCTGCGCGGTAGAGAGATCCCCGCTACCGTGACGCCCTTGCCATTCGTTCGAAAGGAAAAGTGACGTGGCCGACTACTTGCCACATACCGAGGAGGACGTCGCGTCGATGTTGGAGTTCCTGGGCATGGAAACCCTTGACGATCTCTTTGCTCACATTCCGTTGGCCGTGCGATTGAGTGGTGGATTGCAGCTCGACGAAGGAATGAGCGAGCCCGACGTGGCGGCACTCTTTGCGGGCTACACCAAAAATAACGAAGCCAAGACAACGTCGATGACCTGTTTCGCGGGCGGTGGCGCCTACGACCACGAAGTGCCCGCCGTCGTGAAGGCGCTCGCGAATCGCTCAGAGTTCGTCACGGCCTACACGCCGTATCAACCTGAAGTCGCCCAGGGCGTCCTTCAGGCAATCTTCGAGTATCAGACGCTGGTGTCTCGACTGAGCGGACTACCGATTCCGAACGCGTCGCTCTACGACGCGGCGACGGCCCTCGTCGAGGCGCTCAACATGGCCCACGGCGCGACGGGTCGACAAAAGATGGTGATCTCGTCTGGTATCCATCCTCATTGGCGCCAAGTCGCTCGCACGTTCGCCAGAGGAACCGGCCACGAGATCGTCGAGGTGCCACTTAAAGACGGTGTCACCGACTGGGGGAGCGTGGACGTCACCGGCGCGGCGGCGATAGTCGCGGCCTATCCGAACTACTTGGGTGTCTTGGAGGATTTAACGGGCGCCAAGGCTCTCGCGCTTGACAATGAGGCACTCTTTGTTATCGGTGCTGATCCAGTGGCGGCAGGGGTATTAAAGACCGCCGGCCAGTGGGGGGCCGACGTCTTCGTGGGCGAAGGTCAAGCCTTTGGCACGGCGCTTTCCTTTGGTGGCCCGTACCTGGGACTCTTTGCGTGTACGCAAGCGCAAGTGCGACGCCTTCCCGGACGGATTGTGGGAGAGACGGTCGATTCGAGTGATCGAAGGGCCTTCGTGACGACACTTCGAGCGAGGGAACAGGACATCCGTCGAGAGAAGGCGACGTCGAACGTCTGCACCAATCAGACGCTCATGGCCGTCACGGCGGCAATTCAACTCGGCTGGCTCGGCACGCAAGGACTACGCGAGGTAGCGACGCGCTGTGCGCAAGGGGCGCACTTCCTCTACCAGGAGCTCTTGGGACTCGAGGGCGTGTCAGCCGTCTCTAGCCAACCCTTTTTTCGTGAGTTTGCCGTGGTGCTCTCGAAGCCCGCGAGCGAGGTCATCACTCTCATGGCGAAGCAACACGTATTGGCGGGACTCTCGGTGGCGGCACTGAGTGCTGGCGCTGACGTCTCCATTGAGGGCGATATCGATCACGTACTTCTCGTGAGCGTTACCGAGCGACGTACTAAAGATGAGATCGATCATTACGTGCGGGCAATGCGTGAGGCGCTGAAGTCATGATCCTGTCGCCACAACCTGGAGGCCGCGCGGCGTCGGCACCGCTCATGGGTCACGAAAGTGAACCAACGCTCTTTGAGATGTCGGTACCGGGTCGATCGGCGTATCAACTTCGCTCGACGGGCATTCCACCAACGGCGCTCAAAGATTTGGTGCCCGGAGCGCACTTGAACGCCGACGTCGTCGACGTCGCGGAAGTCTCCGAGCGCGATCTCGTCGCGCACTTCACACGTTTGTCGCACCGCCAGTTTTCGGTGGACCTAGGAATGTATCCCCTTGGTTCGTGCACGATGAAGTACAACCCGAAATTCTGTGACGCCGTCGCGGCAGATCCCGGTCTCAACACGGTTCACCCCGGTGCTCCGGCGTCACTTAGTCAAGGTTGGCTCGAGATCATGGCCACGTTGGAAGAAAAACTCTGTGCAATCACCGGCATGAGCGCGGCGACTTTGCAACCCGCGGCAGGGGCGGCGGGCGAATTGACGGGCCTACTTTTGATGCGCGCGTACCACGAGGCCAACGGCGACGACCGCCGTCGCGTGGTGATCCCGGATTCGGCGCACGGAACTAATCCGGCCTCGGTGACCCTCGGTGGGTACGAGGTAACGACGGTTCCCTCAAATGATCGCGGACTGGTTGATCTCGACGCGCTCAAATCCGTACTCGGTCCTGACGTCGCGGGCATCATGTTGACCAATCCCAACACCTTGGGACTCTTCGAAGAAGAGATCACGGAGATCGCTAAGGCAGTTCACGACGTCGGCGGGCTGTTGTATTACGACGGCGCTAACTTAAACGCGATTCTCGGCGCGGTCCGTCCTGGCGACATGGGCTTTGACATCGTGCACATGAATCTTCACAAGACCTTTGCAACGCCTCACGGCGGCGGGGGACCGGGCTCCGGTCCGGTGGCGGTGGCGCCGCGCCTAGTGGAGTTCCTGCCGGGTCCCATGGCCACACGTTCGAGTGACGGAACGTTCGAATGGATAACACCGTCGCGTTCCATCGGCCGCGTGCACGGATGGCACGGCAACGCACTCGTTCACGCAAGGGCACTCGCGTATATCGACGTGCACGGTGGCGATGGACTGACGCGCGTAGCCCAACACGCCGTACTGAACGCCAACTGGCTTCGTCATCGTCTTCGCGACATTCTTCCCGCTGCCTACGACCGAGTGTGCATGCATGAATGCACCCTCATGGCGACGGGCTTCAAAGCCAAGTACGGGATTCGTGCCCTCGACGTCGCCAAAGCGCTGCTCGAGGAAGGCTTTCACGCACCGACCGTCTACTTCCCTCTTATTGTCGAAGAGGCGTTGATGTTCGAGCCCACCGAGACCGAGAGCGTGCAAACCCTCGAAGCGCTCGCACAGGCACTCGAGCGCATTGAAAAGCGCGCCATTGACGATCCAGACTCACTGCGGCGTGCGCCACAGAGCACGCCGGTTTCAAGAGTGGATGAGGCGCGAGCCGCGCGAAGGCTGATCGCGACGGCGGACGCTGTCCGTTAACGCATTGACGCTGCATTCATAAAAACTAGGTCCGAAGCTGTCGATTCATCCATTTCCCATTCGTCGGTACCATTGAGGCCCGCGGTGCGGGTCCACTATGAAGGAGCCAAGAGATGTCAGAGTATCTAGTTCTTATCTACGAAGACAAAGCCGCGATGGACAATGTCGACGAGGCCGCCATGGGAAAGATGATGCAGGGTCATACTGACTTTGGCGAGAACAACGGAAAGTCGATCCGAGGCGGCAACGCACTCGAGCCGTGGGTCACCGCGACGTCACTTCGAAAGAATGCCGCGGGCGAGCTGCTCGTCACCGACGGCGTCTTCGTCGAAACCAAGGAAGTGCTCGGCGGCTACTACGTCATCGAAGCGGCCGACCTTGACGAAGCGATCAAGATCGCTAGTCAAATCCCGGCACCCTTTGGTGGTCTGGAGATTCGCCCCATAAGGGTCTTCGACTGAGCAGCGCTCCTCGTCACGAGGCCATTGAGGCCGCCGTTGCCGAGGCGTACCGTCACGAGTGGGCGTACGTCCTGGCGGCGACGATTCAGGTCACTGGCGACATCGAAACGGCGGAACCGGCGCGGTAGATATTCGACACGGCACTCATCGCCGTGAAATCCAATTCGTGATCGTTGAGGCGAGCTCGAATGTCACGTTCGGCCTCGAGAACCACCGTGACTTCCGGACTCGCGATGCGTTTTGACACCTCTACGCCTTGAGGGTGACGCCACCGTTGAAGGTCGTTCCCACTGATCGAAAGTAGCCGCCGAGAATTTCTCGCGGCGCGATGGAGAGGAGCTCTTCGGTTGGCGAATCAAAAAGTTCGAGTGTGGCGACGCCGCCATAGGCGGGACCGAGGTCGACGTTGACGCCCGACATAGTCACGACCTCGCTGAGTGAGTCACGTTCGTCGAGTTCGATGCGGGGGAACCACCGGTGGTGCAACATCGCGTGGCCGTTCACAAAGCCATTGGACGCACTTTCGGCTTTGATGGTGACGGTTGCTTGAGCGAGGCGACGGTCATTCGCGGCGAGCGTCATGCCAAAAATGCCGCCCGCTTGCAGGCGGGGACCGGCTTGACCGCGGGTCACCGGACGGGTCTGGTGGATCGAACCAAGCTTCTTCGGGTATCCCTGGAGGTGCCCGCGTACGAGTGCGAAGTCTTTGTCGACCCAAATGAAGACGCAGCGACTGTAAAGACGGTCTTGGTATCGACAGCGTACGACGACAAACGCTTCTTTGTACTGCGCGCGAATAGGGTCGAGCAACTCTTCACGATCGTCACCACAGCTCTGCCAATCGGCCCAGATGAAGGCGACGGCGCCGGGATCCTCGTCGTCATTGGCGAGCGTGACGCCCTCTGGCAGCAGGTTTCGAATGGCCGAAGGATCCGTTCGGTACTCGACGGTGAGTAAGTCGCCCGAATAGTGCCACGGCAAGGGCGGCAACAGTGACGCTCGCCCCGACGTCGTTCTTGGAAACGGAAGACCGTGCAAGGTCACTTCGATGCTCCTGTCCAGCCGTTGTTGGGTTGGTCGAACCATACGTGAACCTGTCCCGTGCCGATGGAGTTCTCATAATCCGAGTACAGCCGACCCGGCGCGACGCAGTCTCTGCCACCGAGGGCGGCGACCATCATCTGATAGTGCGCGAAGCGACCCTCGGGCTTCACTTTGGTGAATTCGGCGTAGTTGTCAACGACACTGGCATGGTCACCGCGCAGCCACGCTTCGATAACGGCGTGATCGGCTGCTCGAGCAGCGTCGGAGAAGATGTGTTCCTCACCAGCGGCTTCGTGACTACGCAGAGTCTTCAACGTATGAAACGTGTGGCTCAGGGCCCCTGAGGCGATGAGCACGACGCGTCGGTCGCTCTGTTCGATAGCGGACGCGATGACTTTGCCCACAGTGGCGAAGTCGTCAGGTTCTGAGGTCTGACACGTACTCACGGAGATCCATGCCTCATCACCCTGGAGAAACGAGAAGAAGTTCGTCGTGGCGTACATGATTGGCAAGTGTTCATTGTCAATCGGCGTGATCCAACATTCGGGCGTTTCGGTTGCGAGTTCTCCGACCAGCTTGGCGAACGACGGATCTCCCTTCACGTCGTACGGCACACTCGACATGCCCCGGGGTAATTCTTCAGAAGTGAAGAAGCCGAGTCGGCGCTCGGCCGAGGTGATGACGAACTCAACTGTCGTAAACCAGTGGCTGTCAAAAACAATGACGAGGTCGGGCCTTAGAACGTCAAAGACCTCTCGGCGAAGTTGATGGAGCCCGGTGTACAGCGTGCTTTCATTACCGTTGTTGAGTTCTCGGCGTAAATCGTCAGGTAGGACGATCGTTGGAACGTGCGCCAAAAAACCGGCGCCGACAATTTCACCCATTCGTCGTGTCCTCCTTTACTTGGTAGGTCGTAAGATCGCTGTAAAAATCGAGGGCGTAGTCGCCGCCTTCGCGTCCAATGCCGCTAATGCCGATGCCGCCAAAGGGTGCCGTGAGGTCGCGAACGAGGTAGCAGTTCACCCACGCCGTTCCGGCGCGAACTCGTTGGCCAAAGTGGTCGGCCTTCTTTTGGTCCTTAGTAAATACCATGGCCGTCAAACCGTACTGCGTAGAGTTGGCGAGCTCGATCGCCTCCTCTTCAGTCTTGAACGTTTGAAAAGTGAGTACCGGTCCAAAGATTTCGCGTTGGACGATCTCTGCGTCGTTGTCACGCGGCTCAATCAGCGTGGGCTCAAACCAGAGTCCTCTTTCGCTCGGTTGCGTCCCACCAAAGACCAGTTTGTCGCCCGCAGCGATCGAACGATCAACGAAGCCTTGCACGCGAGCGAGGTGGTCGGGGTGAATTAATGGTGAGATCGTCGTGTTGGGATCTCGACTGTCGCCGAGGACGTGCTGCTTCGTCGCGACGGTGAAACGATCTAGAAACTCGTCGCGGATGCTCTCTTGCACGATAAGTCGAGTGCCAGCCAAACAGACCTGTCCCGCGTCGTCGTACATAAGGGCTGCGGCCGCGACCGCAGCGTCGAGATCCGCGTCCGCGTACACCACGAAGGGTCCCTTTCCGCCAAGCTCTGCCGTGAACGGTACGAGATTCTTCGCGGCGGCGACGCCAATACTGCGACCCGTCGCGGGTGAACCAGTAAAGGAGATCCGTCGTACTCGAGGATCACCGACCAGCGCTGCACCTAGCTCTGCGCCGATGCCTTGGACGAGATTGAAGACACCTGGTGGAAAGTCCGCTTCGATAACGAGGTCCATCAGCAATGAACAACTGAGTGGTGACCACTCTGCAGGTTTCAATACGACGGTATTGCCAACAGCGAGAGCTGGCGCGCACTTCCAGGTCGAGAGCATGAACGGCGCGTTCCACGGCGTGATGACGACCGTCGGGCCCGCCGGCGTTCGTAGCACTGTGTTGTGTGTTCCATTCGACGTCCACCGACGCGATTCGTAGGCTTCGGCGAGGTCGGCGTAAGCGCGAAAGTTTCGTGCACCGCGCGCTATGACCCGGCGGCGGAGACTTTCTTCGAGCATTGCCATGTCGAGACACTCGACTACAGCGATCCGCTCGATGTTCTCGTCAATGAGGTCCGCGAGTCGACGCAGATACGCACCGCGCTGCTTCACGCTCAGGTTGGCCCACGCTGGAAAGGCGGCTTGGGCGGCACTGAGGGCCAGATCCGCCTCGTGCCCGGTGCCGCGGGCGACATCGGCGAGTTTCAATGACCAGTCGAGGGGCGAACGGTCTTCGAAAGTCGCGGGAGAGGACACGCGCACGTTGTTGATGAAGTGTCCGGTAGCGACCGCGACGCCGCCCACGTTGGCTCGCTCTTCGCTCAAGATTCAAACCTGGGGTGTACACGAGGGTAGGGAAGTGCTGAGCGCGCCGTGGGTAACGGACCACGCTGACCGCGAAACTCCCAGTCGCCTCCGAAGGTCGTGGAGAGTACCTCTTCACTCGCCGTCGGCTGCGCACCGACCTCTTCGCTGACGGGATCGGGTGAGGCGACTATGTGGTTGGTCAGCGCCCCGAGTCCTTCTACCTCGACGGTGACGACGTCGCCAGGTTCAACGGGTCGTGAAAAAGCTGGCGTACCCGAAAGGATTACGTCACCGGGCACGAGGGTGATGAGTCGTGCGACGTCCGTGACCAGGTAGTGCATATCCCAGGCCATCTCGTCGGTGGAACCGTCTTGGCGCACTTCTCCGTTCACGAGTGTGCGCATTGCCTTCGAGTGAAAGTCCCACGCGGTGACGAGTCCGGGTCCAAGAGGACAGAGGGTGTCTGCGCCCTTGACGCGAAGCATTGATCCGGCGTCGGTGTCACGAAAGTCGTGAAGACCGAAATCGTTGGCGATCGTGTAGCCCGCGATGTAGTGCGCCGCGTCGGCCATTTTGATATTGCGAGCAGTTCTGCCAATGACGATCGCAATTTCACCCTCGTAGTTCAGGTAGTGACAGTTCGCAGGTCGCACGACGGAGCCACCGTGTGCGTTGAGTGCGGACACTGGCTTTTGAAACCACGTCGGCGCGGGAGGAAGTGAAATGCCGAACTCGCGCACGCGCGAGACGTGATTGAGGTGGCAGCAGAGAATTTTCGTGGGCGACACGGGCGCTAGGTGGGTCGCCGTGGCGGCCTCAACGATGCGGCCGTCCGCTGCGACGAGCGTGTCACCGTCACGAGTGACCTCGACTACGTTCCCGTCAAGAAGAATGCGGCGATACTCCACGGATCCTCCAAAAGTCGTTTGCCTTCAAATGGTTCCCTCACTTTACAAACGAAGGTCCAAATTGCGTGCTACTTTCGCCAAAGTCACCCGAGGAGGACCCATGGCTAGTTCATTCGACCGCGTACGGGTGTTGTGGCCTGATCACCTGGGTCTGGCGCGAGGAAAGTACATGCCCGCCAGTCTTGCCGACATGGGCGCGCGACACTGCACCGGTACCTGGGCACTGGGCTACGACCGGAGCATGACGCCCGAGACCCCGGGCAGCCACTGGAGCGAGGGACTTCCTGACTTTGACGCGGTGTTCGACATGACCGATCTTCGTCCGAGCTGGGAAGCGAATACCAAGGTGGTCGTCGCCGATCTTCAACGTCACGGAGTTCCCTTTGCTGTGTCACCTCGTGGCGCACTTCGAAAGGCTGTCGCGGATTGGCGGGCTCTTGGTTTGGAGGCCTACGTTGGTCTCGAACTCGAGGCTTTTGTCTTCGTCCCCGATGGCGAAGGTGGATGGAAGCCCATGGACACACCCGGCGCCTTCGTCTACGGCACCGGTCCCGCCGTCGATCCCTTCGGCCTCATCGACGCCATTTGGGCCGCGTGTAGCGACGCCGACATTCCCCTTGAATCGGTGAACTCCGAGTACGACACGCCCCAGTTTGAATTCACCCTTCGCTACGCCGACGCGCTCAAGGCCGCCGACGACGCCTTTCTCTTCAAGGTGCTCGCTCGCGAAGTCGCTCATCGACTCGGTCTCTTGGTGACCTTTATGGGTAAACCACTGAGCGACCGCGGTGGCTCGGGACTGCACGTCAATTTCTCGTTTCGAAACGCCGACGACGAGAACGTCATCAATGACCCCACGTCAGACGACGGACTCTCCGCACTCGCGCGCCACGCGATCGGGGGTCTCCTCGAGCACCACCGAGCACTGGCGGGTCTCTGTGCTCCTACGGTGAACGCGTACAAGCGACTTCGTCCCGCGTCGCTCTCGGGGTACTGGGCAAACTGGGGCTACGACCACCGTGGCGCGACGATTCGGGTGCCGGCAGAGCGCGGCAGTGGCGCTCGCCTGGAACACCGCCTGAGCGACGGCGCCGCCGTGGTGCACACCGCAATCGCTGCCGTGCTCCAAGCGTCACTGCTTGGGGTCACGAACAAGACCGATCCGGGTCCCGTTGAAGGTGGGAATGGTCTGGACACTATTGACGCGACGGTGGGCGTTCCGGCTACTCTCGCGGCCGCACTCGACGCACTTGAAGGTGACGTCGAACTCACCAACGCGGTTGGTAGTGAACTGGTCGCACAACACGTTACGGTCAAGCGAAGCGAATGGGATCGCTACAGCGCCGCGACAACAGACTGGGAACTTCGCGAGTACTTGCCGTTCCTTTAACCCCAGGTAACACGAATCGGTAAGTTCTTGATGCCGGAAATGAAGTTTGATCTGAGCCGTTCGGGCTCTCCAGCCAGCTCCACTTTCTGCCAACGACTGGCGATCTCCTCAAAGAGCACGCGCATCTCAAGTCGCGCGAGGTGAGCACCCAAGCAGAGATGTGGACTGTGTAATCCAAAGGCCACGTGATCGTTCGGCGATCTCGTGGGATCAAACTCATTCGGTCGTTCGAAGTGATCTTCGTCAAAGTTCGCCGACGTGTACCACAAGACGACCTTGTCACCGGCCTTTAGTTGTTGGCCGTTAAGTTCCGTGTCAACCATGACGGTACGACGAAAGTGCATCGTGACGGTCGTCCAGCGAAGCATCTCGTCAATGAGCCGTTTGCGCTCCTCAAGGTTCATTGAAGGTATCTGCGCAAAGAGTTCTGGCCGTTCGATGAGAGCGAGCAGACCGCCGGTCATTGAGTAGCGCGTGGTGTCGTTGCCTGCAGCCACCATCAACGTGAAGAAATTCTTCAATGCCAAGTCATCAAGTGACTCACCATCGGCCGTAGGTTCTAATAGTGCGTTCAAGATATCGTGCGTAGGCGTGAGACGACGTTCCTCGAGTGCATGGGTCGCGTACTCGAAGAGCTCAATCGCGACCGGACTTCGAAAGGGGAGCAGGCGATAGGCAGACGTGTCAACTTGGTCAACGACGTAGTCGGTGAAGTCCGAGTCGGTGTTGCCAATGAGCGCGTCGCCACGCTGCACGAGCCACTCAAGGTCCTCGTTCGGTAAACCGAGTAGTCGACCGAGCATGCGCATCGGAAGTTCACGAGCGACGCGCTGGACGAAATTGAATTCGCGCTCACCCTTAAGCGAGTCGAGTACCTCAATCGTGAGCGATCGTACAGACTCTTCGTAGTCATTGACAGTTTTTGGCGCGAATGGTCGACTCACTAATCGCCGCAACCTCGTGTGTTCCGGCGCGTCCATTTCCATCAGCGTTCTACGCGCTTCGGTCTCTTCGGGGTCCATATCCTCAAGACGAATACCGAGGCGGCTAGAAAAAATGTCAGTACTACGACTCGCGAACAAAACGTCATCGTATTTAGTGATGCTCCAAAACCCACGACCGCCGTCGGGCTCTTCGGTCCAGTGCACGGGGTCCTCACGGCGTAGACGCTGGAAGGTATCGTGCGGCACTCCTTGCACGTAGGCGTCGTGTGACGTGATGTCAGCCAACGACTCGTCCATCAATCCTCCAGAGATGTTCGTTACCAAACGATTTTTCAATTACAGCACAGTTGCGATTGCCCACGTACAATGGGTTGATGTCTCGACCGTTGATTGGCATAACAGGACGACGCTGGTCAGCGTCATTGCTCGGCACCAACGTGCCGGTGGCAATGCGCGACATTCTTTTTGACCTGCATTTCAGCGACTACCCACGTTCCATCGCGTTAGCCGGGGGACTACCCGTTGAGTTAACGCGCGACGCCGACGCGAAGGAGATGGTCGATCATCTCGACGGTCTTGTGTTGGCCGGAGGCGCCGACGTCGAACCTAGTAATTACAACCACGCTCCCGACCCCAATCTCGGTGCCGTCGAACCCGATCGCGACGAGTGGGAGTTGGCGCTGCTCGCTGCCGCTCGTGAGAAGGACATACCGATCCTGGCGATTTGTCGAGGGCTCCAACTCGTCAACATCGCCTTCGGTGGCACGTTACGACAACACGTGGATCTCGACGATGGTGTTGGCCACCCGCAGTGGGACGTCAGCGGACGTGAAACAACGCACACCGTGAGCGTTGTCGAAGGCACGATGGCGTCAGAACTCTTTGCTGGTGAAATTGGTGTCAACTCGTTGCACCACCAGATCGTTGATGAAGTGGGGGAGGGTCTCATCGTCTCAGCCAAGGCACCTGACGGCGTCGTGGAGGGCCTCGAGACACCCGACGGTAAGATCTTGGCGGTGCAGTGGCATCCTGAACTGCTCCCGGCTCCGGACGCGACATTCGTGTGGCTCGTGAAAGAAGCGATGGTTCGACAGAGCGTGTAGGTGCCTCGTAGGACGAATCGAAAGTATTGGGCCTTTTGCTCGGCCTGTGGTAGTAATAAACATCAGTGACAGAATGCCCGTGCATTGTGCCACACAGAGTGGGGGAATGAATGTCGAAGAAGAGTTCAAAAGAGCCCGAGGTTTTCACTTCGGATCAGGCGTCAGAAGCTCAGATTGCGGTTCACTGGCGCGAGGAGGGCTACTACTTCCCGTCGGCGAAATTCATCGGTCAAGCGAACGCGAACGATCCGAGCATCTTTGAGCGCTTCAGCGAAAAGAACTACCCCGAGTGCTTCAAGGAGTATGCCGACCTCCTGACCTGGGACAAGTACTGGCACACCACGCTCGACACGAGCAACGCGCCGTTTTGGAAGTGGTTCGTCGGTGGTCGGCTGAACGCTTCGTACAACTGTGTCGACCGGCACTTGGCGACGGACCGAAATAAGGCCGCGATCATTTGGGTCCCCGAACTCGAAGAAGACCCGACCGAAGTCATCACGTACCAAGAGCTGTACGCACGCGTCAACGAGTTCGCGGCGCTACTGCAGGGATTCTGCGGCGTCAAAACCGGCGAAGTGGCGACGTTTCACATGCCCATGGTGCCCGATCTTCCAGTCGCGATGCTCGCGTGCGCGCGCCTTGGCGTCATTCACTCCCAAGTGTTTGGCGGCTTCTCGGGCGCGGCGTGCGGGGGTCGAATCGCTGACTCGAACAGCAAGGTTCTTGTCACGATGGACGGTTACTACCGCGGTGGCGTACTCCAGGACCACAAGGTGAAAGCTGACGAAGCCGTGGCGCGCGCGCTCGAAGAGGGTGTGGTCGTGGAGAAGGTGCTGGTGTTTCGAAGGAATCCTGGCGAGTACGCCTCGAAGAGTCCAATGGTCCCGGGACGCGACTTCTTCGTCGACGAAATCATGCCGGACTTCCAGGGCAAGATCGTCGAGCCGGTCTCGATGCCCGCAGAAGCTCCCCTGTTCATCATGTACTCGAGTGGCACGACGGGCAAGCCAAAGGGTTGCCAGCACAGTACGGGTGGCTATCTCGCCTACGTGACCGGTACGTCGAAGTACTACCAGGACATCCACCCCGAAGACACCTTCTGGTGCGCCGCCGACATTGGCTGGATCACCGGACACTCCTACATTGTGTATGGCCCACTGGCGCTCGGCACGACGACGGTCATGTACGAGGGGATACCCACGTATCCCGACGCGGGCCGTCCGTGGAGGATCGCTGAACGTCTCGGTGTCACCCACTTTCACACCGCGCCGACGACGATTCGTACGTTGCGCAAGGTTGGACCCGACGAACCGGCGAAGTACAACTACCACTTCAAGCACATGACGACCGTGGGGGAACCCATCGAACCTGACGTGTGGCGTTGGTACTACGAATCCGTCGGCAAGGGTGAAGCGGTGATCGTCGACACTTGGTGGCAGACCGAAAACGGTGGCTTCTTGGGAAGCACGATGCCCGCGTTGCACCCCATGAAGCCGGGCAGTTGTGGGCCGGCGGTACTCGGCATCTATCCCGAGATTCTCGACGAGAACGGTGACGAGGTCGAAGCGGGCAGTGGTAAAGCTGGCAACATCTGCATTCGCGCTCCGTGGCCGGGCATCTTTCAGACCATTTGGGGCGACCCAGATCGCTTCGTCTCCACGTACTACGCGAAGTACAACCGCGACAAGAACAGTACGGACTGGCACGACTGGCCCTACTTCGCCAACGACGGCGCGATGCAGGCGGCCGACGGCTACTACCGAATTCTCGGTCGTGTCGACGACGTCATCAATGTCTCTGGTCACCGACTCGGAACCAAAGAACTGGAATCGGCCGCGATTATGGTCGACGGCGTCGCCGAGGCTGCTGCAGTTCCTGTCGTGGACGACGTCAGAGGTCACGCCGTCGAGATGTACATTGCCCTTAAGCCGGGCGTCAAGCCAGATGGTGGTGTTGACAAAGAAGTGTCGAAGATGATTGAGACCGAAATCGGCAAGGTGGCGCGTCCAAAGAACGTCTGGATCGTGGCCGACATGCCGAAGACCCGATCAGGAAAGATCATGCGTCGCGTGATTGCGTCAATCTCGAACTTCACGGACATTGGCGACATCACGACGCTGGCTAATCCAGAGGTTGTCGAAGACATCCGTCACTATGTCCAAAGTGAGAAGGTGGCCCGCGGCGACCAGCCACGAGAACTGAGTGACGCGGAGCTCGCCGCGATTATGGCATTCGGCTCCTCCGAGTAAATCAAAGACTGATTGCGTAGTTGTCGACGGGTCAAAAGGTGGACAACGTCCTAGGCTGCTGAGGTCTTCGACGCTTGGCACTGGAATCGTTAAGCGGTACAGTCACGGCATGAGCCGACCGGGAGACCCGTCATGATGGCAGTGGGGATGTCTTTCACCCCCGTCAACGTAGTGCTCGATTTGGTTCTCGTCGTTGTGGCGTTCCTTCCGTTGTATTGCATTCTCGACGCGGCGCTGACGCCGTCCACTACATTTCGGAAAGCGGGCAGTAGCAAGGCTCTTTGGGCGGTCCTGCTCATCTGGCTCAACCTGTTCGCATCGGTTATCTACCTCGCTTCAGTTCGTCCGAGGTTGAAGGCGCAGGACAGTCTTCCGTAGTATCTCGTTCGTCAACTGGGCGTCGCCTCCAGAAGGTACTTGACGCCGGTCGTTTGACCCAATACGGTTTATCGATCGCCGTCGTACCGCGGCATGACGATCACGATCCTGGGGGGAACATGACAGATGACACGTCGTCGAAGACGACGCTTGGTGGAAAACGAAAACTGACGCTGATCGACACGATCGCGCAGTCCGTAGGACTGATGGGTCCCGTGTTTTCAATCGCGTTTTTGGTGCCACTCGTCGTTGGCATTACGGCGGCGTCTGGAAGTGGAGCGGGCAACGCGGCGTCACTCGCGGTGTTAATCGCCGCGGTGGGCGTGATGGGTCTTGGTTGGATCGTCGCGCAGTACACGCGCAAGATACAAGCGGCGGGATCGCTGTACGACTACGTCACCGACGGACTCGGTGGGCGAGTGGGTACGGCCGCTGGATGGCTGTACTACGTCGGCATGCTGGCGCTCGGTGCGGGAATCCTGCCAATGATCGGCGGCACGATCCATGACACGATCCAAGGTGAGTTCAACAAGTCGCCGTTGCCCTACTTCGTATGGAACTTGCTGCTCTTCATCCTCGTGGGGTCGATTATCTACTTGGGCGTCGCGTTGTCGACGCGGGTGCAACTCGCGTTGGCGCTTATCTCCGTGACCGTCGTCTTAATTTTCTCGATCTTTGTGATCATCAAGAGCGGGGGAGTGCACCACGTCGCGTCTGGTTTCTCGGTGAGTAGCTCTCCCACGCACTGGAAGGGCGTCTTTTTCGGTGTGCTGTACGGTGTCTTGCTCTTTACCGGATTCGAAACGTCGGCGAATCTCGCCGAGGAGACGGATCGACCCGAACGAAACATTCCTCGAGCGGTGCTGACCTCAGTGCTCGTCATAGGTGTGTTCTACGTCATTGGCGCCTTTGCGCAGATCTCCGGCTTTCACTTCAACCTGAGCGCGTTGGGCAAGAACGCTGGCGCGCCGCTCTTCACGTTGGCGGGTCCAAAGGCCGCGGGCGGCTTCGCCGGGGTGGGAATTCGCCGACTCGTTGAGCTCGTCGTCATATTTGACATGATCGCGGTGTTGATTGGCTGCGCGGTGTCGGCGTCGCGTGGTGTCTTCGCCTTGGCGAGAGACGGTCGCATGCCGTCGGTGTTGACGAAGATCTCTCGTCACGGCACGCCCTCGGGAGCAAGTGCATTCGTTCTCTTCGCGTACGCGGTGGTTATCGCACTCGTTACTTGGACGACGTCGTTCGCCATTCCGCACTTGCCAGAGTACGTGTCAATGTTCAGTTGGATGTCCACTTTCGGTGGCTTCGCTATTGCCGTGATCTACCTGTTCATCGCGGTAGGAGCACTCCGGGGGCTGAGAGACAGTGGCAAGACGTGGAAACTATACCTGGCGAGCCTCGTCGGGGGACTTGTGACCATAGCGGCCATCTACGGTGCGATTTACAAAGTGACGGCGCCCACCGTATGGGCCCCTTACGCCGGCGTCGCTATATTGATCGTCGGTCTGATCGCGGCGGGACTGATGCCCACTGCACCGAAGGGTACCGCGGACTTTTCTGGACTTTCCGAAGCGGAACAGGGACCTATCAAGATTTGAATCTCCAAGGCCCATTCGCGCGCGGGCCATCGCTCTTCGTCGTCAGTGGGCGAGTGTCATTCCCGCGGCGAACAAGGCGGCGCACAGCAGTGGGGTAGTGACGAGCAAAGTCAGCGAGTAACCCCAATGATGTTCGCGTTGGAGCATCGCGGGAACGGCGAACGCCGAGGAGAAGGTCGTCAATCCCCCACAGAATCCAGTCAGAATGACGTCGCGCAGGTGGACGTCAGCAGAACCGACGAGCCGGTAGGCGGCGTAACCAGCTATACCGCAACCCAACGCGTTCGCCGCTACCGTCGCCCATGGGCGATTCGTAGGGTGGTGTCGACGGACCGCGTACTCGAGCAGATAGCGCACCGCACAGCCCAGAGCGCCAAAGAGGCAGACCAAGAGCAATGTCATCGTGTCCGCCGCATGAGTCCCAACCATCCTGCGATGACGCCGCTGATCACCGCGCCAAAGGCCACCATCAGGGAACCTCCCACGCAGACGTGCCAGAGTGCCCCCAGAGCGACGAAAAGACCCGAGTACGAGGTAAGACCACCAAAGAAACCGGTGATGACGAGCACACGCGTCAAGTCATTGGGGTCGTGGTGGCGCAACGGGCCTCGCAAGAGGCGGGTCGCTAGGTACACACCTAGGGAATTGATGATGAGCAACGCCCATGGAATCTCGTGCGTCCAATCGACGTAACCCAGCGTTGGTGACGAAATGTGTTCGAGGCGCGTCAAGAGATCACGTAGCAACGTCCCCACGAAGCCACCTGACGCCGCTGCAAGTACTACTTTGGCGAGATCGCGCGGCTTTAGGGTGATATTCGCGTGCATGGGTACTACGAAACTATCTGGCACGCTTGTGGAGTTGGGTATTAGTGAAAAGTGGAGAGACTGTCCGTTATTGAACGTTTCTTTCTAACTTTACATAACGAACATTATCGGCCATTACGATGGATAATCCTGCTATAGTCGTCGTCATCATGCGTCGGGTACTTTTGGCTGCGCTCTTTGTGGCGTCCAGCGTCGGAATGTTTACAATTCCGGCCGTGGCGGATAGCACGACGTCCTCAAACGTGGTCCTGTCGTTTGATTTCAGCGATAATAGTGCACCTGCTTCACTGAGCAACGGACCCTTTAACGTTATCGCCAACGTCCTGCCCGAGCACACCGCCGGTGTGGTTCGTATGGTCGCCATCGCGCCCGACAACGCGGACGTGAGCAACATGGTCTGCTCCTTCCAGGCCGTTCAAAAGAGCGAAGCCGAGTGTGCGTTCAACTTCTCAGCGAACGGCGTGTGGACGATCAAGGCCCAGTTCGCCAATGACACCAAGTCCGGTGTCGTTTCAGTCTCCGTCACGCGGCTACGCGTCACTAACTAGCGATGCCCCCTGTGGGGCGCGTCACCTTTCGAGTTATCTGGGGCGACCCCTTTCGCGGCATCACCCAAGAGTTGGTCGAAGCCTTCGACGCCGAAGAGGCGCTCGTCATAGCGCACGAACGCCGGCCCGAGCTGGCCCGTCCCCGAGCCGCCTTTATGGTGGGCGAGTCGCCTCGCCTACACTTCCCCAGATGAACGCACTCTTTGACGTATCAGGCAAGGTCGTATTAGTCACTGGCGGTTCACGAGGCATCGGCGAGATGATCGCACGAGGATTCGTCGAGGCGGGCGCCACGGTCTACATTGCATCGCGTAAACCCGACGTCGGCGACGCACTGGCAATGGAGCTCTCGAAAATTGGGGTCTGCACTTCCCTGCCGGCTGATCTCTCCAGCGAAGAGGGGTGTCAGCGACTCGCGAGCGAAATTGCCACACGCGAGTCTCACCTCGACGTGTTGGTGAACAACGCCGGCGCCACCTGGGGCGCGCCGATGGACCAATACGACGAAACAGCGTTCGAGCGCGTGTTGGCCCTCAACGTCAAGGGCGTCTTTCACCTGACCAAATTCTTGCGACCACTACTTGAAGCGAGCGCGACCAGAGAGAACCCCTCACGGGTGATCAACATTGGATCGATCGATGGTCTTCACGTCCCGTCTATGGAGACCTATGCCTATTCAGCCTCTAAGGCCGCCGTGCATCAACTGACGCGTCACTTGGCGAAATTCCTCGCGCCCACCATTACCGTCAACGCCATCGCGCCCGGACCATTCGAGTCCAAAATGATGCACGCGACCCTCGAAGCGTTTGGGGACGAGATCGCTAACGCAGCGCCGATGAAGCGAATCGGACGACCGTCTGATATGGCGGGCGCCGCAATTTTCTTGGCGTCGCCGGCCGCGAGTTACATCACTGGCGCAATCTTGCCAGTTGACGGGGGAATCGCGACGCTGGCTTAGCCGGTTGGTTGGTGACCGAGCGTTACCTTGAGTGTGACGTGCTTGGTGCCACGAACGACCTTCAAGCTGATCTCACTGCCGGGTTTAAGCCCCGAAATCACCGAACTCACGTCTTGGGCGCTGGCAATCGTGGTCTTGTTGATGCCAACGATGATGTCACCTTGTTGCACGCCCGCGGCCGCGGCGCCGGTTCCAGCAATGACACTCGTCACCACTGCTCCACTCGAGACCGAGAATCCGTATTGCGCTTGGAGTGAGGGCGTCAGCGTCTCTATCTCTACGCCAATGAAGGCGCCGTGATTCACTACGCTCTGGCCCGCCCGAAGTGACTTAAGTAGTGATTCAATCGTGGCGACAGGGATGGCAAAGCCAATGTTCTGCGTTGATGAGCCGTCGGGCAACGTGCCCGCCACCGCGGTGTTCATGCCTATGACGTCGCCACTTGAATCCAACAGTGGTCCACCGGAGTTGCCGGGATTAATCGCGGCGTCAGTTTGGATCATGTTGTTCAAGGTCTCTGACGACGTGCTCGTTCCCGCCGTGACCGTGCGTCCGAGTGCCGAGACAATGCCCTGGGTTACCGTCGGCGTGCCCGCCGCGAGGCCTAGCGCGTTGCCAATGGCGACGACCGCGTCGCCCGCTACGAGGGCGTTGGAATTACCAAAGGTAACCACGGGCAAGCTCGACGCACCATTGATGCGAATGAGCGCGACGTCATCAATGGGGTTGGTCCCGACGAGTGTCGCGGTCAAGCTCTTAGTCGAGCCGCTTCGCGTGACGGTGATCGATCCGCCGTTGACAGCGGCCGCGATGACGTGGTTGTTCGTCAAGACCAGACCGTTCTTTGAGATGATCATGCCAGTCCCCTGATCCTCAATGCCCTGGCCCTTAACGTCGATGCTGACAATCGACGGCAACACGTTCTGAACCAGTTTTGGGATACTTAAGCCGCTCGGCAGGACCGCCCCGCCCGGTGCGGTGCTGACCTGTTGAATCGTAATTCCACCGGAACTTGACGTCGGCGCCGCAAAGTGGCCAGCAAGTCCTCCGACCAGGGCGGCAACGAGTAGAAGCGAAAGTCGCGTCGACCAAAGGGTGCGGCTTTTGCGCACTTGCGAAGACAGCGGGGCCTCATCAACGACGATCGGCGCCGTGATTAAAGCGCTCTCGTGTTCGATTGGCGTCTCGCCGCTTAGCCCTTCGTTCGCGCTCTCCCCCGGGCTTGACCAGCTCGGGGTTGTCGGCTCAAACACGGGACTCGTAGGTGTCTGCGTTGATGGCGTCGCGTCATGAGTGTCGCTGACGTTACGTGGCTGCGACGGAAAGTTTTGTTCAATTGCGTCCGTAGGTATGTCACTCACGAAGCCATGCTAGGCAGAGGAAATTAAAATTGGACTAAATCTCATCGAAATGTTTAGTTAGGCCCGAGCGACTACATTAGAACCCTATGTCTCGACGCATTGAGATCGAAATAACCAGTCTGAATGGCGACCTGGCAACGTGGCGCGCGGCGGGAGCCAAGCTTCCCAAGGGCGTCTTGCAGGCGTCTCTCGTTCCCGGCGGGCCAGTGATCGGCAACGTCTATCGGGCGGACATCGAGCAGTACATGGAGGGTATCGAGATCCTTTCGGTAATGGCGCCTAAGAGCGCCTCCCCACTTGACCCACGCAACGAACGACTCGAACTCATTCCTGAAGTCAGCAAAAGTCCCGACGTCGTCGTCACCTACGCGCCCAAGGGCCGTGGAGCCCATCGTGGCGGAGAACGGCGAGAAGGTGGCCGAAGCGGCGATCGTCGCGAGAGCACAAAGCGACCCACCGCCCGACGAGAGCCGAAAGAAGGCGAGACGACGGCCGAAGATCGCTCTGCGCGTAAACCTCGTAGCGATCGCCCTACTCGTGGTCCAAGGACTGAAGGCGCAAGCGAGTCACGTGGCGAGCGTCCATCGCGCGGACCTCGTTCTGAGGGCGACAGTAGTGCGACACGTGGCGAGCGTCCATCGCGCGGACCTCGTTCTGAGGGCGACAGTAGTGCGACACGTGGCGAGCGACCATCGCGCGGACCTCGTTCTGAGGGCGACAGTAGTGCGACACGTGGCGAGCGACCAGCACGTCCTACCCGTAGCGGTCCGGGACGACCGAGTCGTCCAGAACGCCCGAAGGGTCCTCAGCCGCCTCCTCTCACGACCACGCACCGCAACGCACTCCTTGCGACGCTCTCCCCCGAACAACTACCCGTCGCTGAACAGTTGCTCCGCGGTGGGATGCCAGCGATTCGTACAGCCGTCGAGCTACAGAACAAGAACGCCGCGTCTCAAGGTCGCCCCACCGTTGACGCCACGACCATCGAGCGTATCGCCGAGGACCTCCTCAAACGCACCAACCTCGCCCTCTGGAAGGATCGTGCGGGCGGCGCCATTGGCGCTGGCCGCGAGTTGCGACTGCGCGATCTGCGTGCTGTCGTCACCTCAGCGAAGACTGTGTCACTCGACGATGAGGCCCGTCTTCAGTTGAAGGAACTACAAGTATCGATGACCTCGCGCGTTGAACACCTGCGCACGCAGTGGAACGAGAAGCTTGAAGCCGCGATCACGTCGAAGAACGTCAAAGAGGCCCTCGGCCTGGTCGCTCGCCCGCCGGACATCTCAACTCGCGTCAGCGCCGACGCTGCCGTTCGTGTCGTTGCGTTGGTGTCAGAAGCGCTGAGCGCCGAGCAAGACCCCGCCCAGTGGCGCGAAATTGTCGAACTCACGGTCGACACATCGATCCGCCGCAACGTCAAGCCTCAGGGCATACCAAGTGACGAAGCGAGTCACGCGGTCGCGGTACACAACGCGGGCGCCATTCCTGAACTCGCGAAGTTACTCGGCATGAGAGTGCCGCCACCTCCCCCGCCCACGCGCATAGTGCGGCGTCCGGTTACACGCCGCGCATCGTAAGTAGTCGCGCCTTCCACCCCAAGGATTCAAAGAGGGACTTCATCGCCCTGTCCCCCGGTAAGGCGTAGGCGTCGAGCGGCGGAGTGTTGCTCGCGATCAACGCCCTCACCAGAGTGGTTGCGACCTTTTGACGTCGAGACGTTGGCGCCACGTACAAGGCTTCGACCACACTTTGTCGAAAGATCCCGATCCCAATCAAGAGACCATCGTCTCGCACCGACCAGAGTGATGAGCTCGCGACAACGTCCGCGAGTAGTTCACTCTCCGCGCACGAACCGCACAACGTCGTCATAAGAGCGACACCACCTCGTTTGGCCAGCACGTCTTTACGAGCGTGCGTCCAGAGCTCTTCCAGATCGGGCGTTATAGATGAGACGAGCGATACGTTCACTCGGTCTCGTCACGACTCTCGACGAAGAGCGACGCTATCGAGGACTTAGACACAGTCACGGCAGAGCATTTTGGGCCGGTTGGCGAGTTGACTGGTCTTCTTCAAGAGCCGGCACGACATGCAGCGGAACTCATCGTCCTGCTTTGGCAAAAGCGCCTCTGTCGTGTCGGCTGCCGGGTCAACCTCCACCGGCGCCTCGTCGTCGTCCTCTGGTACCGAGGTACGAAGAATCGTTTCGGCCAACACTTCGTCCAGGGCCAATTCGACGTCAGCGTCGTCGACCAAGTCATCGTCTTCTTCAACCACGACTGCGGCGGCGGCAGCCACCACGTCCTCGTCTTCGACCAATTCTTCAACGACCACTTCGTCCACGTCATCATCTTCGATGTCCGCGACGACGTCTTCGAGCTCTTCTTCGCTCACAATCTCTTCGATGAAGCCCTCAGCTAGCTCTTCTTCGTCAAAGACTTCGTCGGTTTCAACATCACTTGCCATAATTTCCTCTTCTGTAGCGCTGGCATTGTACGGCCTTTTGCGCGCGACGTGCGCCATATTGACTTAAAGAGTGCATAAATGTCCGAATTATTAACGATTCAGGCGATTTCTCTCCGCTGCTCGTTCTGCTTCGAGGCGTTCTAGATCCGTTTCGGAGAAGTCGACGTAGGTCATCGCGTCGGCAATTACCTGGTGACCGGCCTGTTCTCGAATAAGTCGAGCCATTTCGTGCGCTATGCGTCGATAACTCGGATGGCCCTGGGGCCCGGAGCGAAGTTCAATCAAGTGCATTGCTTCTCGAGCGTTCATTTGCATCACGTAGCGAATGCGAAAGGCCAGCGCTACGCAATATTGCGCCTGTTCGGGGAACTCGCCGCGCACGTCGTTGAACAGATCGGCGGATCGAAAGAGCGACTCTTCGTAACGATCGGCCAGCCCCGCCTCTCGAACAACCTCGGGTACGTCAAAACCAAGATCAGCCGTCAAGGGCTGCCACTCAATCGTCAACAGTCGATGGCGCTGGAGGTCGCGAAACGCGCCGTAGTCACTCACGATCTCGAATCGGTAGTCGGTTCGCTCAAAGGCCCGTCCGGGGCGGTGACGTCGATTCCCTCGCTCACCCACGTAACTGGCAAAAAGAGCTGAGCGCTCACCGGTACTGAGTGACGCCACGCGCCGCGTCGCCTGATCGTCGCTCATCGTTGAGCCCGAGAACACAATCGCCTCGAGGACGCGATTTTCGCCCTCTGGATCAAAGGCCACCAGGCGAACGTGCTCCCCCGGCGCTTCATCCTCACCTTCGTCGCTCATGTCACGAAGAAGATCTCGCGTGGCGCTGCGCGTGGTGGCCAGATACTTTGTCCACGCGACGCCACGCTCTGGGACATCGAGACGTTTCAAGAAGGACGGTATGACCTTCACCAATTCAGTCAGCATCATTTGGGCGTAGTCGCGCACTTCGGGAAGAGGGTGTGCACGCATACGCAACAACAGTGACTCATAGGCTTGACCCGACGCGTAGATTCCTAAATTCGACAACGCGCTTGCGGGTAAGAGACCTCGAAGACCATCGAGTGCCTTGGCTCGAATTGCCTGGCGGTAAACAAAGTCGGTGTCGGCGGGCGTCTTTGGGTACTTCGCGCCGAGCCAGTCCGTGAGAATCGGTAGCAGCTCGCGGTACGTGTCGAACATGCGATCCATCTCACCGATGTATCGAGCGCCAAATCGAGACTCCAACAGGTCGTTGTCTCGATAGAACCGGTAAAGGCCATTACTGAGGCGTCGGTCGTAGCCGAGGTAGCGAGTTGACTGTTCGAGGTAGCTCATAAGCCGACCTCGTTCGAGGACTTTGGTCAAAAGATTGCTCGCCTGCTCACAGGCCAAGTGGACGCCGCCCAGTTGAGCAACCGAGTCATCGCCGTACTCGAAGAAGATCTTCTGGTAGAGATCGTCCGCTCTCTCGAGACCAATTGTCGCGTCAATGGAAACGTCGCCCGCGAGTTCCAGGTCGCGCACGAACTCATCGAGAAAGAGTCGCCGCAAACTCTTCGACGAGCGTGAGTAGCGCGCGAATAACGCGCCCTTGACGACCTCGGGCAAGTTGACGAGCGCAAAGACGGGTCCCTCGAGGTTCGTGAAGTAACGGCGCAGTACCGCCCCCTCAGCGTCAGTGAACTCTTCGGTGACGTAGGGGTGCATGGAGTTACGACGTTAGAGGCGAAACTAGGCGCGCGGGTGGACGCTAGACGCCCCCGCCACGACACTGCGTAGTACCGCGTCACGGGCCTCAAGTGCAACGTCCGCGACGTCGGTGAGATCGCGCATTCGGGCTAGTTGTTCACAGAGGTCGGCGACTTGTTTCGCGTTTCGCACGAAGTCCCCCGGTGATGTTTGGGCAATCTCAGCGTCGGCCAGATCCAACACGGTGCCGAGCGTCACTCCCCTGGCCCACGCCGCAATGATCGTCGCAAAGTGTCCATCGGGTTCTTTGAAATGCGGAACTTTGTAGCGTTCTTCGACTTCCCGGATGGTCGCCGCGATCACCGCAATTTCACTGAAACGCTCGCTCATGTTGGCACGACGCTCTTGACCGAGTCGATCGTGGTGCACGCGCTTCTTCTTCGTGGACACTTGACGCGCTGCGTTCGGTGATCGAGTGGAGCGCCTGGACTCAAAGACGAAACACGACAAGAGCCCAGCGAGTTGTGCCGCGTCAAGATCTTCAAACACGCCAGCGATAATGGACTCCGCGATTAATAGGTCACACTCGTGATAGATCGATCGCAGCAATTGGCCCTGTGCGTTGAGCTTCCAACCATCGGCGTAGCCGAGTTCTTCGAGGACGTGCTGTCGTGCCACCATCTGGTCGGTGAGGGGTCGCTTCTTCGCCGAGGGTCGGTGATCGACCTCGAACTGGGCGAAGGATCGTCGCACCACGTCAAGGGCCGTCTCGAAGTCGAAATGGTTGATCAAGTTCGCGGTGAAGTTGTACGTGGGGCGAAACGACGAGTGCAGGTCCGAAGGTGGCGCGAGGGCGACGCGTCCGACGTCGTGCAGGGACAGGTCACTGGCGAAACAGACGATGGCGTGGCCCTCGTCATCTAGCCCGCGTCGACCGGCCCGTCCGGTCATCTGTGAGAACTCCGCGCTCGTGAGAAATTGCCGTCCGGCGTCAGAGTATTTGGTGAAGCGCTCTAGTGCCACCGAACGTGCCGGCATGTTGACCCCGAGGGCGAGCGTCTCGGTGGCGAACACCACGGCGAGCAGGTTGCGCTCGAAGCATGTTTCAACGATCTCTCGAAAGGCTGGCACCATTCCAGCGTGGTGCATTGTTATTCCTCGACGAAGAGCGTCTATGAAGTCGACGTACTCCAGGGCTTGGAGATCGTCCTTTGAGAAGTCCATGAGCCGTGATTCAGCGATCCGTTCAATCTCGCGTCGCTCTTCTGGCGTCGTAAAAAGAAGTCCGTCGCGTCGGAGTTGGTGCACGGCGTCGTCGCAGGCAACCCGAGAGAAGATGAACACAATGACCGGCAAGAGATCATCGCGTTCGAGCGCCTGCATTAGCTCTGATCTGCGTGGCGCGCGAAATGGTGGGGGTGGCGCGGAAGACCGAGGTCCTTGCCATTTGACACCGGGTCGAAAACGCCGCGTGGCCTTCATTAGATTGTCGATGCGTCGCGCTTCGTCAGAGAGTCGAGCTCCGTCGAGGAGGTCGTGAATCTCCGCCATTGGCTGACCCCGCCTGACGACGGCGAGATGGTTATGAAGCTGGATGGGCCGGGTTTTCTCCACAACGATGGTCGTTGGTCCGCGCACTTCGGAGAACCACTCTCCGAGGAAGGCCGGATTACCAATCGTCGCCGACAGCGCCACGAAACGTACGGCGGATGGCGTGAGGATTAACACCTCTTCCCACACCCCCCCTCGGAAGGGATCTTGGAGGTAGTGCACTTCATCGAGCACGACGAGGCCGAGCGTGCTCAATTGATCAGACTCCGTGAGGAGCATATTTCGAAGAACTTCCGTCGTCATGACCACGACCGGCGCGCTTCGATTGAGGGAAGTGTCGCCCGTGAGAAGGCCGACGCGGGCGACGCCGTAGAGCGAACAAAGTTCGTGGTATTTCTGATTCGAGAGCGCCTTGAGTGGCGTCGTGTAAAACGTGCGCTGCTCACGTTCGAGTTCACGGCCGATGGCGTAGTTGGCGATCAGTGTTTTACCAGAACCGGTGGGGGCGCTGACGAGCACGTTCACGCCGTGGTCAATCGCCTCGATCGCGTCGAGTTGAAAACTATCGAGTCCAAAGCCTAGGGAGTCGATGAACTGTTGACGGTATTCGAGCACACTCACTTTTGAAGCAGCTTGCCGGTGCCAATCGCGAGGAAGTAGAAGACCACCAGAGGTACCGCGAGGGCCATCATCGAGAGCGGATCACCGCTCGGGGTAAAGACCGCCGAGGCGATCGTGATGGTGATCATGGCGTAACGCCATCCGCGTAGCAACTGCGCCGGCGAGACGATGTTGACCAGCTCGAGCGCCACCAACACAACTGGGAAGAGAAAGGTCAAGCCAAAGATGAACATCATCAGAAGGAACAAGGTGAGGTACTGATTCGGGTTGTATTCGGTTAGTAGTGTCGACCCACCGATTGACTTGAGGAACTGAATCGCGTGGCCAAAGCTAAAGTACGCGAGCGCAATACCCGCGCCGAAGAAGAGAATCGAAGTGAACACGAAGGGAACGATGTAACGACGCTCTTTATCTTTTAGTCCGGGTGTAATAAAGCGCCACATCTGCCAGAGGATGATGGGTAGCGAGACGATAATTCCGGTAAAGAAGCCGATCTTCACGCGTAGCGTCAGGCCGTCCAAGGGGTTCGTAACCAGGAATTGACAGTGTTGGGGCACGGCTGAGCAGTACGGGTTCTGGAGGACCTTGAGGATGTGGGGATAGAGAACAAATCCCAACACGCCAAAGACGAAAATTGCGATGGCCATGATGAGAAATCGACGACGGAGTTCGGCCAGATGCTCGGCCAGCGTCATACCACTCTCGGCGCGGCGAAATCTTGACATGTTCCTCTTAGTTCAGCGACGGGTCGGGTGGCAGCGCGGAGTCCTCAGTTCGCGCTTGTGGCGGAGGTAGAGGTCTCGGCGACGCCAGTAGAGGCGGCTCAACTGGTTCTTCGTTAGTGGGCGCGGCGTCCACCGTTTCCGCCGCTTCCTTGGCGTCGACACGGTCGGCCAATTGGTTCAAGAGATTAACGGGGCTACGGGCAATGCGCGCGATATCACCAGTGCTGGGAAGATCCGGAATCGCTTCTCGAACTTCCGCCTCGACCCGTTCTTGCAGTTTCTTCAATGTTCGCCAGCCCGCACCCAATTTGTGCGCGACTTCGGGGAGTTTGTCCGGGCCCATCAGTATCATCACAACTGCCGCGATCACTAAGAGTTTTATTGGACTCAAACTGAACACGCCCCCATTGTAGGGCGCTAGTAAGTCTCGATTTAGAGCAAGCCGAAGCGCGAAAGCGGCCAGATTCTGATGAATGCCTTGCCGATGATGTCCGAACGTGGCACGGTGCCCCAACTTCGAGAGTCGCACGAATTGGAGTGGTAGTCGCCCACCATGAAGTAACGATTGGCGGGCACGGTGACATTGACAATCGGCGAACCCAGGGGCTCTGTGTGGCTCCAGGCTTCATTGAGGGCGACCCCGTTCACGTAGATCGTGTTGCCCTTGGAGCTGAGGTGATCACCGGGTAATCCGATGACCCGTTTGACGAGGTCGGTAACTTTTACGCCGCAGTTCTCTGTGGGTGGTGCTTTGAACACCACGATGTCGCCGCGGTTAATCGTGCCAAAGTCAACACTCAACTTGTCCACAATGAGGCGATCGCCAAGTTGCAGAGTTGGCTCCATTGAGGCGGAGGGAATATAAAACGTTTGGAAGGCGTAGGTCCGAATCAGGAAGGAGACAAGTACCGCCGCGACGACAATGACGAACCACTCGACGACGATACGCGTGCGCGAGCGAGACTTTGAATGCTTCGCCTTCACGAGTGAATCGGGTGCCTCGACAACGCCGGCGTCAGCAAAGTTCTCTTCGGGCACGGAGTAATGCTAGTCGTCTCACCCGTGCCGTTCGAGGGAGGCGAGCAACTTCTGGAATCGATCGTCGGTGCTCTTGAAGGGATCCTTCAGCAACACTGTGCGTTGCATCTCGTCGTTGAGTTTCAAGTGCACCCAGTCAACCGTGTAGTCGCGACGCCACTGTTTCGCGGCTTGAATGAACGTCCCTCGCATGTGCGCTCTCGTCGTCGCCGGCGGCGTGGTGGTCGCTGCTTCAATTTGCGCTTCACTCACCATGCGTTGGTAGTGGCCTCTGGCGGCGCGTCGATAATAGAGCCCTCGATCGAAATTGGTGTCGTGATATAGCAAGTCAATGAGGGCGATCTTGGGATCGCTGAGTTCCACCCCGCTTCGCTCACGTTCGCGCTCAATAATTTGCAGCTTGGCGATCCAATCGACGCGATCCGAGAGCCCCATCGGATCAGTTCGATATTGCTCAATGACTTCGCGCCACAACCGAACGGCGTTCGCCTGGTCGGCCGGTAGATGACGCGAATCAACAAACTGCTCGGCTCGCTCGCAGAGGTCTTCTTGAATCTCCAACGCCGTCAGATCTCGTCCGTTCGTCAATTTGACGGGTTCTTTACTCCAAAGGTCGTACGAGATGTCGCGCAACGCGTTGATGGGTGACGCCATGGAATAGTCCCGCAAGACGGTGTTCTTGTCTTCGATCATGGCGAGCACGACCGCTGCAGTGCCAACTTTGAGGTACGTCGCGAACTCACTCATGTTCGAGTCGCCCACGATAACGTGAAGACGCCGGTACTTCTCAGGGTCAGCGTGGGGCTCATCTCGCGTGTTGATGATGGGTCGACTTCTGGTCGTGGCTGAGGAGATCGCTTCCCAGATGTGCTCGGCGCGTTGGCTCATGGAGTACAACGTCCCCTTGGCGTTGGTGACCACCTTGCCCGCGCCGGTAAAGATTTGGCGACTGATCAGGAAGGGAATGAAGACATTCTCGAGTCGACTGAGATCTTCGATTCGCTCGATGCAGTAGTTCTCGTGACAGCCATAGGAGTTGCCCGTTGAGTCGGTGTTGTTCTTGAACAAGAAGATGTCGCCACGAATACCTTCGTCGCTCAGTTGGGACTGCGCGTAACCGACCAGTTCGCGCAGAATCGATTCGCCGGCTTTGTCTTGGGCGACGAGGTCACTCAACGAGTCGCACTCAGCGGTTGCGTATTCGGGGTGACTTCCGACGTCAAGGTACAGCCGACTTCCATTTTCGAGAAAGACATTCGAGGATCGGCCCCACGCAACGACTTTGCGGAAAAGGAATCGCGAGACTTCGTCGGGACTAAGTCGACGTTGGCCCCGCAACGAGAAGGTGATTCCGTACTCGGTTTCTACGCCGTAGATTCTCCTCAGCATGACGTCACCCGAGCTGGCCTCAGCTCAAGAGCTCGCTGACTTCGTCGTCGGTGAGTCGGGTGAACGTGCGCCGGTTGCCGCGGTCTTCGAGAATGCCGACTTCCAATTCGCTAGCCGGGATGAGTCGATCCGGTCCCGCGAGGGCACTCGCGGCGTCTTTCAGTGTGATCTTCAAGGTCTGGGGTGTGCCCTCAGACAACGCGAAACGGTTCTTAATCGTTTCCGCGTCGCCCCCTAGAACGGAAAATCGTGGCTCGTCGAGGATGGTGCCTTCGTACGCCACTCGGTAGAGTTTCGTTGGACGCAGTTTGTTCCCTAACTGGGCCACGAGTATTTCGACTTCCAAAGGCTTTTGGCCCTCGGTGAACATGTCACCCAAATGCTGGGCGTAGTAGTTCGCGAGCGCTCTGGCGTCAACGTCCTCTCGAGAGTACGTGAAACCCGTCGAGTCGGCCCAGCGAATGCCGGCTTCTCGAAGACGGTCGAACTCGTTGTACTTGCCGACGCCAGCAAAGGCAATTCGGTCGTAGATTTCAGACACTTTGTTAAGCGAGGCGGAGGTATTCTCCGCGACCATCACGACGCCCTTGTCATAGATCGCCGCCACGATCGAGCGTCCCCGCGCAATTCCCTTCTGGGCGAACTCAGCTCGGTCCTTGATGAGTTGTTCTGGCGACACGTAAAAGTAATTACTCATCGCAACGCTCCCCCGGCGACGCCGCCGGACTGCGTACGACGCTCGTTGATGACGCTAAAGCGTGCAGCGACGTCAGCGGCAGCGATTTCTTGGAAGCCTCGAGCGTCCACCGTCACCATCATGGGAAAGATGTTGCGCACGAAATCGGGACCCCCCGTGCTTGGATCGTTGTCGCCCGCCTCGTAGAGTGCCAAGGCACCAAGATCCAGCGCTTCCTCGCGATCGAGGTCCGCGCGAAACCCCAGTCGTAGTGCGCCGTCAGCAAACGGGGAACCAGAGCCGATGGTGGCGTAGTCGAGGCGCTCGTAACAACCGCCGGCGCCGTCGTACTCAAAGATCCGCCCGACCTGATGGCTCTCGTCCCATCCCGCGAGCAGCGGCAATACCAGTAGCGGCGTCGCGAGATTGTTGCGCTGGATAATTGGTGAAAGGTAATTGGCCTTACCTTCGAGACTCAACGCTGAATCAGTCATCTTTTCGTAGTGCTCAAAAGAGAGTTGGGCAAACTTCAAGAGCTCGATGCCTCTCGCCGCGCTGCCCGAGATGGCGAGTGCCGTAAAGCGGTCGGCCGGCTCGATCTTTCGAACGTCGCGACTCGCGATGTAGAAACCCGTCGCTTGGCGGTCACCAACCATCACCACGCCGCCGAGATAGCGAACGGCAATGACGGTCGTCGCGTGGGGCGCGTCACTGTGGTTCGTTGGCGGTGTTGAGGTGAGGCCCATCGTTTGTGCGTAGTGCCAAAAGGACGGCCCGGGGTCACCGTGTGCGCTAAAGAGGGGCAGCCCCACGACTACTCGCCGCCTTTTTGCACGTAGTTACGTACAAATTCCTCTGCGTTCTCTTCGAGAACTTCGTCGATCTCATCGAGCAGGTCGTCCAGGTCGGCCTTTAACTGGTCGCCCTTGGTCGCGTCAACGGCGACCTCGCTAGAGGCCTCGGTCGTGCGCTCCGTGCGCTGCTTTTGGATTCGCTCTTGTTCACTCATACTTCAGTTCTACCTGTCTAGTGCGTCAAGAAGTTCAATTGCCGTCGCACTCGTTTCTAGCAACTCCGAGGTCAGTGCATGCGTACCCCTAAGAGGATCCAGCATTGGCACGCGTTGCAAGGGACCCTCGCCGAGATCAAACACCACCGAATCCCAGTTAGCGGCGACAATCTGCTCGGGATATCGGGCCACGCATTGACCGCGAAAATAGGCCCTCGTGCTGAGCGGCGGGTTGTGAACGGCTTCACGAACGTCGTCGTCGGCAAAAAGCATTCGCAGTCCCACGCGCTGAGCGAGTGAGTGCGAGGGCCGCAAATCGTGGTACTGCAGATCGATGGCCCGCAATTTGGCGTCGTGGGGGTCGAGTTGATAACGAGCTTGGTAACCGTTGACGACACGCCATTTCGCCACCCAATCGACCCTGTCGGCCACCGCGTCGCGGTCGTCGCGCACGCCGTCGAGCATCTCTCGCCACTGGCGCATCACGAGCTCAACCTCATCGCTGCCGGCAACGGATTCGCCGCCAGTGCGATCGACGTAAATGCGCGCGAGCAGCCACAGCTCGTCTTGGTAGTCCCACGCGCTCCTCGACCTCTCATCGTCACAACTCACCGCTTCGCGCAACGTGAGATCAAGTGAGTACGCGCGCACCGCGTGTACCGGAGATTTTGGCATGGGAGGAAACTGTTCGGGTCCGAACTCTTCGAGAGTGGCGAGCAGGAGTGCCGTCGATCCGAGCTTGACGAACGTCGCGCTCTGGCTCATGTTGGCGTCACCAATGATGACGTGGAGCCGGCGAAAGCGTTCGGCGTCGCTGTGGGGTTCGTCCCGCGTATTGATAATGGGACGCTTCAACGTCGTTTCGAGCCCGACAATCTCTTCGAAGAACTCAGCGCGCTGGGAGAGCTGAAACGCGGGACTTTGGTCTAATCCCGCCTCGGTCTCAGCTCCGACCTTGCCCGCGCCAACGACAATCTGGCGCGACACGAAGTGCGGCACCATTGCTCGAACTAAATGGGCGAACTCAACGTCACGGCGAACGAGGAAGTTTTCGTGCGTCCCGTACGAGTTACCCTTCCCGTCCGAGTTGTTCTTGTAGAGCGTGATGGCCTGGTGCACTTCGAGCGAGTCGTTCGCGATACCGAGGGCACGTCGCATGATCTCTTCGCCCGCAACGTCAAAGAGCGTTACCTCTAAGGGAGTGCGACACTCGGGCGACGAGTACTCAGGGTGCGCGTGATCGACGTAGAGTCGTGCGCCATTGGTAAGTACCGTGTTTGCCAAATGCGTCTCGACGATCGGGGCGAACGACGTGAGGTCGATTCTCCCTCTGGCGTCCATCTCTGGCGTTTCGCCGTCGAAGTCCCAGTTGATTCGAGTTCGTCCCTGTTGGGCGTACGCGTTGACGATGATGCTCGATGAGGTGATGGGGTCGAAGTCCGGCCCGCCGGCGATGCCGTACTCCGTCTCGATGCCGAGGACCTTCGCAATCGCTTTGGCGTTAGAGATACTGTCCCGTGCCTACGTGCTGAATGGAGCGGCCACCCTTCTCATCGTCTTGTTCACGATTGATCAAGGTGCGGATGAAGATGATGCGCTCTCCCTTCTTGCCGGAGATGCGAGCCCAGTCATCAGGGTTCGTCGTATTCGGCAGGTCCTCGTTCTCGCGGAACTCTTGACGAATGGACTCGAAGAGATCCTCCTTGCGAAGCCCCCTACTCTGGTTCGCGATCTCTCGCTTCACCGCGATTTTCTTCGCGCGACGCACGATGTTTTCGATCATGGCGCCCGAAGCGAAGTCCTTGAAGTAGAGGATCTCCTTATCGCCGCCCTGGTACGTGACTTCTAAGAAGCGATTTTCATCGTCGATACGGTACATATGCGACACCGTCTCCTCGATGACTGCTTGAATCGCCTTGGCTCGATCGCCACCACCGATCTCGCGCACCATCGATTCATCCAGGGGTAGTTCAGTATGGAGGTAGCGCTGGAAGATCTGGGTCGCCGCGTCCGCGTCGGGCCGTTCAATCTTGATCTTGACGTCAAGTCGTCCCGGTCGCAGAATGGCCGGATCGATCAGGTCTTCGCGGTTCGTGGCGCCGATGACAATGACGTCACGCAGCGACTCCACGCCGTCGATCTCAGCGAGGAGCTGGGGCACGATGGTGGATTCCATGTCCGAGCTAATGCCGGTACCACGAGTACGAAAGAGCGAGTCCATCTCGTCAAAAAACACGATGACGGGCACTCCCTCTTCGGCCTTTTCTCTGGCGCGCTGGAAGACGACGCGAATCTGGCGCTCCGTCTCGCCGACGTACTTGTTCAACAACTCGGGACCCTTGATATTCAAGAAGTACGAGCGTACGTTGCGATTGCCGGTCAATTCAGCGACTTTTTGTGAGAGCGAGTTCGCGACGGCTTTGGCGATCATCGTTTTACCGCACCCCGGAGGTCCGTAGAGCAAGATGCCCTTGGGAGCTGGAAGGTCGTAGTCGTGAAAGAGCGCTCGGTGAAGGTAAGGCAACTCGACCGCGTCGGTGATCGCCTCGATCTGCGCGTCAAGCCCTCCGACGTCGGCGTAACTGATGTCGGGAACCTCTTCGAGAATTAACTCTTCGGCCTCTTGACGAATCAACTTCTCCGTCAACAAGTTCGAACGAAGATCCAAGAGCAGTGCGTCGCCACTACGCAACTTCACTGAACGCAGCGCTTCGGCGAGTTCGACAACGCGCTCTTCGTCGGCTCGTCCGTATACCAAGACGCGACGCTCGTCAAGAACTTCCTTGACCGTCACGACCTCGCCTTGTCCGTCCGAGTCTCGTACGCCAATGACCGTGAATGATTCGTTCAGGACGACCTCATCGCCACGAGCAATCTGTCCGGGATCGAGACCGGGATGCAGAGCGACGCGCATCTTTCGCCCCGATGCAAAAATGTCCACCGAGCCGTCTTCGTTGAAACCGGTAAAGGTGCCATACACCGCAGGAGGCTGCGTGAGTTTTTCCACTTCGTCGCGCAGCGCCGCGATCTGGTCACGAGTCTGTTGAATTGTGATCGTTAATTTCTCGTTGTTTGAGCGACTCTGGGCCAGTTGGCCCTTCGCCTCGAGGAGTTTCTCTTCTAACAGCTCGATGCGTCGATGGGCTTGATCGACATCATTGAGCGCCTGGTCGCGCGACGACGCGACGCGCCCGGCCTCGTCGTGCTCACCACCCGAAGAATCGCCAAATCCCCTGGAACGCTCCATATCGCCACCCTAGGTGAGCAAGACGCCACCTAAGAGGTCACGATTCTCATGACTCTGCTACTAGAGTGGCTAGACGTAATTGGCCACGGAGGACAGTGAATGAAGGTTTGGATTGACCAAGACCTCTGCACGGGAGACGGGCTCTGCGAAGAGATTTGTCCCTCGGTCTTTACGCTGCTCGACGACGGATTGGCATACGTAAAACAGGGCACCGACGTGAAGAGCAGTCCAGGCGGCGTCGAGGGCGTTGCCGTCGTTCCGCCTGAGTTTGAAGACGCGGTCATCGAGGCCTCCGAAGAGTGCCCCGGCGAGTGCATTTTTATCGAGCGCAACTAGTCGCTGTCGACCCGGTTGACGAGACGTCGAGCCGAAGTAAGAAATCCGGTATGCGCGACCATCCGATGATCGGGCCGAACCGAACGCCCGTCGATGTGCCAAGTTCGCCGCAAAATCTCCACGGTCTCCTCTAAACCAAATGAGTGTTGGTGCAGCGCCTCACGAACCAGTTGCGTTTGATTGATCGTGGGCAAATAGCTGAGAAAAATACCCCCGGGTCGAAGAGCACCTTCAGCGTGCTTCACCACGTCCCAGGGCTCTGGCATATCCAAAATGATGCGGTCAAGACCCACCTCTTCAATTCCTTCGGTGACGTCGCGAATCTTCACGTCGTACTCGACGTCGGGGCCCAACATGTCGTGAACATTTTTTATTGCTTGTTGCGCAAAGTCCTCACGAATCTCGTAGGCGGTAATCTTTGCCCCGGCACGAAGCAACGTCATCGACAAGGCACCTGAGCCCACGCCCGCTTCGAGCACGCGCATCCCCGGTCCAATATCAGCTTGGATCAGAATTGCTCCCAAGTCCTTTGGGTAGATGACCTGGGCACCTCTGGGCATCTTGAGCACGACGTCAGAGAGCGTGGGACGCAAGACGAGAAACGTCCTCTCGGTGCTGGAGCGTATTGAAGAGCCTTCCAAGGATCCAATCACGTCGTCGTGTTGGACGATGCCCGCGTGCGTGTGAAAGGCCGATCCCTCTTTCAGGGTGATTAGGTAATGGCGATCCTTGGCGTCGATGAGCATGACGCGCTCGCCCACGACGAGTTGACCGCTACTCACGTGCTCTCTCGCTTCGCACGCTGACCCGCCTTCGAGGCGCGCCGGTCGACGAAGCGGAATAGAAGAATGGCCAGGGTAACGGACAGCCACTTACCCGACTTCTGGGCCCAGGCTCGACCCAGCGAGGCCGCCATCGCGATGCGAAAGAGCCGTCGCAACATCTAGCGCTTCTTGCGGGACCGACGTCCGCGCAGCCTTCCCCAGATGTAACCCGTGGCGACACCGCCAAAGCCCACAGCCGCGACCACGGGCTTGGACGACGTCAGTGAGTTTCCAATCTGGGTGCGCTCGGGAAGAAATGATCGAAGCGACGTCTCGAGCTCATTGCGAGTTGAAGAGCGTTCGGTCATTTAGTGACCTTGAGACGTCGTTTCGCGGTGCCACTCACGACGCGCCATACGGTCAAGGCGATGATGATGAGAGACAAGACTGCCACGATCAGATACGGGAGCCAGGACAACGATCCATCGAGAACGCGAAATTGCCACTGGAGGTAGCGAAGGGTGCCAAGCAGCATCAACACCGAACCAAAGCCCACGAAGATACTCCCGAGTGTTCCGAAGGCCATGAAGCGCCCGAGATCCTTGATGGGTTTGATGGTCTCTTCTTTGACGTAACGAATCGCGATCTCGCGAAGTTCATCAAAGTCTCGTTGCAGTGACGCTCCCCTAAGGAACTTGCGCCACGGAGCTTTCTTCACGAACCAAGCCTACTCAGTGCGTTCTTTCACCAGGTACGAAGAGCTCGCGGTAGCGACCAAACGATCCTGTGCGTCGACGATCTTGGCTTCAAGAAAGGAGATGATCTTGCCGGGCTTTAACACCGTCGCCGTGCACGTGAGCACTTCTCCCGACTTCACCGGGCGCAAGAACGACACCTTCATCTCGGTGTTGGCGACGATGACTTTCCGCTCGCCCACCACCGTTACCGCCGAAGCGCCCATGGCCGAATCGAGCATCGCGGCCAAAAAGCCACCTTGGACAATGCCCGCGGGATTCAAGAACCGATCGTCGGTTTTCACTCGCCACACTGTTCGTCCCGGTGTCGACTTATCGACGCAGGTCATGCCGAGTGTCAAGTCACAGTTCGGAGGAATTTGTAACGCCACGAGGCGAGGTTACTCGTGCTTTCGCGCTCGATACCACGGACTAATTCGGTACTCTTCTAGTCATGGCTGACAATCTCTATCCGGGCGCAAGCCCACTCGAAGGTCGCACCATTCGCCAAATCGTCGCTCTCGCTATGGACGCACCGGCAAAAGCGAAGTCAGGCCACAGTGGTACTGCTATGGCCTTGGCGCCACTTGGCGTGATGCTCTGGGCGCGCGTCATGCGACACGACCCCACCGACCCGTCGTGGAGCGACCGTGACCGCTTCATTCTTAGTTGTGGCCACGCGTCAATCCTCCAGTACACGCTCGCCAACGCCTTTGGCTACGACTTAAGTGTTGAGGATCTCAAGGAGTTTCGCCAATTACATTCACGAACTCCGGGCCACCCCGAGCGCGGCGTGTCGCCAACGGTCGAAGTCACAACCGGTCCCCTCGGCCAAGGCATTGCCAACGGTGTCGGCATGTCTATCGCGGAGCGGCTACTGCGTAACGACTACGGAAAAGATCTCGTCGATCACCGCACGTGGGTCATCGCCGGAGACGGCTGCCTCGAAGAGGGCGTGAGTCACGAAGCAGCGTCACTCGCCGGTTCACTCGGACTCGATCGTTTGACAGTGTTCTACGACGACAATCACATCACCATCGACGGTCCTACGGAGCTCGCGTTGCACGACGACCCCGCGGAACGATTCGCGGCGTACGGTTGGCACGTCGTGAACGTTGGAGAAAAGTCGAACGATCTCGACGTTCTCGAAGAGGCGACTCGTTCAGCCATCGCCGAGACCACACGGCCCACCATCATCATCATTAGATCGCACATTGGCTTTCCTTCGCCCGAGATGATGGACCGAAAGGAAGCACACGGTTCGCCCTTCAGTGCCGACGCCATAACTACAGCGAAGAAGATTCTCGGCGTTCCCGACGAAGCATTCGTCGTTGATCCCACTCTCACGAAAGAGTTACTCGAGGTCGTGAGCCCCATGCGCGACGAGCGCGTCGATTGGGAGCGACGTCTTCGTGAAGCCGGCGCGACGGGCGTGCAACTCTTAGAACAGCTCGACACCAACGGCGTTGCGCAAATTGACACGACAGCCGATGCGTTCGAGCCCGGATCGAAGATGGCGACGCGAAGAGCTCTGCAGCGAGCTATGGACGTCTACGGTCCTCAGACGCCGGGCCTCACCGCCGGTTCAGCGGATCTCACGGACAACACGGGCGTGGAACTGAAATACTCCGTTGCCAACAGCATCGCCGCTCCTGGCGGTCGCCAGTTTCACTACGGCATTCGAGAGTTCGCCATGAGCGCGATCCTGGTGGGTCAAGCGCACCACGGGGGAATCCGCCCCGCCGGTTCGACGTTCTTCGTCTTTAGTGATTACGCGCGCCCAGCAGTTCGCCTCGCGTCACTGAGCCACGCCGGTGTGCTATTCGTCTACACCCACGATTCGGTTGGCGTTGGCGAGGACGGACCTACGCACGAGCCAGTCGAGCATTTGATGTCGCTTCGCGCAATGCCGAACTTGCACGTGGTGCGCCCGAGCGACGCCAACGAGACACTGAACCTGGTCGAAGAGTTTCTCAGCACGAAGGAACCGCCCACGACCGCGCTGGTGCTTTCGCGCCAGGACATGCCGGTCTTCAACGAGGCCGACGGTCGCGCGAGCGCAAAAGGTGCACGTCGAGGCGCCTACGTCGTTCGTGAAAGTGATGACGCAGTCTTTACACTCGTGGCGACTGGCTCCGAAGTTGGCGCCTGTCTACAAGCGAACGACGAGCTGTTAGAAAAGGGCCTCGTGACGCGTGTCGTGGCGATGCCGTGTTGGCGCTGTTTTGACGCACAGTCAGCGGACTACAAGTCTGAAGTGCTGCGACGTTCGATTCCTTCAGTGGCGATGGAAGCGGGCGCCACACTCGGGTGGGCCAACTACGTTGACGACGCCATTGGTATTGATTCATTTGGCCTTTCGGCGCCGGGCGCGGCGATCTTTGAATTTTTCAATATTGTCCCCGCCACCGTGGTTGCGCACGTCGAAAAAGTATTGAGGGAGAGAGCATGAACAATCTAAATGTGTTGTACCAGAACTATGGACAAAGCCCGTGGATTGACAACATTAGACGAGACTGGCTCAACGACGGAACGTTGGCGAAA
>Ga0208715_1000029_pt1 | contig 64349 bp, 50 predicted proteins | sample NGESurshal092012_3_FD_184473 | JGI IMG/M metagenome (GOLD analysis project Ga0208715, IMG submission 184473) | Arctic peat soil microbial communities from Barrow, Alaska - NGEE Surface sample 210 shallow-092012 (SPAdes) | ecosystem: Environmental > Terrestrial > Soil > Wetlands > Peat ... | reverse complement strand
TTCTGAGTGCGCGCACCGCTCGCGCGCTTCACCGCGTGGAGCTTGCCCAGGCCCGCGCGCGGTTCCTCAACACGCTGGGCATCGAGGCCCGCTGATGCGCGCTTTCAATTTCCCTCCGCGCATCGCGATCGGTGTTTTGTTCGTGAGCGCTGCCGCCTGCCATCGCGGAAAAGATCCCGATGCCTACGGCAACTTCGAAGCGGACGAGGTTTCGGTATCGGCACAGGCCAGCGGTCAGCTGACGTCTTTCACGCCGGTCGAAGGAGCTACGCTGCCGGTCGGGCTAGTCGTCGGAGTAGTCGACACCACTCAGCTGGCGCTCGAGCGAGCGCAGCTCGTGGCGCAGGAGCAGGCAACCGGGGCCCGAGTGGCGGAAGCGGGCAAGCAGATCGAGGTCTACCAGGCGCAGCTTGGCATCGCGCTCCGCAACTACGAGCGAATGCAGCGGCTGTTCGACCAGCATGCCGCCACCGCGCAGCAGCGGGATCAGGCGGAGCGCGACTACAGGACGCTCGTGGCGCAGATCGGGGCGGCGACGGCGCAGCAGCATAGCGTGTCTCGCGACGCGTCGTCGGGCGCCGCGCGAGTGGCTCAGATCAACGATCAGATCGCGAAGAGCAAGGTGGTCAACCCGGAAGCGGGAACGGTGCTCGCGACTTATGTGAAAACCGGAGAGGTGGTTCAGTCGGGAGAGGCGCTCTACAGGATCGCCGACATCGATACCCTGATTTTGCGCGCGTACATCACCGAGAAGCAGCTCACCGCCGTGAAGCTCGGACAACAGGTTCAGGTTCACGTCGATCAGGGTGGCGGCAAGCTGCTGACGCTTCCCGGAACCGTGAGATGGATATCGACGAAAGCCGAGTTCACGCCGACTCCGGTGCAAACGCGGGATGAGCGCGCGGATCTCGTGTACGCGGTGAAGGTGTACGTTCCGAATCCGAAGGGAGCGCTCAAGATCGGAATGCCGGCCGACATCACGCTCGGTGCGGTGCCGGCAAAGCAGCCGTCGTGAGCAACGCCGTCGAGGTTCGTTCTCTCAGTAAGTCGTTCGCGTCGGTCAAGGCACTCGACGACATCTCGTTCGATGTCGGCGAGGGCGAGCTGTTCGGGCTCGTCGGACCCGATGGCGCCGGCAAGACGACGCTCTTTCGCATCCTGACGACGCTTCTTGTCCCCGACAGGGGCACCGCGACCGTGCTCGGCCTGGATGTCGTGAAAGACCTGTGGGAGATTCGCTCGCGGGTGGGCTACATGCCGGGTGGATTCGCGCTCTATCCCGACCTCAGCGTCGCCGAGAATCTGGAATTCTTCGCGGCGGTGTTCGGAACGACCGTCGAGAAAGGGTACGAGCTCATCGCGCCCATTTACCGGCAGATCGAGCCATTTCGCGATCGGCGCGCCGAAGCGCTGTCCGGTGGGATGAAGCAGAAGCTCGCGCTGTCGTGCGCCCTCGTGCACCGGCCGGACATCCTGCTTCTCGACGAGCCGACCACCGGAGTCGACGCTGTCTCCCGCCGGGAGTTCTGGGATCAGCTCGGGCATCTAAAGGCGTCGGGTCTCACGATCGTCGTCTCCACTCCGTACATGGATGAAGCGGTGCGGTGCGACCGCGTCGCGCTCATACACGGCGGAAAGATTCTCGAGATCGACCCGCCTCGCTCGATCGGTACGCGCTATGGGCTGCCCCTGATCGCGGTGCGCGGAGGCGACCGGTTCGGGCTGCTGCACGCGCTCCGCGAATTCCCGCATGCGCACACGGTCTATCTGTTCGGTGACGAGCTCCATTACACGGACAGTCGCGCTGATGCTCCACCGGAGACGGTCGCGAACGAGCTGCGCGAGTATCTCGCGGGGCGCGGGCACAAAGGTGTGGAAGCGCACCCGATCGCGGCCGGAATCGAGGACAGCTTCATGGAGTTGATGGGCTCCGCGCCCGCGCCGACCGCGACCGCCGCATGATTCCCTCGGCGGCCGCGCCAGCGAGAGCGCCGCGCGCAACGGGAGTGGCGAATGGCTTCGCGATCGACGCGCGCGATCTCACGCGCCGCTTCGGATCCTTCGTCGCGGTCGATCACATCACCTTCGACGTCGGGACGGGAGAGGTCTTCGGCTTCCTGGGCGCCAACGGCGCGGGAAAGACGACCGCGATCAAAATGCTCGTCGGACTGCTGGCGCCGAGCGAGGGTGTCGCGCACGTCGCGGGCTTCGACATCGCCACCCAGCGCGACCAGATCCGCCGCAACATCGGCTACATGAGCCAGCGATTTTCGCTCTACGCCGATCTCACCGTCCGCGAGAATATTCGCCTCTATGGCGGCATCTACGGTCTGACGCCCGGGCAGATCGTGGAGCGCACAACCACCATGCTCGACACTCTCGGACTCAGCTCCAACGCCGACGACCTCGTCGGCAAGCTTCCGCTGGGGTGGAAACAGAAGCTCGCGTTCTCCGTCGCGCTCCTGCACAACCCGAAGATCGTATTTCTCGACGAACCCACAAGCGGAGTCGATCCAATCACGCGCCGGCAGTTCTGGGAGCTGATCTACGCCGCCGCTGCACGCGGAACCACTGTATTCGTGACAACGCACTACATGGACGAAGCCGAGTATTGCGACAGGATCTCGATCATGGTGGATGGAAAGATTGCGGCGCTCGGTACTCCCACGGAGCTGAAGGAGAAGTTTGGTGCTGAAAGCGTGGACGACGTCTTCGTGCGGCTCGCGCGCGGCGCGACGAAGGGAGAGGCAGCGTGAATCGCAACGCGCTGCGCGCGTTCATGGTGAAGGAATTTCGTCACATCCTGCGCGACCGTCAGACGCTCACCATCCTCCTCATGTTGCCCCTGGTGCAGGTCATCCTGTTCGGGTACGCGCTCCGAAGTGACGTACGCGACATCCGGATGGCAGTCATTGATCCGACGCCCGATCACGCCACGCTCGAATTGCAGTCGCGCTTTCTCTCGACCAATCGCTTTCGCATCGTCACGACCAGTCAGACTCCTGACGTCATCGAGCCGCTGTTCCGACGGGGCAGGGCTGACGTCGCGCTGGTGTTCGATCCCGATTTCGCGAGCCATCTGCGAGGTACCGAGCCGGCGCGCTTGCTGATTGCCGTCGATGCTTCCGATCCGAACGCGGGCACGACGTATCTCAGCTACGCCCGGGCGGTGATCTCCTCGTACCAGGCCGAGCTGAGCGCGCAGAACCGCCAAGTGCGCATCGTGACCGAGACGCGCATGCGATTCAATCCGACGCTCGAGAGCGTGAACCTCTTCGTTCCCGGGCTGATTGCGCTCGTCCTCGTGCTCGTCTCGGCGCTAATGACGGCGATATCGCTGTCGCGCGAGAAGGAGCGCGGCACGATGGAAGTGCTGCTGGTCTCTCCGCTCCGGCCACAGCAGATCATCGTCGGAAAAGTCCTCCCATATCTGGCGCTGGCGTTTGCGAACGTGCTCACCGCACTCCTCGCGGCGTGGGCTGTGTTTCATGTTCCCTTTCGCGGGAGTGTGGTCCTTCTCCTCGCCGAGAGCATTCTCTACACACTCGTGTCGCTCGCGCTCGGTGTCCTCGTTGCCGCGCGCACTTCGTCGCAGCGCGCCGCGATGCTGACGGCGGCGCTGGTGACGATGCTGCCAAACGCACTGTTGTCGGGGATGATCTTTCCGATTGCGAGCATGCCAACCTGGCTCGTCCCATTTACATACATCGCTCCGGCACGCTGGTTCATCGTGATCGCGCGCGGGATCATGCTGAAGGGGGTGGGGCTCACGATTCTGTGGCGTGAGACGCTGATGCTGTCGTTGATGGCGATGCTACTCCTCGCGGCGGCGATGCGAAGCTTCAAGCCGCGGCTCGAGTAGCAGTGCAAACCCTTCGATATCTGCTCCGCAAGGAGTTTCTGCAGATCTTTCGCGACCGCTTCATGGTAGCGCAGCTAATGCTCATGCCGATCATCCAGCTTCTCCTGCTCGGTAATGCCGCAACGTTCGAGGTCAAGACTGCGCGGATGTACGTCGTGGACCGGGATCACAGCGAGACGTCGCGCGGTCTGGTTGACAGGCTGCAGGCGTCGCGTCGGTTCGTCGCGGTCGGCTCGTCGCCATCGACCGATGTCGGCGACCAGTGGATGCTCGAGCGCAAAACGGACGTGATTCTGGGCATTCCCTCTGATTTCGAGCGCGACATCGTGCGCACCCGGACCGCCCAGGTGCAGCTGGTGTTGAACGCCGAGGACGGTGTAGCCGCGGGAGTGACGCAGTCGTACGCGGCGCAGATCATTGGAGCGTACGCGAACGAGCTCGAGGCTGAGTTGACCCCGATGGTGAGTACCGCGGCACGAGGGAGCGGGGCCGGCGCTCCCACCTCCGCGGGTGCTCGACCCATCGAGGTCCGCGCGCGCGGATGGTACAATCCCGATCTCAACTACCGGGACTACATGGTCCCCGGGATTCTCGTCCAGCTCGTGACGTTAGTCGGCACGCTGATGACGGCGATGAACATCGTCCGGGAGAAGGAGCTGGGGACGCTCGATCAGCTGAGCGTGACGCCGCTCTCCCAGAGCGTTTTCATGGCGGCCAAGCTGATTCCCTTCTGGATCATCGCGCTCGTCGAGCTCACGCTCGGATTGCTGGTGGCGCGGTTCGTTTTTCACATCCCCATGCTCGGCAGCATTCCGCTCGTCTTCGCCGCCGCGGCGATCTACCTGCTCGCGGCCCTCGGCATCGGGCTTTTCGTCTCGACACTGGTGGACACGCAACAGCAGGCGATGTTCGTGACGTTCTTCATCATCATGATCTATCTGCTGATGAGCGGACTGTTCACGCCGATCCGCTCGATGCCCACCTGGGCGCAGTGGATGGCGCAGCTGAATCCGATGAAGCACTTCATAGAGATCATGCGCGCGGTGCTGCTCAAGGGGGCGACGGCTCGGGATATTCTGCAGCCGATCGGGATACTCGCTTTGTTTGGTACCGTCGTCCTGACGTTGGCGGTGAGGCAGTACGGTCGAAGGGTCGGATAGGAACACAAGTGCAACTGAACGGGATGCGAGGTGACAGTTGCAGTAGAAACTTTGACAAATCGCGTCACGCCCTGGACATTGATTCGTGCCTTCCCGCCCCGTGAACCTCAAACCGATAACGAGCCCGCTCCAGATCCGACTCGGCGACGACGATGCTGCGCCGCCGAGCGGTCTCCCCAAGCACAAGCACCTCGACGACGCCGCCGAGGAGCAGGTAGACCGGATCGGGAAGCTGCAGCAGAAGCTGTACGCCGACGGACGGTTCGCGCTGCTCGTCGTCCTTCAGGGGCGAGATGCATCGGGAAAGGACGGGACAATCAGGAAAGTTTTCCGCGGGGTCAATCCCATGGGTTGCATCGTCACGAGCTTCAAGGCCCCTACCGAGCTGGAGCAAGAGCACGACTACCTCTGGCGCGTACACGAGCACGTTCCTCCGCGGCGGATGATCGGAATCTTCAACCGTTCGCACTACGAGGATGTGATCGTCCCGCGCGTTCATAAGCTCATTCCGAAAAAGTCTTTGTCGGAGCGGTTCGGGCACATCAACGACTTCGAGAGAATGCTGGCTCGGAACTCGGTCGTGATCCTGAAGTTTTTCCTCCACGTCTCGCGCGGCGAGCAGAAGACGCGGCTCATCGAGCGGCTGGAAGACAGAAAGAAGAACTGGAAATTCCGCGCTGGTGATCTCGACGACCGCGCGCTGTGGGATGACTACACGAAAGCGTACCGCGATGCCATCGCCAGATGCAGCACGAGCTGGGCGCGCTGGCACATCGTGCCGGCTGACAACGAGCACGCGCGCAACCTTCTCGTCGCGGGCAAGATCGCCGACACGCTCGATGCTCTCGATCTTCGCTATCCCCCTCTCGATCCGAGGCTGAGAGGGCTCAAGATCAAATAGAGAATCCGCTAGCCGGTGTTCCTCAGCCCCTGAGCGATTCCGCTCAGCGTCGTCGCAAGAGCGTCGTCTATCGCTGCCCTTTCGCGCTCGTTCTTCGCCACACCCGTGCGCTTTCTCCGCAACAGCGATATCTGCAACAGAGAGAGCGGATCGACATAAGGATTCCTGAGCGCGATCGCCGACTGCAGCACGGGCGTGTCGTCGAGCAGCAGACGATGCCCCCGAATGAGAAGCAGCGCCTCGACCGCGCGCTGATACTCGCCAATCAGCGATTCGAGCAGCTTGCGATCGCCGCCCAGGTGGCGCACGTAGGCACCCGCGATCTCGACGTCGGTCTTTGCGCAAACCATCTCCGCCTTCCCCAGCAGGTCGTCTACGAACGGCCAGCAATCCGCCATCCGCTGAATCCGGCGCAAACCGGCGCGCGTAGACACCTCCTCGCCGAGCGCGGTTCCAACACCGAGCCAACCGGTGAGCATGAGGCGGATCTGCGTCCAGCCGAATCCCCACGGGATGGCTCGAATGCCTTCGATGCCTGCCGTTGCACCCGGACGGTACGCGGGGCGCGAGCCAAACCGGGCGTTTGCCAGCTCATCGATCGGCGTCGCCATGCGAAAGAGCTGAAACAGCGCGTCGTCTTCGTAGACGAGCTGGTGATAGACATCCCGCGAGCGCGCGGACACGCGATCCATCACCTCGCGAAAGTCTTCGACCTCCTTTACGCCGACTTTCTTTCGCCAGTCGCTGAACTCGTGCAACAGCACTCCCGCCGCCGTCACCTCCAGCGTGCGCTCCGCTACCGGCAACAGACCAAACTGCTGCGAGATGATCTCGCCCTGCTCGGTGATCTTGATGCGACCCTTGGTCGTTCTGGGGGGCAGAGCGGCGAGAGCGCGATAGACGGGCGAGCCACCACCGCGCCCGACGCTCCCGCCCCTGCCATGGAAAAGACGCAGCTCCACTCCGGCCTCATCGAACACTTCGGCCAAAGACTCCTGCGCGCGATACAGACCCCACGACGCCGCTATCATCCCGGCATCCTTACCCGAATCGGAGTAGCCGATCATTACTTCCTGCTTCCGTCCCCGCGCTTCGAGCTGTCGGGAATAAACGGGATCGTCGAACAGCGAGCGCATCACCTCCGGCGCGCGCTCGAGATCGTCCACTGTCTCGAACAGCGGAACTACGTCGAGATGCGACACCGGCTTCCCGCTGGCGAGGTTCACCAGTCCGGCCTCCCGGGCGAGCAGGATCACCCTTAGCAGGTCTTCGGCGGACCGCGTCATCGAAACGATGTACGTGCAAGCGGCCGGCTCGCCCGCTTCGTCCTGAATCGTCCGGATCGCTGCCATCGTATCCACCGCCCGGCGCGTCGCGTCGGAGATCTTCCGGTTCTTGTTGAGAATCGGCCTTCTCGCGAGGAGCGCGGAGCGAAGCCTCTTTCCATCCGCATCACCGTTGTTCGGCGCGAGAATCTCTTTGACCGCGGCGGCATGAACGTCGGAATGTTCGCGGACATCCATCATGAAGCCGTGAAAGCCATGCGCGCGCACGGCCGCATACAACGGATCGACGGTAGTGCGGCACGCCTGCTCCGCGCCGGCGCGCAGCAGAGATTTGCGCACCAGCTGCAGATCCACCTCGAACGCGCCGACATCGGAGTACGCCGCTGGTTCCTTTCTGGGTCGCGCGGCGTCGCGCGAGGCGACCAGCCGGCGCGTCGCCTCGATCCGCGCCGACATGAAGCTCAGTTTGAGCCGCAACGGCTCGTCTGCGTCGCGCTTTCTGTTCTTCTTCCAGATTACCGGCAGCAGCTTCTGGTCCTTCCCGAGCGACTTTACGAGGGCATCGAGTGGCGGCGCGATAGACGACGAGAGCGACAGCCGCCGCGTCAGATCGTCCAGCGCTTCGCGATAACGCCCGAGTATCACGTAGCTCGCCCGGCGCGCGGTGGCGATCGTGATCTCCGGTGTAACGTACGGATTCCCGTCGCGATCCCCGCCGACCCACGTTCCAAATCGCAGCGGAACCGCGAGCCTGAACGCGTCGGCCGAGCGCGCGAATTCGTCCTCGAACGCGAGCGCAAGCGTCGCGTGCACGTACGCGTCCGCCTCGAGAAGTCGCGTTTCCAGATACCAGAGCGCCGAGCTCACCTCGTCGAGAACTGTCGGGCGGTCCTGCCGGACCTCGCTCGTCAGCCAGAGCAGCTCCACTTCGCCCTCCAGCGACTGCTCGATCAGCCTCACCTCGTCCGGCGGCGCGGATTCACGCGTGAGAAGATCGTGGGCGACTCGTGCCTGGAGCCCGAGCAGCGTGCGGCGTGTGGATTCGGTAGGGTGCGCGGTGAGTACGGGGCGGATATCCAGGGTGAGCATCGCCCGCTCGATTGCCTCGGCGCTCGCGCCCAGGTTGCGGAGCTCGCGCATTGTCCAGCGCGCGGATGCGGGCTGGGGATCGGTGACGCCCTTGCCCAGATACGAATTGCGGCGCCGGACGCGGTGCGTTTGCTCGGCGGTGTTGATCAGCAGGAAAAAGAGCGTGAATGCGCGCGCCGCCATCGCGCATTGCGCCACGCTGAATCCGTCGATCAGCTTGAGCAGCTCGTCGAGGGTGGGCGTGTCTGGCGCACCGTGCCGCCGGGCCCGCGTCGCGACACGCAGCCGCTCGACGGTCGTGAACGCCTCGTCACCCTCGAGCCGCCTGATGACCCGCCCGAGCGCGCCGGCAAGCCACCGAACATCGTCGTGGAGTGGGAGGTCTTCTTTTCGGGGAGGAGCCGGCGTGGGCACGGCGTGAATGATACCCCATAGCGTCGCTCCGGCAACTGCAAAGAGTTGCAGTTTGCGTGGATACCCACCCCTTCGTGAATCGTCCTATAAGAGAATCAGCCCCCTCGCTAGTTTCGCCCCAAGGCCACGATGAAAATTCCCCATAGCACACCGATTCTCGTTTCCTTCGGCCTGGCGTCGACCGCGCTCGTCATGTGCGCCCTGCTTCTGCTGGAGTGGAATGATGGAACCGCCGCCGTCGAATCCTTCGAATGGGTGAGTCACACCCTGGAAAACCAACGGGAGCTTGCCACAGTCGAAGCGCGGATGAGCGAGGCGGAGTCCGGGCAGAGGGGATACCTCCTCACTGGCCAGCCTGGCTTCCTGGCCCCATACGCGGTGGCAACAAGCGAGGTCCGTACCCGCCTCCTGAACCTGCGGCGTCTGCTGGCGGACGATCCCGCGCAGCTGCGACGCCTGCTGATGGTCGAGTCGCTTTCGCGCGCCAAGCTGGCCGAGCTCGACTCGAGGATCAGTCTGGAGCGTGCGGGCAAGCATGACCTGGCGGTGAGCATCGTACGTACGAATCACAGCGACAGCTTGATGACCTCGATCCGGTCCGGTCTCCAGGCGATGACGGCCGAAGAGGCGAGTCTGCTGCGGGACCGGCAGCAGGCGCTCGTAGAAGAGCTGCATCGCGGAGACCTGGTCTCTCTCGGCCTTGCCACAGCCCTCGCCGTGATGCTGATCGCGCTCCTCGTCATTGCGCGCGGGGCAGAACATTACCGGAATCTCGTGACGCTGTGCGCGTGGACGAGATCGGTCGAATACGAAGGCGAGTGGATAAGCTTCGAGGAGTATCTGCGCCGGAAGTTCGACATCTCGACGACCCACGCAATCTCGCCGGACGCTCTGTCGCAGCTCGAAATCGGGCTCGGCGACCCGAAAAAGAGTTGACCAACCGCCGGGACTCAGCTCACTTCAGTCGGCGCGCCAACCCAGCCAGATAGTCCGCCGCCTGCGCGATAGGGTTGGCTCCGGTGAGCGCCGCCCGGTCCAGCGCCGGAATCCTCGGCTCGCTGTTGACGTTGCGAATCCCGAGCCGCTTGCGAAGCTCGTCACGAAATGCGCGCGCGGGCCGATAGAATCTCTCCCTGTATGCCCGCCACGTACGGAGGTTGTGCTGCATCAGCTCGGCGCTCTGCTGGTCCAGCACTTCGTCGCGCTCAGCTTCAGTGGCGACATTGACCGGCCTGGCGCCGGCGAGGGTGTCGACGAACTCGCGATCGCTGACAGCCTCGAATGATTTCATCTCTTTCGCGAGCTGAAGCACCTCTTCGCGGAGCTCCGCGGGTGGCAGCTCCTTCAACTGTTCGACTAGCGGATCAGTCGAAGCGGCTTGAGTCGCGCTCTTCGCCGCCGTCGGTGATTCGAAGCCGGTAAAGCTCGGGCCACTGTACAAGAGCCAGAGAAACTCCGCGATCGTCGCCACGACATAGCAGACGACGCCAACGATGGCGAAGCGCAGGACCGACGGAGACGACCTGAATATCCCGTGTCCGTGCCAGAGGATATTGAATGCGGAGATCGCCACGCACCCGGCAATTTTCGCGGGGTGCAGGAGTTGAGTCTGCTTCCACGCGCGGGGGACCGAACGGCGCCACTTCTTGGCCTGGATGGAGATCTTCACTCTCAAGAGACTGTTCCCGTGCGACCGCAGTCACGCCTTTTTGAAGATTTCTGTTGAAACAAAAGATCATTAGTTACCTGCTCCCGATCAGAGTGACTTCGCCATGATGTGGTCGTCGCCGACCTGATCCCCGAAGTAGAAGGGAGCAGAGCCGACCACCAAGAATCCCATCCGCGCGTAGAACCCGACGGCCCAGGGCGCTTCCTTCCAGACCTGGAGCCAGATCACGTCTGCCCCGCGATTCTTCGCATCGTCGAAGCACTTGTCCATGAGCGCCGCGCCGACGCCACGCCCTTGGGTTACGCCGTCGACATAAAAACGGACGATCTCGAGCGCGCGGTATCCGTCAACGCCTGCGGGAGGGTCGGCACTGGAGCGCAGATACGCGTACGCGATCGCGCTTCCCTTGGGATCTTCCACTATCAGCATGGTGACGCCGTCGTCCGCAATCGCTTCACGAGTCCCTTCGACCGAAAAGGATCGCGCCAGATAGCGACTCAGCTCCGGCTCGGGATGCGTGGGACCGTACGTCTCCGTGAACAGCCGCGCGGCAAGCGATGCCATCGTCGCGGCATCATCGACCGTGCAGCGGCGGATGGAGAAAGAGTTCATCGTGCGCGTTGAAGAAAGAACCAAATGCCGACGGCCGCGACAGAGTCGAGGCGGTCAGCTTGCACTACGCCTATACTATATGAATAAGATTAGATGAAGGTCTGGCGCGCGTGAACACCGCCACGCGCAGTATCGAGAGCCCTTGGATCACGAGCAAGAGGCGACGAACGGTCGAGGCAGCCGCCGCGACGGCCCGCAGGGAAATGTGCCGTCCGTCAGCCGGTCGATCCCTACAGAGATCCTACTTGACAACTCGAACCCGGGACGATAATAGAGGGAGTCTTTCCGCGACGCCCACGCAATGTTGCTTGGGCGTCGAACTACGTGATGTGAAGTAGGCAGGCTTACCTGACCCCGTCTGCAGGGAGGTCGTACGCAGCTGTTTCGTTCCGTCGGCCTGCTGCTATGTGGCCCGTTGTTGTTCGCTGCGCCGACCCACGTTACCGGTCAGGCCGAGACGTCGAGACATCCCGGTACTCCCGAACAGGTCTACCTGATTATCCGCACTGACGATGCCGGGATGAGTCATAGCGTGAACATGGCTCTCGAAAAACTCGTCGGATGCGCTCACGTCACAGCGGTTCAGGGACGCCTTGAAGGCCCACAACATCCAGCTCCTGACGTATCGCCAATTGATCGCCATGCAAGGCCTGAACTCAATGCGAAGACCGGAAGGTTGAGAACGTACGTGCGTTATTTGGAGGAGTGCTCATGCAGTTACCTGGAGGATTGCTCATGGAGAAAGTATTGGTAGGGAAGCATTCATTCTTGAATAGCCGCTCACGCTGGCTTCGCGCGGTCAGAATGAGTCTGCTGTTCGCGCTGGCACTTGCTGGGACCGCATTCGGCCAGAACGTGCCCATCACCGGAACCGTAACGTCCACCGGAGGTGCTCCGCTTTCGGGGGTGACGGTGCGCGTGCAAGGGACCGATGTCCGCGCGATCACGGACGCGAGCGGAAAATACCGCATCAGTGCTCCAGCGGATGCCATTCTGACTTTTTCCTTTGTCGGCCAGCACCCCGTTCAGACGACGGTCGCCGGGCGTAACATCGTCGATGTCACGATGGCGCGAGTAACGTATCTCGAAGAAGTGGTGGTTACCGCTTACACAGAACAGCGGCGAGCGGATATCACCGGCGCCGTCGCCAGCGTCAACATCGAGTCCGCCACCAAGCAGACGCAAGCTAGCGTGCTCAAGGCACTGGATGCCGCCGTCCCGGGCGTGACGGTCCAGTCGAGCGGTTCGCCAGGTTCGCGAAGCACTGTCAGAATTCGCGGCATCAGCTCGTTTCAGAACAACGATCCTCTTTATATCGTCGATGGTACGCCGGTTTCGGACTCCTATATCAACTTCCTGAACCCCGAGGACATCGCATCGATTCAGGTCCTCAAGGATGCGTCGGCCGCATCGATCTACGGATCCCGGGCCAGCAACGGCGTGATCGTGATCGAGACCATCAAGAGCGGCCCCCCGGGACCGCCGAGAGCAACGTTGCGGGCGAGGACCGGCATCGCGACGCCGACGAGGGGTTACGACGACATGCTTCTTACGAACTCGCTCGACTACTTCGCGATGCAAAAGCAGCGCTATATCAACGCCGGCCAGCCGATTCCCACCGGTGTCTACGGCGATCCGAACAACCCGTCGGTGCCGAACTACACATACGCCGATCCAGGCGCGGTCCTGACGAGGGACTCGTACGGGCGAATCGTCACCGTGGATCCCTCCAAGTACTCCTATCCGCATGCGCTGATCATGCCTGGCAGTCAGGGAACCGACTGGTGGAAAACCGTATTCGGCTCGGCGCCAGTGCAGGATTACAACCTCGACGTGAGAGGGGGCGGCGACGCCAATGCGTACGCCGTTTCCTTCAACTACTTCGACCAGGTCGGCACGGCGGCGTACAACGACTTCAAGCGGGGCAGCGTACGGGTCAATACGTCGTTCAACCGCTCGAAGCTGAACTTCGGCGAGAACATCGCACTCGCGGTCGATCGTCGTTACGGCGGCACCGGAACCTTTGACGACAACTCCAACGAAAACGGAATTCTCGGCAAGGACATTCTGATCCAACCTCTTGTATCGGTCTACGACATCAATGGAAATTTCGCTGGAGGCAGGGGCATACCGGACGTCAACAGCAGCAATCCCCTCAAGAATGCTTTTGACGCCAAGGACAACATTAACAAGGACAACCAGGTCTTCGGAAACGTGTTTGCCGGTCTGTCATTGAATCCGGCGTTCACGTTGAGGACCAGCCTCGGCTTCAACCTCCAGCAAAATTCGTTCGCCGGCTTTTTCGGCATCACGCCGCAAAACAACGAGGCGTCGTTCTCCAACTCGATCGACGAGAACAACTATCAGTCGACCGATTGGACGTGGAGCAACACCGCGAGATACGTGAAGACAATTTCCAAGACCAGCTTCGATCTTCTGGTTGGACAGGAGGCCAATGCCGGGAACAATCGGTATCTCGACGGATCGATTGCCAATCTTCTGAGCATCGATCCGAATTCCAGATTCGTGCAAGACGCCCTCGCCGACCCGAAAACCAAGAACGTCTACAGCAGTGGCGGCAAGAGCGCCCTGTTGTCGTTCTTCGGAAAAGCCGGCTTCAACTACGCCGACAAGTACGTCGCGAGCTTCACGCTCAGAAAGGACGGTTCATCCAACCTTGGTGCTACTAACCGTTGGGGAACCTTCCCGGCGGTCGGTCTGGGATGGCGGATCACGAACGAGCCATTCCTCGCCAACAACAGAATCCTGTCCGACGTGATGCTTCGCTACGGGTGGGGCGTCACCGGAAACCAGAACATTCCTTCCGGACGCATCGTCTCCCAGTTCGGGGGTGATCGTGGAGATACCTTCTACGACATCAGCGGTTCCAACACGACCATCAATCCGGGCTTCCGCCAGGCATCGCTGGGCAATCCAAACCTGAAATGGGAAGAGAACAGATCGACGAATGTGGGCACGGACATCTCGCTCTTCGAGGGCCAGCTCAACTTCGTCTTCGACATCTACAGGCGCGCGACCAACAACCTGCTGTTCGATCCGAGAACCCCGGCGACGGCAGGCATCGCATCTCCGCCGATCGTGAATATCGGCAAGATGGAAAACAAGGGCTTTGATTTCTCACTCGGCCACACGGGCTCCTGGTGGAGCGCCAACCTCAACGGCAGCCACTACAAGAACAAGATCGTTTCGATCGACGGGGTTCAAAACTTCTTCTTTGGTCCGATCAGCACGCGCCTCGCCGGCAATCAGACGATCAACATGGTCGGCCAGCCAATCGGCGCCTTCTACGGCTTAATCGCGGACGGATTCTTCAGAGACGCGGCCGACGTCTCAGCCCACGCCACGCAGGACGGCGCGGCTCCCGGCAGAATCAAATTTAGGGACGTGTGCTGCGGTCCGAATGGAGAGATGGTCCCCGACGGGGTGATCAACGCCAGCGATCGGACCATCATCGGCAGTCCCCACCCGAAGTTCACAATGGGCCTCGATCTCGGAGCCCATCACGGAAACTGGGATGCCAGCGCGACTATCTTCGGAACGTACGGCAACAAGATCTTTGACAACCAGATGGACTTCTACGTCTTCCAGGACTTTGCTACGAATGTGAGAAAGGACCTGCTGGCGAATTCGTGGACACCCCAGAATCTCAACGCCAAGTATCCGCGGCTCGATGTCACCGACACCTACAGCGGGGTCATCAGCAGCTACTACGTGAAGGACGGGTCGTACACCCGGCTCCGCAGCATGCAGGTTGGCTACACGCTTCCGACGGCGGCGCGTTATCTGCCGGGCGCCAGACTTTATCTGCAGGGCGAGAACCTGTTCACCAAGACCAACTATGACGGACTCGATCCGGCTCTGCCAGCGGCCAACGCCTACGGTGCGGCAGGCGACGTTCGGGACCAGTTCATGGGTGTTGACCGGGGCTCTTACCCGAGCAACAGAGTATTCAGCATCGGCATCGTGACCTCGTTCTAACGACCTGGCCTTCTCAAGGAATAACTGAAGATGAGACCCGTAACGAAACACCCTCTGCTCCGCGGTACGGCAGCGATCATTCTTGCGACAGCCGTACTTTATGGCTGCAAGGATTTCCTGTCCAGCGCGTCCGAGCCACAGGGGACATTGAATCAACAGACGCTCGCGAATCGCGGGGGCGTCGAAGGATCGCTCATCGCCGCATATCGAACTCTCGACTGCACCGGTGCAACCAGCGACACCTGGGGTTGCGCGGCCAGCAACTGGGTTTTTGGGAACGTCGTTGCCGACGATTCCTACAAGGGATCCTCTCCTCTCGATCAGGGGCAGATCAACGACCTCGAGGGCTACCACTGGGGCGGCCCCGGCGCCGCGGCGTACTTGAACACCAAATGGGTAATAGTCTACGAAGGGATAGTCCGGGCCAATTCGACCCTTCGACTTCTGAAGGAGGTTAAAGCCGCGAGCCCGGGCGAGTTTTCTACCGCGGATGCGAATGGCATCGCGGGAGAGGCAATTTTCCTGAGGGCGCACTACCACTTCGAGGCGTGGCGGATGTGGGGCAACATTCCGTACTACCGCGAAGACGACACCGATTTCCGGAAGGCGAGCATCGACAGCAGCGCGGTCGCGGTCGAGCTCCTGAAGGATCTCGATTCGGCGATCAAGCTGCTGCCGGCAAAGCCGCGCAATGGGGACTTGGGACGTGCCACCAGTTGGACGGCCAAGGCGTACAAGGGGCGCGTCCAGCTCTATGACCACCAGTATGCCAACGCCAAGGCAACGTTCGAGGGCATCGTGTCCGGCGGGCCTTTCGCGCTGGAAACAAGCTTTGACAAGGTCTGGAGCGCATTTCAGTCCAACACCAACGGCCCCGAGACGATATTCGCCTTCCAGGCTTCCGCGAACGACGGCGAGCCGAACGCAGCCAATTCCAACTACGGCGAGCGCCTCAACTTCCCGTATGCGCCAAGTCACTTCCAATGCTGCGGCTTCAATCCACCGACGCAGAACCTTGTCAACTTCTTCAAGGTTGACGCGAACGGTCTGCCGCTCTCTTTGTCCGCGCCCAATGCGTGGAACGCTTCGGACACCGATTTCAAGGCGATGAATCTCGCCCCCGTCGATCCACGGCTGGATTGGACGGTTGGTCGGAAGTTCGTGCCTTTCAAGGACTGGGGAGTCTACGACACAACGTGGGCGAGGTTCCCGGAGAACGGAGGCCCGTACGCCGCCAAGAAGACGATTTATGAAAACGCTGCCGGGGCCGAAGCCACCGTCGGTTGGCAGCCACAGCAGCAGAGCTCAATGAACATCCATCTTTACCGGTATGCCGACCTGCTGTTGATGCTGGCCGAAGCGGATGTTGAAACGGGCAATCTGGGGCCCGCGCTGACGATTGTAAATCAGATCAGAGCGCGCGCAGCGGTTGCCGCCCAGGGCTGTGGGAAAGGGTCGGATGTTGGATCTCAGACTACATTGGAGACCATGTACCCACAATGCGCGACGGACAGTCGCATGGCTGTCCCGATCAACGACCCCTCGATTACCTGGGCAGTGTATAGCATTAGCCCGTACCCATCGTTTCCGAACCAGCAATACGCGCGTGATGCAGTTCAGACGGAACGTCGCCTCGAGTTGGCGCAGGAAGGGCAGCGCTTCTTTGATCTAAGACGGTATGGAACTTACCAGACCGTAATGAACGGCTACCTCAAGGGCATTGGAGGCGGAAACGAGCCAGCCAGGCGCGCTTACCTGCTAGCCGCCGAACCACTCACGAGTCGCCATCGCTGGTATCCGATCCCGGACCTTCAGATTCAATTGAGCCTCATCGCGGGTCAGCCCAGCCTGAAGCAGAATCCTGGCTGGTAAGCAACCGCTCCTGAAAAAAGCACCGGTACTTCACTGTACCGGTGCTTTTTTTTGACCAGTGTGTTTTTTTGACCAGTGCTCTGTTTTTAGTGCTTCCTGATTGTGAACGTCTGGAGAGAGTCTCCGCTATTGGCGACGATCACCGCCTTACCGCTCGGTGTGTTAATGAGCGTCAGACCCGAGACATTGAGGGGAGCCAGAAAGCCACTTTGCGTCGGAGGCACAGGCGTGAAGTGGCCTTTGCCATCGCCCCTGAGCCACAGCCCATTGCCTGCGTCGGCTCGCGGCGTATTTGGCTCAGCGTCGTAGAGGTTCCCCGCGACGATAAGATCGAGGTGTCCGTCGCCGTCCACGTCAGTGGCGATGATCCCCTTGATCGGTGCGATCTGCGCCAGATTGGGTAACGGCGACGAGCTGAAGGCGCCTCCTCCGTCGTTGTGCAGGTAGACGCTGGCAAAAGTATCCGTCTGGTAATGGAGCGCCTGCTGCAACTGACTGGGACTGAACAGCTGAGGGACAGACGCTTCGGCGAACGATCCATAGGTCGGGAATCGCACGGCGAGCGTATAGATCACCTGGCCCAGTGGGACCATACCGGCGAACGGGTATTCGGTCCCGTCAATCTCCTGGGTGAGAACGATATCCGTGGTCCGGTTCCCAGTGAAATCTTCGGCGTAGACCCCGAACCTGCTCTCCTTCGACGTCGTGTACGTGTAATTCAGCCCGAGATTGCCGGCTATCAGGTCGGGACGACCGTCCTTGTCGAAGTCTCCAACCGCGAGACTGTACCACCAGCCGCGCAAAGGTGGTAGGCCCGTGGACTGCGTTACGTTGCGCAATCGCTTTCCATCGTTCCGGTAGAACTGGATGGGCATCCATTCACCCACGGTGACCAGATCCAGGCGCCCGTCGCCGTCAAAATCGATCCAGACCGCATCGGTGATCATGCCTCCGGGATGAGCCAGCTCCGGGCAGACCTCTTCGGTGACGTCGGTGAAATGATCGCCGTCATTGCGCAGCAAATAACTCCTGGTGGGATACGGATAGTTTCTCGGTGACAGGCGGCCACCCACGAACAGATCCAGCCGCCCATGGCCTGTAAAATCCCCGGCCCGGACGGTGGCCGTGCTGGTCAGCATTGTCGGTAGCGCTCGAGTATCACGCACGAACCTGCCACCACCTTTGTTGATGTAGAGGCGATCCTGCAGCAACGCGGAGCCCGGTACAAGCTGATAGCCGCCGCTCGCCACATACAGGTCCAGCAGTCCGTCCCCGTTCGCATCGAAGAACAGCGCTCCCCAATCCTCGTAAGCCTTGTCGGCCACCCAGGGTTGCCCCTGGGTGGATTCAACGAAACTGCCGTCCTTGCGCTGTATGAACAGCCTGCCGGGGACTCCGGCTGCACCGCCGATGAAAATGTCATCGAGGCCGTCGCCATTGACATCGCCGGCGGCAACGGGAGGCCCCTGTCTGGAAATCATGTAGGGCAACAGGGGTTGTACGCTGTAATCCACCTCCGTCGATGCCTGGTGCTTATACGGTAGTCCTCGGCGCGGATCCACCGGCTCGAACAGGTGGTCTCGAGCCGGAGGAGAAGGCTTGGCTCGTCTCTTCTCTGTCGCGTCGGCCTGTTTCACGACCAGGAGCCGATCGACGTTGAGACCAGTCAGCAATTGATATCGCCCATCGGGCCAGATCACTTCAAGACTGTCCACGCGCTTGGCACGACCGAGCCCGAAATGTTCCCGGTCATCCATCGTGGACATGAACCCCCGGTACGGGAAATGGTAGATGTATTGCTTCTGTCCCCCGGCGGTGAGGATCAGTCTCGATCCGATACCCCGCCTATTGGGAGAGTCCCCCTCGAGCTTGATCCCCAGATAGTGATGGGCGTCGTCTCTGGGTTGGACATTCTCATAGATGAAGGCGGGCGCGTCGATATTGTTCACTACGAGGTCGAGCCTGCCGTCGTTATCCAGGTCGGCATAGGCCGCACCGTACGAGAAGCTCGGGCGGTCCACTCCCCATGCTTTCGTTTTGTCGGTGAAAGTCAGATCGCCCGCGTTCCGGAAGACATAGTTGGACACGTCATAGGGGTACAGCTTGTTCAGGATTTCCAGTCGTGCTCGACGCGAAGCATTTGCATCCCCGCCTCGGCGTGCGGAAAACATGGCGTTCAGGTAATCGAAATCATTGACCGCCTTGGGATAGCCGTTGGTGATGAAGATGTCCTTGTAGCCGTCGTTGTCGAAGTCCGCAAACAGCGGACTCCAGCTCCAGTCTGTGGATGCGACACCGGCAAGGCGGGCGACATCGCTGAAGATGACATCCCCGTCCTTCGTGACTCCGTTGCTCAATTGCAGTGCGTTGGCAGTGTAATCGTCACGAAATCCCATGTTGCGCGATTCCATCAGACCACTATAGGTCGTGAACCCGCTCATCCGTTTGCGCGCGCTCAAGGCGCGCGGCAGCATGTCCACCTGGAGAATGTCGGGCCAGCCGTCATTGTTGAAATCGGCGATGTCGACGCCCATGCCCGCAAAGCTCGTATGCTTCAGCCACTGGCTGCGCTTGTTGGTAAACGTCCCATCGCCGTTGTTGACGTACAGGACATCGTTGGGCGCGACATCGTTGGAGACATAGATGTCGGGCCAGCCATCTCCGTTCAGGTCGGCGACAGCCACACCGAGGCCATAGCCGGCGTCTCGCAGTATGCCCGCTTCCCTGGACACGTTCGTGAACGTCCCGTGACAGTTATTCCGGTAGAGCTCGTTGTAACTGTCCGGGGTCTCAGCGTGTTTGCCTGTTGGTTGCCCTACCTGACCGCGAGAAAAATCCCTCGGCGAATTGTTGAGAAGAAAGAGGTCGAGGCATCCGTCCCCGTTGTAATCCAGGAAAACGGCGTGGGTGGTAAAGCCGGTGGCGGCGATACCGTATTGTGCGGCAGCCTCCGTGAAGGTCCCATCCCTGTTGTTGATGAACAACAGATTCGCCCGGTCCTCCGGTTTGGACCATTCGGGTCCGGAAACGGAGACGTAGATATCCAGGTACCCGTCGTTGTTGATGTCCACCATGCTGGCGCCGGTGGCCCATCGGCTCGTGTGGACGCCCGCTCGCTCGGTAATGTCCTCGAACTTCATGTGCCCTTTGTTCCGGTACAGGCGACTCGAAACCATGTTGCCGGAAAAGAAGATGTCCGGCAATCCGTCGTTATCGATATCACCGATGGCTACCCCGGCGCCGTTGTACACATAGGGGTCGGTCTGCACATTCAAAGAGTCACTGGTAGTGATGGTGTTCGCGAAGGTGACGCCGGTCTGGTCCGGGCTCAGGAGTTTGAACAGCGGGCGATCCTTCTTTCCAATGGTGCAGCCGCCTAACGAGATAAGAGCGATCAGGAGTACGAAGAGACTCGAGCGCTTCACACGCGCGAGTTTTGTCATCGTGTAATCCATCGTGAGAGGGTTTTTTGCATCAGCCAACACCTGCCGATTTCCCGCGTCATCAATCTGATCCCGGCAGAGTTCCAACGACTGTGGGCGATCGACGAATCTGAAGCTCGAGCGGGCTGCTCGCTAGTTCGGATTTCGGGCTGAACGCAATGTTGACGGTCGACCTGCCGCTACCCTATAGTTGCCTGCACATTGGACTTGGCCTCACGTCAGGAGAACACATGTCGGACTCGACCACCGCCATTCACCACATCACCGGACGCCCGTCCGCGGGCTTTTACGAGAGTCTCAACACGCGCTGGCATAAGGTCGCCCTACAGGGCTTCATGGCAATCGTGCTGTTTCACTGGCTCGAGCACATCGTCCAGGCCTACCAGTTTTTCGTGATGCACTGGTCACGGTCGATGTCGATGGGTCTCTTGGGGATGTACTATCCCTGGCTCATGCGTTCGGAAGTGCTCCACTACGGATTCGCTCTAGTGATGTTGATAGGCCTGTGGGTGATCCGAAAGGGATTCACTGGCACCTCGTACACCTGGTGGATGGTGTCCTTCTGGATCCAGTTCTGGCACCATTTCGAGCACCTTATTCTGCTTTATCAGGCGCAGACGCAACGATTCTGGTTCGGTGGCACGGTGCCGACGAGCATCGGCCAGATCTGGATTCCGCGGATCGAGCTGCACCTCATCTACAACATGCTGGTATTCATTCCGATGGTGGTCGGGATGTACTATCACATGTATCCGCCAGCGCGGGAGACAGTGACGGCCATGTGCACTTGCGCCCGCCACCGAGCTCCGCTCGAGGCGGCAGCCTAACGGACTACCCGCCCCAGCGACCATATTCGATGGGCGCCGGTCGACGTCTGCACCCGCTGAGACGAAACCGCGCTCGACGTCATACCAATCGACAGCGAGGACTTGATGCAGAAGCCTGAATACGATGCGATCGTAGTTGGGTCCGGAATTTCCGGAGGCTGGGCCGCCAAGGAGCTCACCGAGAAAGGTCTGCGCGTGCTCCTCCTCGAGCGCGGCCGCAACGTCGAACACATCAAGGACTACGTGAACGCGACGAAGGGACCCTGGGAGTACGCTCATCGCGGCGGCCGCACCAGGGCGATGGAGGAGCTGTACCCGGTCCTCAAGCGGGACTACCCGCTGAACGAGAAAAACCTCTCATTCTGGGCGTCGGACAAGGACTCGCCCTATACCGAGGTCAAGCGCTTCGACTGGTATCGCGGCTATCAGGTCGGCGGCCGCTCGCTGACGTGGGGACGCCAGAGCTACCGGTGGAGCGACTTCGACTTCGAGGGCAACGCGCGCGACGGCATCGCGACCGATTGGCCGATTCGTTACGCCGACCTGGCGCCGTGGTACGATCACGTGGAGAGACACGCCGGAATCTCGGGCTCGCACGAGAAGCTCCCCCAACTGCCTGACGGTCAGTTTCTGCCGGCGATGCCGCTCAACTGCGGCGAGGAGCTCGTCGCGGGGAGACTGGCCAAGCTGTTCGGCGGCAGACGCCACATTATCCCGGGCCGCGTCGCAAACCTCACCAAGGGGCTCCCTGAACGCTCTCCTTGCCAGTACCGCGACGCCTGCTGGCTCGGCTGCCCTTATGGCGCGTACTTCAGCACGCAGTCTTCGACGCTCCCTGCCGCGACAAACACAGGCCGCCTCACACTCAAGCCGTTTTCGATCGTAAGTGAGGTCCTCTATGACCGCGATCGAAAACGCGCGACGGGCGTGCGCGTGCTTGACGCGGTCACCGAGCAGACGACGGACTACCAGGCGCCGGTGATTTTCCTCTGCGCTTCGACCATCAACTCGACGTGGCTGCTGATGCGTTCGGCAACGAATGTCTGGCCCGGCGGGCTCGGAAGCAGCTCGGGCGAGCTCGGTCACAATCTCATGGATCACCACTTTCGCGTCGGCGCTGAAGGCAGGCTCGAGGGCATGGAGGACAAGTATTACTACGGCCGCCGGCCCAATGGCTTCTACATCCCGCGCTACCGGAACCTGTTCGGCGACAAGCGCAATTACCTGCGCGGGTTCGGTTACCAGGGCGGCGCGGGCAGGGATGGATGGTCGCGCGCCGTCGCCGAGCTCGGTGTCGGAGGAAAGTTCAAGGATGCGATGTCGCAGCCCGGCGGCTGGGGAATCGGCGCCACTGCGTTCGGCGAGATGCTTCCCAATCACGCCAACACGGTTTCCATCGATCATACAAAGAAGGACAAGTGGGGTCTGCCGGTTCCCAAGATCGACTGCGCAACTGGTGAGAACGAGCGTCTCATGCGCCACGACATGGCCACGGACATAGCGGAGATGCTCGATCAGTGCGGCGTCAAGGACGTCAGGATGTACGACGCCGGCTCCTTCCCCGGCATGGGGATCCACGAGATGGGAACGGCGCGCATGGGGCGCGATCCGAAGACATCGGTCCTCAACGCGCACAATCAGGTGTGGGACGCCCCGAACGTCTTCGTCACCGACGGCTCCTGCATGGCTTCAACCGCCTGTCAGAATCCGTCGCTCACCTACATGGCGATAACGGCACGCGCGGCGGATTTCGCCGTCAACGAGCTCAAGCGGCACAACCTGTGACCGGAGAATCATCGATGACTTCAAGCGACGAGATCACCGAGCGCGAGCTGATCACCCGACGCGAGGCGGTGCTGCGCGTCACCGCTCTGCTGGGAGGAGTCGCACTGGTAGGAGGGACCGCGCTCCTTACCGGCTGCCGCGTGGAGCGCCCCGCCGCCGACGAGACTTTCTCGACCGATGACATCGCGTTTCTCGACGAGGTCGCCGACACGATCCTTCCGGCGACGAGCACGCCGGGCGCAAAGGCTGCGAAGACGGGCGCATTCATGGCGCTGATGGTGCACGACAGCTACTACCCGGACGACCAGAAGATCTTTCGCGACGGAATGCGCAAGATCGACGACGCCACGCAGAAGGCTTACAACGTCTCTTTCATGAAGGCGACGCCCGAGCAGCGGCTGGCGGTGCTCACGGCGATCGATCGCGACCAGAGATCCTACTCCCAAGCGCTCGAGGATGAGCAGCGCAAGAGGTCGCTCGCCCGGTTGACCGATGTGCAGAAGGAAGGGTCGACTGGTACGGATGCCGGGGCAGCGACGACGGCAGCCAAGAACCCGCCGACGCACTATTTCCGCATGATGAAGGAGCTCGCCCTCCTCGGGTATTTCACTTCTGAGATCGGGGCGACGCAGGCGCTCCGCTACGTGGAATCACCGGGGCGTTACGATCCGTGCGTGCCCTACACGCCCGGAGAGAAGGAATGGGCATCCCACGCCTGAAGGAGGAGAAATTGTTTCGTCAATCGGTATTGCTGCTCGCGCTGGCGCTGCCGGCCACGGGATATTCCGCGTCGGGTGCATCCTCGAAGCTGGTGGACTTCAACGAGCGCATGCTTGGACGCTGGGACATCACCATCACCACGCCCGACGGGCCACGTCCGTCGTGGCTCGAGATCGAGCGGTCCGGTCGCGACGCCGTCGTCGGGCGTATCGTCGGTATTGTCGGCAGCGCGCGGCCGATCTCGCGCATCAACGCCAGCGGGGATTCCCTGCGCTTTTCCGTGCCACCACAGTGGGAGGATGGAAACGGTGATCTCGCCGTCGAGGGACGCCTGCAAGGGGATCGGCTCGCCGGGCGCATGACTTTCCCGGATGGAAAGTCCTATGGCTGGACTGCCGTCCGCGCGCCACTGCGCGTCCCCCCTGCGACCCCGGTCTGGGGCGCGCCGATCAAGTTGTTGCACGCGAACGATCTCGGCGGTTGGAGGGCAATGGGAAGCCCCAATCAGTGGACCGTGAGCAATGGCGTCCTCACCAGTCCGCGCTCCGGCGCCAACATCGTGACCGAGCGGACATTCGGTGATTTCAAGCTGCACATCGAGTTCCGCTATCCGAAGGAGAGCAACAGCGGCATCTACCTCCGCGGGCGCCACGAAGTGCAGATTCAGGATGATTTCGGTACCGAGCCGGCGAACGATCGCTTCAGCGGCATCTATGGATTCATCTCGCCGAGTGAAATCGCGGCGAGGCCGGCCGGGCAATGGCAGACTTACGACATCACGCTCGTCGGCCGGATGGTGACGGTCGTCGCGAACGGGAAAATGGTGATCTGCAATCAGGAGATCCCAGGCATCACCGGCGGCGCGCTGGACAGCAACGAAGGCGCGCCCGGGCCCTTATACCTTCAGGGTGATCACGGGCCGATCGAGTACAGAAACATCGTTCTCACACCGGCCAGGTGAGCATTCAGCGCATGTAGGGTGCGACATTGTTCACAATCACCAGGGCCGGACACTTCCTTCTAAAGAAGGTTACTTGTAGCGAAGCCGTCGCAGGTCGAGCCACTTCGCTATGGGACCGACTATCGCCAGGGCGAGGAACGCAGGAGCCGCGTTGAACGCCGTCGGCAGCGGCCATCCCTTGTCGGAGGCGAACCGGATCAACGTCTCCATCAAGGCGATCAGGACCGCCACGACGATCTGTCGCCGCCGCCCGCGCACCACGGTACGCGGGTCGGTGATCATGAAGAAGACGAACAGCTGATACATCGGCCCAGTGATCGGTGCGATCTCCGGGAGCACCGGTTGGCCGAGCGCCGCCGCGCGCGCGGTGTTCAGCAGCAGGAAGCTCGCGACATACGTGAGCGTGATGTGGAGGACGCCCACTCGCGCGGCGATGACCAGTCCGAAGATCCAGATTACCAGGTTGGTCGCCATGTCGTTGCCGAACTGGTGGCTGAGCACGGAGACGCGGTCCGGCGCGGCGAGCAGCAGTGCGGTGATCGCGAAGTTGGTCGGATTCCAGAGATGGTTGTCGCGATAGCGTAAGACGTACTTGGACGAGATCGCCAGAAAGCCGCCGAGCGCGAACGGCCAGAGCGCACCGCCCTGCGGCTTGATGAGCAGCGTCAGGCTGATGCCGCTGATATAGGCGCTCAGCAGGTTGACGATCTTGCCGCGGTCGAACCAGGAGAGCAGCGCCTCGGTCGCCGTACACACCGCAAGCGCCAGCACGAGCCGGTCGTAGCCGCCGACCATCTGGTAGCGGAGCTGCGCCGCCGCCAGCACCAGCGTGATGAGAAAAGCTATGAGATAGCGGGGATCGATCTTGCTTCCGCGCTGCCACAATCGCACGAGCGCATTCCGCTCCGCGGCGGTCGCGTGTGTCGCGTCGCTCATGGCGTCACCGCTCGGGCTCGGTGACGGTGACGAAGCGGTCTATAGGAGGACGCGGCAGTATCTGCCGTGTCCCTGACGGCCAGTAGATGACGACGCGGTCCACCCACTCCCTAACCCCGAGCCCAAAGTGCAGCCGCCGGTCGTTCTGGCTCGCGAATCCCGATCCGCCGTCGACGATCCGCCGCTGCCTGAGATCTCCCGACTCGAGCACCACCTCGGCGCCGATCGCACTGCGATTGCTGCGCGTGCCGACGAGCCTGAAGGCGATCCAGTGCCTGGTGCTGTCAGGATAGTCGCGATACAGCACCGCCGGCTGGTTCTGGTTCGCGACGATCACGTCCACCGCGCCGCGATTCGAGAGGTCAGCGAGCGCCACCGCGCGGCCGTCGTACAAGTCCGTCACGCCGACCTTCTTCGCCACATCCACCCACCCGGCGACTCCGCGATTGAGGTACACTCGCGAACGCTCGTAACCAGAAAGACTCGCGTTCCCGAAGGGAGGCCAGGTTGCGGCGTCCTCGAAGAATCGGCCGTTGGCGCCGGCGATTTTCGACATCGCGTACCAGTAGCTCTTCTGGCGATCCGCCGAGATGAACCCGTTGGCGACGAAGAGCTCGTTGGCGCCGTCGTTGTTGAGATCGCCGAACTGCGAGCCCCACGCCCAGCCCGCGTCGGCGATCTCGCCTTCGGCGACGTTACGGAACCGGCCCGCCTCGGGCATCTCGTTCAAGCGCAGATTGTTGTTCTGAAAGAGGTATCCGCGCTCGGAGATGTTGGTGACGAACGCATCGAGCCGGCCTCGATTGTATGCATCGCCCAGGGCTACCGACATGCCACTCTTGGATTCGCTCTCGAGACCAGCGGTTGTCAGAACGAACCTGCGCCCGCGGTCGTTGAGATACAGCTCTTCGGGGCCGTAATCGTTCGCGAGATAGATGTCCGGCCATCCGTCGCCGTTGAAGTCGGCCGACGCGGCGGCCAGCGACCAACGTGTGCTGCCGACGCCCATCTTGTCGGTCACGTCCTCGAACTTGCCGCCACCCAGATTGTGAAAGAGCAGATTCTTCCCGCCGTTGGTGGCGAACTCGAAGCTGTTGTGCATGATCCGCGTCGTCGTAAGATGCCACAGGTCGATGTCGCTGCGGAAATACGCCGTGACGTAGAGATCGAGCAGGCCGTCGTGATCGTAATCGAGCCAGATCGCGCCGTTGCTGTTTACCCAGCGGTGTAACCCCGCCTGGGCTGTGACGTCCTCGAAGTGGCGGCCATCGACGTTTCTGAACAGCGCCAGATAACCGTAGCGGTACACCAGCACATCCTCGCGGCCGTCGTTGTCGAAGTCGCCCCACACCGCGCCCATCGACACGCCCTCCCCCGGCCGGTTGAGATCCGCGAGCCCCGCGCTCGCAGCGACTTCCTCGAACGTGCCGTCGCCCTTGTTGCGGTAGAGGGCGTTAGGCTCGCCGAAGCGGCTGTTGGTGAAGTACAGATCGGGCCTTCCGTCGCCGTCGAAGTCGGCGACGGACACCGATGCTCCCAGCGCCGCTACGTGTGGCTCGATGCCCGCGATCTTTGGATCGAAGGTCGGCCGGTGGTGCACGAAGTGAATGCCGGCCGCCGCAGTCTCGTCACGCAGCACGAAGCCGGGGTGCGCAGCGTCCGCGACCGCCCGACTCGGCCCGCCATCCAGTCGCATCGCGAGCAGGATAGCTGCCAGAAAGGGCACGGCAATGATGGCGCGCCTAACGGCGGGGCGGGGTCGGTGCGGCACGGATCAGAGTATAGCCTTCGTAGATCACTGCGGCGACACGCGCCCCTTCACGACGCGCGTGTCGTACTCCCGGAGGTAGCGCTGGTGCCGTGGGTCAGTCGGGTACGCCTCCGCCGACCTATAGGGGTATGCTTTCACGCCGTGGAATGGCAGGGGGCCCACGGTGGTGCCGAAGGCCGTGTTCAGATCGGAGTCCTTGATCCACCCGTCGGTGTAGAGCAGGAAATCGCGCTTCCAGCCCGGCGGCAGCGAGTTCGCGGAGCTTGCATCGAACTGAATGGTCGCCTCGTCCCCGGCGCCCATGATCACGTACATGTCGTCTGGATCCCGGAGCAGCGGCAGCACGTCGCCGAAGCGCGTGAAGGCGCCCTCGATTGGTCGCCAGGGTGACTCCTTCTCCACGTCGTCGTAGGCGAACCAGTACGGCCCGTAGCGGCCGCCCTTGCGATACATGCGGGAGAAGCCGCGGGAATGGAGATCGGCCGACAGGGGCGCCAGCGTCGTGATCTTCGCCGCGTTGCTTGCGAGATCGCGAGCGACGAACGCCTGGTCCCAGTAGATCTGCATGTTCGTGCGAATGCGTACGTGATGATCGGCGGTCGGAAACTTCCCAGCCAGGTCCACGACCATTGTCTTGTCCTTGCCCGATGGGAAGCCAATACTCGCGATCGCCGTGCGCCACCGGCCGCTCGCGTCGCGCACCTCGAGGGAAGGCGTGGCGAGCTTGATCGACGATTGCTGCGAGAGCGCGACGTTGATGCTGGCGTCGGTGGGATATATCCAGCCGCGCAGGAAGAGAAAGGTGCCAGGGCGGCCCGCGGCGTCGCCCAAGTCCAGGATGAGATCGTGCGGCTCGACCACGCCCTGATACTTCGTCGGCGTGAGATTCGAGACGTACACGTCGTCGCTCTCGCGCAACGCCGGCAGGACATCGTGGCCACGTTCATCAGTTGCGGAGAGTGGCAAGTAGCGTCGCGCGACCTGGAATATCCGGAGGCTCACCGGTCCAGGCGGGACGAAGCGCTCGTCCACGAACACGTCTACTGAATCCGGGTGGTCAACGGCAAGCAGCTTGACCTGATCGGCGTACGCCGTCTCCCAAAGCTCCTCGGTGAGCTGGAGAATGTAGCGTCCGTCGCGCGGTTGGAGTGCATCCCCCGGAATGCGCAGGTATTCCTGCGACGCGCCCGCCGGAGCGAAGGCGCTAGTGCTGCCCATGAGGCCGAGCGGCATTCCCAACGCGCTGCGCCACATCGCATCGGTCACGAACCGGAAGCGCTTCCCGTCCCATGTATACGCAAGCGCGCATGACCCCTTGAGCATTTCGCGCTCGACCACGTCCTGGTCGGATCCTGGGAAGTATACGGTCTGCGGCACGCCGTTCGGCCACTCCACGCGGAGCACGTCGGCCTTGACGTGCGGCCCCAGGCCAAAGTGTGTCACGCGACCGGTGGCGACGCGCGTCTGGTAGATATCACCCGCTCGAAGCTCCAGCCTCGCACCGATGCCGAACGCGTTATTCTTGCCGCTTCCGCCGCGGAGGCCCTTGAGCTCCACGTTAACGGCGAGGTTGCTGTTGCCGAAATCGTTGCGCAGTAGTCGCGGCGCGCCGGCGGCGTCGATCAGCACGAGATCTTCGTCGCCATCGTCATCGACGTCCGAGACGGCGATTGCGGACGCTCCAGCCGCCCGCACAGGAGCCGGAACCAAGCTCGACCGATCGAGAAACCTACCGGTGCCGTCGTCCCGAAAGAGAAACACGCCAGGAGCACGCTTGCCGTTCTTGGACGTGCCCCTCCCCACCACCACGAGGTCGAGCCAGCCGTCGTTGTCGTAGTCCACGAACGTCGCTGCCAATCCCGCCGTAGAGCGGAGCGCCTGCAATGCGGCACTCGAGCGGCGGTCGCGAGTGAAAGTGCCGTTTCCTTTGTTCAGCCAGAGCGCCGGCTCGCCACCATTCGCGCTCGCGACGAAGAGATCGAGGAATCCGTCGTTGTTATAATCACCCACTGCCGCGGCCCCCGACTCGCCGCTGCTCGCCAGTCCACTCGTCGCGGTTACGTCGCTGAAGCGTTGCGCGCCTCCATTGTGCAAGAGGGCGTCGCTGCCATGCTCGTTCGCGACGAAGACGTCGATGCGTCCGTCGCCGTCGAAGTCGCCGAAGACGGCGTCGCTTGCGTCCCCACCGCCGGCGAGACCGAAGCTTGCTGTTGCCTCCGTGAACGTCCCGTCGAGATTGTTGCGGTACACGGTGCGCTGACCGTTTCCAACGAGAAGGAGGTCCAGGTCGCCGTCGTGATCGAGGTCGACGAAGAGCGCTTTGCGCGCTCCCTTGACGTCACCAATTCCGGCCTTCGCCGTCACCTCCACAAAAGTCCCGTTGCCGCGGTTGCGGAACAGGTGACCGCGTCCCTCACCACCGATGACGAAGAGGTCCAGCCAGCCATCGTTGTCGTAGTCCGCGAAGGTTGCGTACGCGGCGCCTTGCGGAAGGGAGATGCCTGAGCGCTCGGTAACGTCTCGGACGAATCCGCCCTGAACACGATACAGATGTGCGACGGATCTCCGCAGTGCCGGCGACCACGTCGAGACGAATAGGTCATCCGTGCCGTCGCCGTCGACATCGCCAGCGGCAAGGGCGGTCGGCCCGTCCTGTCGCTCTGGGGCAGCGCCAGCTCCGGCATGGGTCGCCGCGCTTGCGAGACCTGCGTCGTCGGTCACATCCGTCAATTTTGCCAGGTCGACCGTCGCTCGCTCTCGAACTCCGCTGATCGAGATGAAGGACTTCGGCGCAAAGCTAAGGACAGCGCGCCCAGGGATCGGACCTTCCGTCCATTTCACGTCGTCCAGCGACGCCTGATACGGCGCCGTGACCTCCATTAGACCGAAGAAGCGGTCGAGCGTCGTCCGCGACTGCACGAGCTTTCCCGCACGTAGCAGCTGAATCGAGCTGTCCAGATACGTCCTTGCCTCCTTTGGAGGCTCGGGGGGTATCCGCCGCACTTCCTCGAGGTGCCGAACAGCGCTGTCAGCTTCGCCGCGCCGCGCGAGCGCATCCACGAGCTTCAGTCGCGCGGCGAGATTCGCTGGCGCGACCGCAAGCACGTCCCTCAGCCGGTCTTCGTACCTGCGGGCCGAAGCGCTATCGGGTTGCTGAGCTTCGAACTCGGCGAGCGCGTACAACACGTGAGCATTGCCGGTAGTGTCGCGGCGGAGCCGCTCGAGCATCGCGCGTGCGTCAGACGAACGTCCCGTAAGCGAGTAGAGCCTGGCAAGCGCGAGGCCCACCTCCGTGCTCGCCGGGTCCAGCTGGCGGGCACGCCGCAATTCCTTCTCTGCGTCGGCGTAGCGGCCGCCTTGCAGGTAGGTGAGTCCAAGGTTCGCGTAGCCGAGGGGATCGTCGGGCGCGAGTTTGGTGAGCTTCTTGAACTCGGATTCAGCTTCCGGCAATTGGTTTCGCTGGAGATAGCTGAGTCCCAGCATGCGAGTGGTGTAGAGCTCTTCCACGGGCGCCGGCTTGGGTCGACAGGCGGTGGTTGCGACAATAAACGCGGCACCGAGGAAGACAGCCCAAGCTCGCGAGAAGGTTGTCGAGATCATTGGCGCTATCTCCCGCTCTGCCGCGCGCGGCGAATGGTGTTGCGGAGCCGCTTGATCTCGGCGTCGCTGAGATCGACGTCCGACATCTGGAGGAGTGCGGTTACAGCCTGTTCCGGAGAGTCGCCGAAGTAGGTGCGGACGACGTGCGCGAGGATGTCTTCGCGCGCGGTCTCAGTCGGTTTGGCCGGATAGTACATGTAGCGCGGCCCATCCTCGCGGTGCTTGATCAGCTCCTTCTCGCTGAGGATGCGGAGCACTGAGCGCACCGCGGAATACGTCGGCGGATCGGGGAGGTCGGCCATGATCTCGGCCACGGTCGCGCCGGTGCGCCGGTGGAGGATGTCCATCACCTGTGTCTCCCGCCGGGAGAGTCCGGCGGGGGCGGGGGGGGAGCTCGATGTTGCATCGGATTTGTTGGGCATCAGCGTAGCAGCCATGGGTAGATCGCCTGAGGGCCGGGAAAGGCTGACTCAGTTGGTATGTTGACAAATCAACCTTGCTGAAAATTCAACACTGGCGAGGATTTGTCAATATAGGCGAGTTTTTGAGCCCAACTTCCTTTTGTTGCTGGCCTGGAGACCCAAAGCATGCGTCGAACATCCGGTTCGCTGATCGCCCTTGCTGCGCTCGTTTGCGCACCAAAAGTCGTTTGTCAGACTGCGGTTAGCGAGCCCGTTCGGTGGGTGTCCGATATCGAGCGCTTCGAGGCGGCTGATCGGAGCCACTTCCCTGTAGCGGGGTCGATCGTGTTCGCGGGCAGCTCATCGATCGCCATGTGGCAGACGCTCAACAAGGACTTCGGCTACGTTCCGGTGCTCAACCGCGGGATCGGTGGATCTACGCTCTACGACAACGTGCAATCTGTCGATCGCATCATCCTGCCGTACAAGCCCCCGCTCATAGTTCTCTATTCGGGAGAAAACGATCTGGCCGAGGGACGAACACCGGAGCAGGTGCTGCAGGATTTTCAGACCTTTGTCTCGATCGTGCACGCAAAGCTTCCGGCCACGCGACTTGTATTCGTGTCGATCAAGCCGAGCATTGCCAGATGGAGCATGACGGACAGCATCCGCGCAACGAATCGACTGATTCAGGATTACGTGGGCACAGACAAGAAGCTTCAATACGTCGACGTTTTCACACCGATGCTCGACGCGTCCGGTCAGGTGAGGCGCGAGTTATTTGTCGCGGACGGATTGCACATGAACGCACGCGGCTACTCCATTTGGCGCAGGCTGATCCAGCCGACGCTTCGATAGCAGAAACCCGGGTTGTCGCCAGGATGCCGCGTACACTTTCCTGCGCAATTGTCGTCGGCGTAGCGCCGGCCTCAGGAGGCACGTTCCATCTGAAGTGATCTTGTCCCGATTGAAACGTCGCGCACTTGCCTCCCCATCCCTTGTCCCAGCACGCGCGATTCTCCATCATCCAGACACATCCGTGTGACATCGCCGCGCGAATTCCAGCGCCGCGCGGCGTCAAACAGTCATCCGGTGAATTCGGGACAATCTTCGGCGCCGGAGGATCGCGCATGAAACCGATTTCCTTCTTGCTCAACGGAGTCCAGCACAACCTCACCGTCGACGAGACTCGCATGCTGCTCTGGGTGTTGCGCGACGACCTCGGCCTCACCGGTACGAAGTTCGGCTGCGGCGAGGCGGTCTGCGGCGCGTGCACAGTGCTGATCGACAATGAAGCGGTCCGCGCCTGCTTTACCCCGATGAGTGCTGTTGGCGGCAAGCGCGTCGTCACGATCGAAGGGCTGGCGCACGATGATCGCTTGCACCCCGTGCAGGAAGCGTTCGTGAAGCACGTTGGCTTCCAGTGCGGCTACTGCACAAGCGGAATGATCATGGGCGCGCACGCAATGCTCCTCAAGAACGCCAAGCCCACGCGCGCGCAGATCGTCGAGGGGATGGAACCGCACCTGTGCCGGTGCGGCGCCCACGTTCGCATCGTGCAAGCCATCGAGAGTGCATCGGCGGCAATGGCGGGAGGTGCGCGATGAACAACGAGAACGACCTTCCCGAAGTTCCCGAAGGCTGGGGATTCGTTCAGACGATGGACCGGCGTGACTTCCTGAAGCTCACGAGCTTTGGCCTGCTCGTGATCTGCGCGATTGATCCGCTCCTTGGCATGGCGGGTGCGCTGCCGGCGCAGACTTCTCCGCTAGCCGCCCCCGACTTCAACTCCTTCCTGCATATCGGAGCGAACGGACGTGTCACGTGCCTCGTCGGCAAGATCGAGATGGGACAAGGCATAATGACAGCGCTGCCGCAGCTCGCGGCGGAAGAGTTGAGCGTGCCCTTGTCGTCGGTGGACATCGTGATGGGAGACACCGACATCTGCCCGACGGACGCGGGCACGTACGGGTCGCTCAGCGTTCGAGTGTTCGGACCAATTCTGCGCGCCGCCGCAGCCGAGGCGCGTGCAGTGCTGGTGCAGATGGCGGCCGAACGGCTGCAACTTCCGGTCTCCGACCTCGACGTGCGCGACGGCGTCGTAGTGTCGAAGACCGACCGCACGAAACACGTCAGCTATGGTGAACTGACCGCGGGCAAGCGCATCGAGCGGCGCCTGGAAGGCCAGGCGGTGCTGAAACAAGTTGGTGCTTTCACGATCATGGGCAAATCAGCGCCGCGCCGCGACGCGCTGGACAAGGTTACCGGCAAGGCGAAGTACGCCGGTGACATCGCGCCGAGCGGGGCGCTGCACGCGCGCATCCTGCGACCACCGTCGCACGGCGCGACATTCGTGCGCGCCGACACGTCAGCCGCCGAGGCGGTGCCCGGGGTGCGCGTCGTGCGCGACGGCGATTTGATTGCGGTGCTGCACGCGCATCGCGACGAGGCAACGCGGGCTCTCGCGTTGGTCAAAGCCACGTATTCCCCTTCGCCGTCCACTCTCACCCACGAGACGATCTTCGAGCATCTGCAGAAGGTGGCGCCTGAAGGGAGGGCATCGGGCTCGCGCGGAAACCTGGCCGACGGAGAAAAACTGGCGTCACAAGTCGTCGAGCAGACGTACCTCAAAGGCTACGTCGCGCACGCGGCGATGGAGACGCACTCGGCCGTGGCGGTCGTGGAGAACGGCAAGGTCACGGTGTGGGCCGGCACACAGACGCCCTTCCCGCTCAAGACGCAGATCGCGCGCGCGCTCAACCTCGCGCCCGAAAAGGTGCGCGTCATCACGCCGTACGTCGGTGGCGGATTTGGCGGCAAGAGCACAAGCATGCAGGGTATTGAAGCCGCGCGTCTCGCCATGGCAACGGGAAAACCGGTACGCGTGGTGTGGGGACGCGAGGAAGAGTTCTTCTTCGACACGTTCGACCCTGCCTCAGTCTTCAAGATTCGCGCGGGGCTCGACGCCGCGAAGAAAATTGTGTTCTGGGACAATGTGATCATCGGGCCCGGCGAGCGTGGCTCCGCGCTGTTCTACGACGTCCCGAACCACCGCACTTTGGTCCGCAGCGGCTGGAGCGGCAACACCGGCGGCATGCACCCGTTCGGCGTCGGGCCCTGGCGGGCACCGGGCGCCAACGCCAACGTCTTCGCGCGCGAGTCGCACATCGACGTGATGGCGGCGAAGGCCGGACTGGATCCTGTCGAATTCCGAATGCGGAATCTCACCGATGCGCGAATGCGCCGCGTGCTCGAAGCCGCCGCAAAACGATTCGGCTGGTCGCCGAAGCCGGCGCCGAGTGGCCGCGGCTTTGGCGTGGCGTGCGGCATTGACGCGGGCACATACGTGGCGACAATGGCCGAAGTGAAAGTGGACAAGGGCACCGGCAAGGTGCAGGTCGTGCGCGTCGTATGCGCGCAGGACATGGGGATCGTCGTGAATCCCGAGGGCGCCGCGCAACAGATGGAAGGTTGCATCACCATGGGACTCGGCTACACCCTGGCCGAGGAGGTTCGCTTCAAGGACGGCGTCGTGCTCGACACGAACTTCGACACGTATGAGTTGCCGCGCTTCTCGGTGGTGCCGCGTATCGAGACGGTGATTCTGGATTCGCCGGACCTCGCGCCTCAGGGAGGGGGCGAGCCCGCGATCATCACGACAGGCGCGGTGGTGGCGAACGCGGTGTTCGACGCGGTCGGCGCGCGTGTGGTGCAGTTGCCGATGACGCCGGCGCGCGTGAAGGGCGCGATGAAGGGATAAGCCATCTGCTGCTGAAGCGATGCCTTGATTCCCGAGGGATGAGTCTATTCCGGACGATTCTCCGGTCGCGTCTTCGATAGCAGCCGCGGCACAAGAATGAATGCGATTCCGATGATGGCGAAGGCGATGAAAAGCAACGAAGGGCCGGAATACCGCAGATCCTCGACCAGTACCTCGAGACCCGTTCCTCCCAGGAGGACCCAGGCCAGCCAACCCATTTCATGGATCGCCCAACGGCGAGCGCTGGCCGCCAAAGCAACGGCCGAACAAGCGAACACCGCCGTTCGAAGGGTGGCGATCCCGCCTTGTTCCAAGGGATGGCCGAGAAGGTGGGTGATCAGAACCACGACAAGGTAAATGCTCGTTCCACCAAGCAGGAGCACTAGAAGTCCTACCTGACCCAGACGGGCCACGCGGGTCATGAGGACCACCTGAGATTCCCGCTTGCGATTCAAGGTGAGCGCACATCCGACGGAGGCCAACAGTACCACCCATCCAATCCGCCCGGACTCCCGGACATTGGCTGCGGCATCACCCAGGAAAAACGATGCCGAATCCTTCAGCAGGCCGGAGACCCAAGCGGCTCCCAGCAGGTAAGTGAATCCATGAAGCAACAAGGCCGGGTGGTTGAATCGTCTCCCCAACAGCGTGACGATCACGGCAAGCGCGCAGAATGAGAGAATGAGAAGCGTCTCTCCAAGCAGAATGCTGAGACCGGCCAGCGTGAACACCAGCGCCAGAGCCGTATAGAAATAGAAATTCACGTTCTTCGCCCGCGTTCGACTTATGAATGCGTAGGCCACCGCATAGGACCCCAAGCCGAGGGCCAGGCTGATCACGCCCAGCGGTTCAGCTGCCGCGTGGGTGGCCCGCACCACGACCACCGATCCACCGAGGCCAAGAAGAAGGCTGGCGGCGGTCTGGAAGATTTCGAAAGGCAGAATATCGCGGCCGCGAACGAGGGTTCGCACAGCGAAACTCGCGATGTAGCTACCCACCAGGGCCATGAGCAGACCTATGACCATGGCGGGTGGATCCTGTCGCTCCGGCGCAATTGCGCGCAGCACGAGACCAACCGCGACGAAGTCCACTTCCAACGCCACGGGCCAGCGCAGAAGGGCCCACTGCCGGTCGTATCCCAGCCACAAGGTCGAAAGACCCAGCACTAACAGGAAAGCCTCGATCGAGAGCACAGCGCCGGTGTTTGCGATGAGAACCACTGCGGTGATCAAGGCGGCGACAGTGGTTATCCAGGCCATGATCTGATGGCTGAACCGCCACGCGATCGTGAGCGAAAGGGCAGACAACAAAGCCAGAGCAGTCGCACTGGATTCAGGCCCGAGAAAGTGGAAGTGAACCGTGGCTTCGAAGATGAGAGGGAAGGCGATGGCAGTCGCGACCACGACATGGAAAGTGGCATCGCCCTTGAGGCCCTTTCCCGCTGCACGTCCTGCGGCAAGAATCCACAACACCGCGTAGGCCAGCCCCAGCGCTACTCCTGCCGGTGCGGGCAGCATGCCGCTCTCGGTTAAAGCCCGAATCAGGTACGCGCCCCCCAGGATGATCAGGCTCCTTCCTGAAAGCGTAAGAAAAGAAGTGAAGTTGAAAGCGATTGCTCCCAATTCTTTATCTTCACCAGGAGTCTGGGTCGGCGAGGCGGGAGTCCCGGGGAGGGTCCCTGTACGGTCAGCCGGCAGTCCGCCGGCGTCCATGCGCTTTTCCAGCCTCTCCAGCTTCCGCTGCAAGTCGAGCAGTTGCTGCTCCAGCGCCGAAAGCCGATCCGCCATGGGGTTCTCCCTGCGAGTAGATAAAGAATCATCGACCGATGTCGGCCGTCGTCCCAAACGTCGCGCACCAGGGTCTGGCGTCGCGAGAGGGGAATCCCTTACGCGGATATCGACCGTTCCCTGACGCAGTGTTTCTGCCGCGAGAATATTCTTCGTGCCGAGGAGTTTTCTTCTTGAGAAGGGGAGCGGGTCAAGATGAACATGTACATTCGGGCATTGGCATTGTCAGCGTTAGTCTGCGCGGGTGTGTCTGGATGCCAGCCGGCCGGAAAGGAAGCGGTCAAGGATACGAATCAAAGCCAGGTCCAGGCACCGGCGGAGAGCGTGACCAAGACCGTGGAAACAGTTGCCGAACCGGCAACGGTTGCAGAGCCTCAAACAAAGCCAGCCTCGCAAGGGCAGACCAAGGAAGCGAGTCCGCCGAAGAACAAGGCTGGCCAAACCGCTCAGGTTACGGCGGCGGCGGCACGAACAGATTCAATCAAGCGGGCGCAGGAAAAGGCCGAGGCGACAAGAATTGCCAGGCTGGATTCCTTGAAGCAAGCGGAGGCGGCGAGGGCTGCCGCCAGGACCGAAGCGGTCCCGCCGCGTGTGGAAGCGGTTGCGCCGGCCGGGACTGGCCAGATAGCGGACGGCAAGACTCTTTACGAAGCAAACTGCCGGAGTTGCCACGGGGTACGTGGCGTTCCATCCACGGCGATGAAGGCAAGGTTCCCGAAGATCGCGGCTTTTGATGCGGCGTTCTTCGCCAAGCGCTCCGGCGATTCGGTGGTGACGGTGCTGACGAAGGGGACAAGCCAGGCGATGAAGTCCTACAAGGACAAGCTGTCACACGCACAGATGGTCGCGGTTGCCTCCTACATCAGGTCGTTCGGCCAGCAGTAACAGCAGTGGAGGCGGCGGCGACGACTCCTTCCCGAGAGGCTCTCTAATTTGCCGCCGCGGTTCGCGCGATCCACTCGTTCATCCGCTGCTCGAGCACATCCATCGGCAACGCACCGGCGCCGATCAGCTCGTCATGGAAAGCGCTCAATGAGAACTTGTCGCCAAGTTGCTGGCGCGCCTTCTCGCGCAGCCGCAGAATCGTGAGCTGACCGACTTTGTAAGCGAGCGCCTGCGCCGGCCACGCAATGTAGCGGTCGGTCTCCGACTGAATCGCCGCTTCGTTGTTGCTCGAATGGTCTCGGAAGAATTGCAACACCTGGTCGCGCGTCCAATGCTCCTTGCCGTGAATTCCCGTGTCGACCACCAGCCGAATCGCGCGCAGCATCTCGTCGTCTAGCCGGCCGTAGTCGTTGTAGGGATCCTGATAGAATCCGATCTCCTTCCCCAGCCTTTCGGAGTAAAGCGCCCACCCTTCGACGAACGCCGTGTAGTTCGCCTGCTGGCGAAACGGAGGCAGCTCTGGCAACTCCTGCGCGATCGAAATCTGCATGTGATGGCCAGGAATTCCCTCGTGATACGCAGTCGACTCGTTGTTGATCGTCAGCTGATTCGCAAAATCGTAAGTATTGACGAATACGTGGCCGGGCCGAGACCCATCGGGCGTGCCCTGATTGTATGATGTTGAGGCTTCCTTTTCACGAAACGGCTCGATCGGCATCACCTCGAGCTTGGCTTTCGGCAGTCTCCCGAACAGCGTCGGCAGCTTGGCCGACATCTGATCCACGTAGTGCCGGTACTCGTCGAGAATCTGCTCCCTCGATTTCGGGTGCAGCGAGGGAATTTTTGGAATCGAATCCCGGAGCGCTCGAACCGTTGAAAAGCCAAGGCTCTTGGCGATCACGAGCTGGTCGGCTTCGATGCGCGCGACTTCGCGCTGGCCGAGCGCGTGGATCTCGTCCGGCGTCATGTTCGTCGTCGTGGAGCGGCGAACAGCGAAGGCATAACGCGCCGCGCCGTCCGGGAGGGCCCACGCTCCGATTTCAGTGCGCCCATGCGGCGCATATTCGTCGCGCACGAATGCCGTGAACCTGACGTAAGCCGGCAGGACGCTATCGCGGAGCGCCGCGAGAACTCCGTCGCGAAGACGCGACTGATCGGCGGCGGCAAATTCCTTCGGGAACTTCGTCGTCGGAATGGCAAACGGTGAGTCTTCCGGTTTCTGAGTCGCCAAATCGTTCGCCTGCTTCGCCGCTTGCACCAGCAGAATCTTCGGCGGCATCAGACCTTCGCCCATGCCTTTCCTCATCTGCACTGTCACCTCGCGGAATACCCGCGGTAGCTGCTTGAGCCGCGCGATGTAGTCGTCGTAATCCTTGACGGTCTCGAACGAGAGCGAAGTCACGAGCTGCGGCGCGTCGATGTGGATACCGCTCATCTGGTTGACGGGCATCTCCCAATCCCTGAACTTCGCGGCATCGAGCGTTTCGCGAAGGTTTCTCACCATCAGATCGCGATTGAGCTTCTCCTGCTCGGGGAAGCCGGTTGCATCGACCGCCGCGAACTTCGAGAGGAAAACGCGATTCTGCGCGATGTCCCTGTCGATCGCCACCTGCGAGAAATCGCTGAGCTTGTCGTTGTAGCGCTTATCGCCGAGTATCGACGCGAATTCGGGCGAGGTGCGGAGGGTGTATTCCCACTGTTCGTTGAGAAGCGCGTGCAGCCCCTTGACTCGCGCCTCCACTGACGGCGTTCCGCCCGCGCCGTTCGGTTGACTACTGCCAGTCCCTTGCGCCAAAGCTGAGCCCGCGAAAAAGGCGAGAGAAGCGAGGATACGAAATGTGTACGCCATGCTGAGCTCCAAAGGAATCAAGCTGAAGTAATGCCGACCCGAAGTTTCGCTGACGGAATGCCGGCCCGAAATTTCATGATTAGGAACGCTGCTTTCTCGGATCCGGTTTCACCACGAACGGCTGCGCGTAGGCCTTCCCATTCACGGTCAGCTTCGCGGTGAAGTTGCCGACGTAGCGCCTGTCCAGCGGACCACCCTCATCCGCCGGAGGCGCACCGCGCGGGCGGGGCCGAAGCGGGTTCCACGTCACGCGGTGCATTCCGGCGCTCGCCGACGGCAGCTCTGGCGGCGTCTGCCACAGCGGAGATACCCGCGGAATGCCCGTGGGTTGCGCTCCCCCTCCCCCTCCCGCTCCGCGACCCGCCGGAGGACGCTGAGTGGCCGGGTCGCTCGAGTATGTTTGCACCACCGCCCCGCTCGCATCGACGATTTCGATCACCACCGGCGTGCTCGGCGCTCTCTTCAGGTAGTAGTCGATCGACGCGCCGTTCGGCGGATTCTCCGCCTGCGGCTCATCTTTCTGTAAGGGCGTCCCATTGTCAGTGCCTTCGATGAAGTTGATCGCGTCCGCCGGCTTGAAGAGATAGGCGTCGTCGCGCGTCACCGCGTCGCTCAATTGACGCAGAGGGCTGATGTCGTCGATCACCCAGAAGCCGCGTCCGTGCGTCGCGAGGATGAGATCGTTGCCGTAGAACTCGAAGTCGCGCATTGACGTCACCGGCACGTTGAGCTGGAGCGGCTGCCAGTTGTCGCCATCGTCGAACGAGACGTGAATGCCGCGCTCGGTGCCGGCGACCAGCAGACCACGCCGGTGCGGATCCTCCTTGACAACGTGCACATAAACTCCGCTCGGCAGACCCTTCGTGATTCTCTGCCACGTCCGGCCCATGTCGCGGGTGCGATAGATGTAGGGCTCGAAATCCTGGAGCTGATGCCGGTCGACGCTCGCGTATGCAGTGGCAGGATCGAAGTGCGACGCTTCCAGCATCGTCACCCTGCTCCAGGGCGTGATCGCGGCGGGAGTCACATTTTGCCACGTCTTTCCATCGTCCGGCGTGAGCTGGATGTAACCGTCGTCGGTTCCGGTCCAGATTAGCGGCGCGCGCAATGGCGAGGGGGCAATCGTAAAGATGACGCCGCGTTTCCCATTGCGATCGACCGCTGCCGCGGCGGCCGCATCCAGCGTCGGCGGGATGGAAACTTCCGGACGAGTGAGATCGGGACTGATAAGCGCCCATGTCTTTGCGCCGTCGGTCGTCTTGAACAGGAATTGATTCGCGTAATAGAGGGCGCGAGGATCGGCTTTCGAGAATACCAGCGGCTGCGTCCAATCGCCGCGCGCGGGCTCCGGTGATTTCGGACTCGTCGTCCCCTCGACGGGAATGTTTGCGTCGAGATTCCACCGCTGACCGTCTCCGCCGAAAACCACCCCAGGATTGAGCGGATCACCGGCAGTGTAGCCGCTCTCTCCCCCTGGAGCGATCGGCTCCCAGTCGTGCATCGAGATCTGGGCGAACTTGCCGCGCGAGCGAACCGCGATCGCGCCCGAGTCCTGCTGCGCGCCCGTCACCCAGTAAGGAAAGCGGTAATCGACCGAGAGATGATATATCTGCGCCGTCGGCTGATTGAGCCACGAACTCCAGGTAACCTCTCGCGGATCGTTGGATCGAGCGTTCCGAGTAATGATGGCACCCTGATCGCTGGCGACGATCATCGTGTTCGGATCTCCTGGGTAGATCCATGCCTGGTGATAGTCATCGCCGCCGGGAGATCCGCGAATCACTACCCACGTTTTCCCCCCGTCCCGCGTTCTGTTGACCGCGACGTTCGGCACATAGACGGTATCGGCGTCGGTCGGATCGACGGCGATCTTCTCGAAGTACCAGCCTCGTCCCCACAGGGCCGGGTCGTTGGAGAGCCGAGTCCAGGTGGCGCCCGCATCATCTGACTTGAAGAATCCGCCTTGGCCCGGAGGCGGGCTCGATGGCCGCGCGCCCGCCGGCGCCGGCTGCGGCGCGGGAGTCCCCAGCGGAGGCTCGACCTGTGGCGGAGCCTCGGGCAGGAGGCAATCTACGATTGCGTAGACACGATTCGGATTTGTCGGCGCGATAGCGATGCCGGTTCTTCCGATTCCCTCCTTCGGCAATCCGTTGGTGAGCTGGGTCCAGGTGCTGCCGCCATCGGTCGACTTGAAGATTCCGCCCCCCGGGCCGTTGGTCGGAGCGTAGGTGAACCAGGGCGGACGCCTCGTGTTCCAGAGACCCGCGTAGACGATCTGCGAGTTGGAAGGATCGATGACGACCTCGACCGCGCCGACGTTCTCGTCGCCGAGGACTTTTTGCCAGGTGTGGCCGCCATCTCTCGTGCGGAAGATTCCGCGCTCCTTGTTCGCCGCATAGAGTTTTCCGATCGCCGCGACGAACACGTTGTTTGGATTCTTTGGATCAACGGCGATTTTGCCGATGTGGTGCGTCTCGTCGAGTCCGAGGTGTGTCCACGTCCTGCCGGCATCGGTGGATTTGTAGACGCCGTTGCCGTAACCGACGGAATCACGCAACGTGGACTCTCCGCTGCCAACGTAGACCGTGTCGGGCGCCGATGGCGCAACGGCGATGGCCCCGATCGATGCGGTCGGTTGTCCGTCGAAGATCGGGGTCCACACCCGTCCACCGTCGATCGTTTTCCAGACGCCGCCATTCACGGCGCCGAAGTAGAAATCGTTAGGACGGCCTGGTACTCCCGTCGCGGCTGCCACGCGACCGCCGCGGAAGGGGCCGAGCATGCGCCAGCGGAGGCCGGAGTAGAGGTCGGATGAAATCGGAGCGGCGAGAATTCCGTGTTCGAGCGCTTCGCCCGAGGCGCTGGGCGAGGGCACACCCAGGAGACCGCGCAAGCTCGGCGGAAAGATTGACAGCGCAATTCCAGCCCGTCCCGCGCGGACTACGAAGTCTCGCCGCGAAAAGGCCGACTCGGGTGTTGGTGCGTCTTTCAAAGCCTCATCCTCTCGGCATTCGCTAGTCCGGTAAGATAGCCTCGACTCGCGACGATCACGGCGGTCGACAATGCGGGCCCCCCTTTGGGAAGCGGAAGTCGCTGGACTCCAGCCTACTGCCCGCCCTTCCCCACTCCTTCCCACTGCGCACGGTTGATCAGCACGATCGGCTGAAGCTTCTTGGCACCCAGCTCGGAGTTGAGCGCGGCGAGATCCTTTGCCGACCACGCGTCGAACGCTGCGACAATGTCCCCCAGCTCACGCCCGATCGCATCGGTTCGATCGACCTGCATCTGCGACGGCCTCCCATCGTAGAATACGACGGCTCCGTACAAGTCGGAGAGATTCTCGCGTAGTCGCTCTTCGCCGGTGATCATGCCGCCTTCTTTCGTCGCCACGATCTTCTTGCGCATCACGTCAGCCGCCGACGACGCGTCGCGGAGTCGCTGTGCCAGCGGATCACCCGCCGGCAGCTTGGACGCGCGATCCTCGAGGTCCGATCTCACGCCATTCATCCGCTCCACCGCGAACGACATGTCGCCGAGCATGCCGACGAGCTTGTTGGCGAGGGCGAACTGCGCCTGGCGGTCCGCCATTGTGTGCGTCTCGCGCGGGTCGGACACCAGCTGGAGCGGCATCGTGTAGACCTTGTCGTCCTTGGTCATCTTCACCGTGTACGTCCCGGGAAGAACCCGAGGACCATACGCCGCGCCGAACGCCGCGCTCGCCGCGGGCGGAACCTTCGGGGGCGGCAGACGCATCGACCACCTCACCCTGCTAAGGCCGCGCCGCTTCGTGCTCGGCACTGTCCCAACGACGTGACCCGATGCATCGAGCACCTCGATCTTCATGTCACCGAAGATGTGCCGCTTTTTCAGGTAGTAGGTAATTACCGCGGCGTCGGTGGAGTTGTCGCCGACATACGCGGCATCGCCATTCATCCAGCCGCCCTGCGCGGGAATCTTCTGCGCGGTCGGTCTCGCGCGCATGAATACGACATCCTGGGCAAGGATCGCCGGCGTGAGCGCGCGCAGCGGTGTGATGTCATCGATGATCCAGATGCCGCGGCCATGGGTCGCAATCACGAGATCATTGTCGCGTGGATGGATCGCCAGATCGCGCACGGCGACCGCGGGGAAATCCCCGCCCTTGTACCGCGACCACTGCGCGCCACCATCGAGTGAAATCCAGAGTCCGAACTCGGTACCGAGGAAGAGGAGGTTTGGATTGACGAGATCCTGCCGGATCACGTGCGCGTAGCCACGGACCGGGCTGCCGGCCGCGACGAGAGACGTCCAGGTCTTGCCGTAGTCCGTCGACTTGTATGCGTAGGGGCGCATGTCGCCGAAGGTGTGCAGGTCGAACGTCGCGTACACCGTGCCCGGGTCGAAGTGACCCGCATCCACGTACGACACCCACGCTGACTTCGGCAGTCCCGCAATGTTGCCGACGACGTTACTCCACGCTTTGCCACCGTCGCGCGTGACCTGGAGGTTTCCGTCGTCGGTCCCCGCCCAGATCACGTTGGGATCCCTGGGCGATTCCGCGATCGCGTAGATCGTCGTATGCGTCTCGGCCGCCGAGTTATCGACGGTGACGCCGCCGGATTGCTCCTGGAGCTGCTTGGACGGATCGTTGGTCGAAAGATCGGGCGAGATGCGGTCCCATGTCTGACCGAAATCGCGGCTGCGGAAGAGATATTGAGAGCCGATGTATACCGTTCCGTTGCGGGTCGGACTCACGTGGATGGGGGCGTTCCAGTTGAAGCGAAGCTTTTTCTCCTGGTAGCGCGGGAGCGGCTTGATAGGACGCGTCTCGTGCGTCTTCCTGTTCACGCGTCCGATCTCGCCTCCCTGAGACTCTGCGTAGACATAGTTCTGATCGGTGGGATCCACGAACATCCAGAATCCATCGCCTCCGTACATGTTCTCCCAGCGGCTGTTGGTGATGCCGCCCGGGTATTCGGAGTCGCCGATCCAGGAGCTGTTGTCCTGGAGGCCGCCATAGACGTGATAGGGACGGTCGTTGTCGAGGCTCACGTGATAGAACTGCGAGATCGGAAGGTTCTCGCCCTTCCACCATTTGTTGCCACCGTCGTAGGAGTACCAGACGCCACCGTCGTCGCCGGTGATCACACGATCGGTGCTCGTCGGATCGATCCAGAGATCGTGGAAATCTCCGTGCGCGCCGTTGCTGATCCCGCTGAAGCTGTGGCCGCCGTCCGAGCTGACGACGAGCGGACCATCGGGCTTGAAGATGCGGTTTTCATCCTTCGGATCGACGATGAGATTGGCGAAATAGAACGGACGCCAGATCATCGCCTGGCTGCGGTCGCGCATCTCCCACGTGCGCCCTCCGTCGCTCGAGCGGTAAAGCGCATTCTTTGGCGGAACCGCTTCGATGAGAGCGTAGACCACGTTCGGATTCGACGGCGCGACGGTCACGGCAACTCGCCCCCACGGCTTGGCCGGGAGACCTTTCGCGCTCGACTCGTTGAGATCGCTCCACGTCGCTCCTCCATCCGTGCTCTTGAACAACCCACTCGCGCTCGCCGCCGTCTCCCCATCGCCGCCGGAGCGGAATGTCCATCCCTTGCGGCGGAAGTCCCACATTCCGGCATACACGATCTTCGGATTCTTCGGATCCATCGACATCATCGAGCAACCAGTCGACGGATTGGCTCCTTTCAGAATTTTCGTCCAGGTCTGTCCGCCGTTGGTTGTCTTGTAGACGCCGCGGTCCTCGCTGTCGCTCCACAGCTTTCCCGTCGCGCAGACGTAGACGGTGTTTGGATCCGCGGGGTCGATCAGAATCTTCGAGATCCGCTCCGATTCCCTGAGACCCACGTTCGTCCAGTTGTCGCCGCCGTCGGTCGATTTATAGATGCCGTCCCCGATCGAGACGCTGTTGCGGGTCCACGATTCGCCCGTGCCGACCCAGATTACTTTCGGATTCGTCGGGTCGATGGCGATCGCCCCGATCGACTGCACGGGCTCCTTGTCGAAAACCGGTTTGTAGGTCGTGCCGCCGTTCTCGGATTTCCAGACGCCGCCGCTCGCGGCACCGATGTAAACCGTCAGACGGTTTCCTTCGTGGACAGCGGTGAGCGCGGAGATTCGTCCGCTCATTGCCGCGGAGCCGATGTTGCGGGCGCCCAGACCCGAGATCGTCTCGGAATCAACCTTGGCCCCGGCGGATTGCGGGAGCTGGGCCAGAGCGCCGGTGGCGGCCGCCGCGAGCAACGTCATTCCGCTGAGAGCGGATTTGCGGATTCCAGTCATCAGAGCGACCCTCCGCCGGCGGGTGGTTTCGGCCTCGTGTAGCGCGCGCTGTCTATCGGAACGTTGAACTCGATCTTGTTGAATGTGATTTTCTGCGACCCAGAGCTTCCCTTCTGGCGCGTCTCCATGGAGAAGGGGAGGTACCAGCCGCCTACCTGCTTGTAATCTCCGAGCGTCGTCTCGGTTTCTTGCGGGGTGCCGCGAATGATTCGCTTGGTGTCGTATTTGATGGGTACGTAAGAATCCGTGTCCATGTAGTAATAGCGCGTGTCGCCGCTCTTGAGCGTGACTTTCAGCTTGTAAACGTCGGTGCCCTCGACCTGGTCCATGCCTACCAACTCGACCTTGTTGCCCTTCTGCTTGTAGTTGACGAGGGGCTCGTCGAAGTCGGAATCCTCGACGATCGAGCGCATCTCCTCTTCGCTCAGCGACTCCGGATCCTTCTTTCCACCGAACGGGTCGATCTTCCAGCCGCTCGCGCCGTCGTAGGAGTTGATGCCGGTCATCCCCTGGATCGAGAACTCTTCCCGGACCTTGTTGGGGCGAGTGTTTTCCTCGATGACGATTGCCTCGAATCCGTCGTCGCCCGTGAATTTCCCGACTCGTCGCAATGTCTTGATCGCCTGGATCTTGTCGGCGCCACCGACGGTTTTGATGTATCGGGCGATGATGTCATCGGCGGTGGGAGTGGACTGGGCGCCGAGCGGAGCGCTGATGGCTGCGACGCTGGCGAGAGTGAGAAGAGCGTTACGCATGTTTCCCTCGAAGAGAGGCCGTTCATCAGAACGTTGCTGCTGCTGCGAAAGATTCTGCCCGTCGGGGGAATTGTTTGTCAATGACGAGCTGCCCGCTGCATCCTCCGTTCCCCGCACAATGACGCCCGATTCAAAATCTACAACAGCTCAGCGGTGGCAGTACCGAGCCTCCCGTCCTACTGGCGCGAGCCAGTTCCCGGCCCAATGTTGGGAAGCGAGACAGCGTGACATTCGGCCCCCCCGCTCGAAGCCAATCACCCGGGAGGCACAGTGAGGAATCCAGACGTCGACTGGTGAGCGACGCGACAGTCTCCCCAGATCTGATGGTGCTGGGCAACGAGCCAAGGTTGGGATTGAGATTGCACGCCCGGTTCTAGATTTTGTCAGCCTAGAGCCGCGGTGGTATCGTTGACAACATTCTCTGAAGAGGATCGATCAATGGCCGGTCAGGGATCCACAGGAAACGTCATCGCCGCGGTATGCAGCTTCTTCGTTCCGGGATTGGGGCAGCTGGTTCAGGGCCGGCTGGGAATGGCAATTGTTCAGTTCGTGCTCGCCGTCATTCTCTGGTTCTTTCTGCTTGGCTGGGTGATTCACCTCTGGTCGATAGTCGACGCCGCGCTCTGGAAGCCGCCGGTGCCAACGTGATGATCAGAACGCTCGGACTGACCCACCTCGCGCTGACGGTGAGCGATCTCGAGAGATCGTTCCAGTTCTACCACGACGTGTTCGGGATGCTGGCAGTCTATCGCGAGCCGCATTTCATCCAGGCGCAGACTCCGGGCGCCCGCGACGTGCTCGTGCTCGAGGTGGGCACCGAGCACGTCGGAGAGTCGGGGGGAATCAAGCACTTCGGCTTCCGGCTGGCCGACGCGCGCGACATCGACAAGGCCGCGACTGTCATCGAGCGCGCGGGCGGGAAGATCAAGCACTGCGGCGAGTTCTGCCCCGGGGAGCCGTACGTGTTATTCACCGATCCCGACGGGTACGAGGTCGAGGTTTGGTACGAGATTCCTACCGAGACCGGGCGATGAACTACAAACTGCAACTGAACACGACTGTGAGCTGCCAGCTCACCTCTCGTTCAGTTTGCAGTTGTAGTTCCCGCGGAGCTTGTGCCCCGCGAAAAGTTGGAGGATACTTGCGAGAGGATGGACTCTCTCAAAATCAGGCCAGCAGCGTCCGGAGACGCGGCCACACTCGGCCGCCTGCTCGAACAACTGGGGTATCCCACAAATGCCGCTCACATACCGGAACGCATCGAGAAGCTTCACGCGCGGCCGGGCACGACGGTGCTCGTCGCTGAGGATGAGCACGGGGAGCTGCTTGGGGTGGTGACCGTTCATCTCTTTCAGACGATGCACGCCGACGAGCCCGCCGCGTGGCTGACGGCGCTCGTCGTCGAGGAGAAGGCGCGCGGACAGGGTGTTGGCTCCGCGCTCGTTGCGCGCGCCGAGGACTGGGCAGTCAAGCACGGCGCTCTCCGCATCTCGCTCACGTCCGCGCTCCACCGCGAGAGTGCGCACGAGTTCTACAAAGCGCGCGACTACGAAAACACCGGCGTTCGACTGACCAAGGTTTTTGTGAATCGTTCGGGCGCGGCTCCAGGGGGCGAGGGCCGATCATCCCGAAAGGGCGGAGCGAAGGACGCGCGAAATCGGTCGCGAGGCTGAGACTATGCCAACGCACTCGCGCCCCAGGGAATTCCACGTGATGGAGTTCGCGCACCACGATGAAGCGGCGGCGTTCGTCGCGGCGCTGTCCCGTTTTCTCCACTCGCCCAAGAGCGGCGGCTCCGGAGCACGGCAGCCTCCGCTAGAGGTGTGGGCGCGCTCGCCCGTCGCCAGCGAAGGAGTCCTGCTTTTCCTGAGTGACACCGCGCTCGTGGCGGCGAAAAGTGCGTTCTCGCCGGTAACAATCGCGCGCACCATCAAGCGCGAAGCATTGCCGGACGAAAGCTTCCTCATCATCGAAGGCGGCGTCACTCCGCCGTGGGGAAAGGCCGAAGCCTCCGCGCGACTTTCTCCAAAGTAGATCGATAAGATCGATGCGCTGGTACACCCTCACCTTTCACTGGACCTGACGATGACGCGCATTTGGCCGGCAGTTACTTGTTGCGCGGCGCTGGCCGCCGTTGCGGTGAATGCGCAGACACCTCGCGAATCGCGGCTCACGTCTGCGCGGGCCTCGCAGGTCGCCGACTCGATCCTTCGACTGATGACGCTCGAGGAAAAGATCGGGCAGCTCAATCAGTTGCCGGGCACGGAACCCCCGAGCGGCCCACGCGCTCCCCAGGGCGCAGAAGCGCTCGTGCGCACCGGCCGTGTTGGATCGTTCCTCGGAATCTTCGGCGCCGAGTACACGCGCGAGCTCCAGCGGGTCGCGACCCGGGAGTCGCGGCTCAAGATTCCGCTCCTCTTCGCCAACGACATAATTCACGGATTCCGCACGATCTACCCTGTCCCGATCGGGGAGGCCGCCAGCTTTGATTCAGCGCGCGTCGAAGCGTCCGCTCGACAGGCTGCGGTCGAGGCGACGGCCCACGGCCTTCATTGGACTTTCGCTCCAATGGTGGACATCGCGCGCGACCCGCGGTGGGGGCGGACAGTCGAAGGAGCCGGTGAAGATCCCTGGCTCGGAAGCGTGATGGCCGCGGCGCGCGTCCGTGGATTCCAGGGCGGCGATCATGGGCTGGGCCTTGGAGCATCCGACGCGATGCTAGCCACCGCCAAGCACTTCGCCGCGTACGGCGGCGCCGAGGGCGGCAGAGACTACAATTCGGTGGAGCTCACTGAGCGGACACTGTGGGAGATATACCTGCCGCCCTATGAAGCGGCGGTGAAAGCAGGCGCGGCGACCGTGATGTCTTCCTTCAACGACATCGGCGGAACGCCGGCCCACGCCAGTGAGTGGCTTCTGGACGACGTGCTGCGCGGTCGCTGGGGATTCAAGGGCCTGGTCGTCAGCGACTGGGGCGGCATCGAGGAGCTGATCTCCCACCGTGTGGCGGCCACCAAGGGTGACGCCGGCATTCTCGCCCTTCGCGCCGGCGTCGACATCGACATGTCCGACGCCGTCTACGCCGATAGCATGGCCGCCGCGGTTCGCACTGGACGTATCCCGATCGCGCTCGTCGACTCCTCAGTGCGGAGAATGCTGCGCCTCAAGTACGCGCTGGGCCTGTTCGATGATCCGTATCGCTTCAGCGATGTCGCTCGCGAGCGTCGCTACACTCTCGCGCCGGAGCATCTCGCCGCGGCACGCATCGCGGCGCGCGAAGGAATCGTCCTCCTCAAGAACGCCAACAAGACTCTTCCGCTGCGCAAAAACCTCCGTACAATCGCCGTGATCGGCCCGCTGGCGGATAACGCTGCCGCGGCACTCGGCGGCTGGGCGGGCGACGGGAGGCCCGAAGAAGCAATCAGTGTCCTGGCAGGAATTCGCGCCGCGCTTGGCCCATCGACGCGCATCATCCAGGTGCGCGGCGCGCCAGTAGACACAGCGGATAGCAGCGGATTCGCCTCTGCGCGAAATGCCGCGGCCGAGGCGGAGGCCGTGGTGCTCGTACTCGGCGAGCGCGAGGACATGAGCGGCGAGGCATCGAATCGATCCTCGATCGAGCTCCCCGGATCGCAGCGGGATCTCGCCCTCGCCGTCATTCGTGCGGCGCGGCAATCGCCCGGCGGAGAGAATAAGCCGGTGGTCGCCGTTCTGATGAACGGGCGCGCGCTCGCGGTTCCCGAGCTCGCGCGGGAAGCGCCGGCATTGGTCGAGAGCTGGTTCCTCGGCAGCCAGCACGGCGCCGCACTCGCCGACGTGCTGTTCGGAGACTACAACCCTGGCGGAAAACTCCCGGTCACATTCCCGCGCTCAACCGGACAGATCCCGATTTACTACAATCACCGAAGCACGGGGCGTCCGGCCGACTCGGCGAACCACTACACGTCGAAGTATCTCGACATTCCGTGGACGCCCTTGTTCCCGTTCGGATATGGACTGAGCTACACGACCTTCGCCTACGCGAATCTCAGAGTGTCCGCGGCGGCCATCCGCGCCCGCGATTCACTGGCTGTATCTGTCGACGTGAAGAACAGCGGCGATCGCGCCGGGGACGAAGTCGTCCAGCTCTACATCCGCGACGACGTTGCAAGTGTGGCGGAGCCGGTGAAGGCGCTCAAGGCGTTTCGGCGAATAACAATGCAGCCGGGTGAAACGCGCACGGTCACGTTCAGGATCGGTCCCGACGCGCTCGCGCTGTACGACCGTCGCATGCGGCGCGTCGTCGAGCCGGGAAGCTTCACGGTATTCGTCGGCACGAGCTCAGACGCTCTGCTCAGCACGCGCTTCGAGGTAACAGGGGATACTCTCGTCCTTGCTCCGCCGACTCCGCGTTTTCGCTAGTGCCCATCCCCCTGAACCGACGACCCGCCGGCCGGCGAGGAATTCGATATTCCTGATCGCGCTCATCGTCGTGGCCGCAGTTCTTGACGCTGGCTCGCGAATGGATTTACGCCAGCTGCTCCACTCCGCGCACGGTGACGCGATGCGACACGAGCGGCAGCGGAGGCCCCGCGGAATCACCGATCACAAGCGCGCTCTCGAGGACCGACCTTCCCAGCGCCAGGTCCTCTTTGCTGCGCGCGTGGATCGTCGCCAGCGTCTGACCCTTGGCGACACGATTTCCCGGCTTCGCTGTGATCACGAATCCGACTGAGGGATCGACCTTGTCCTCCATGTTCCGGCGGCCACCACCGAGGGCGATGACTCCGTAGCCGATCGCGCGCGGATCCACGGACTGTACGACCCCGTCGCGCTTCGCGACGAAGGTCTCCCGGTGCGCGGCGAGCGGCAGGCGCGTCGGGTCGCGCACCACTCTATTGTCGCCACCCTGGGCCGACACGATTTCCTCGAGCTTGAGGAGCGCCTTCCCGGAATTGATCGCGTCGCGCAGCAACATTTGCGCTCCCTCCAGCGTTGTGGCGACCGTGGCGAGGAGGAGCATCGCCGCCCCAAGCGCCATCGTCACCTCGATCAGGTCGGGGGGCCCGGCGCCCTTGAGAACCTCTATCGCCTCCGCGACCTCGAGCGCGTTGCCACATGCGTGGCCGAGAGGACGATCCATCGCCGTGAGGAACGCGACCACGGGACATCCATGCGCGGCGCCGAGATCGATCATCGCCTTCGCCAGCTCCAGCTCGTCCTCGAGCTTCGGGAGGAACGATCCCGATCCGCGCTTGATGTCGAGCACAAGCCCCGTCAGGTCCTCCGAGATTTTCTTGCTCATGATGCTGGCGGCGATGAGCGGAATCACCTCCACCGTCGCCGTCGCGTCGCGAAGCGCGTACATCTTCCGGTCCGCGGGAACGATCTCGTCCGTCTGGCTCAGCATGGCGCAACCGATTCTCGTGATCTGCGTCTTCGCTTCGGCCAGCGTCAGCGCCGTCCTGAAGCCCGGAATCGCCTCCAGCTTGTCGAGCGTGCCTCCGGTGTGGCCGAGTCCGCGTCCCGACATCATCGGCACCGCGACGCCGAGCGATGCGATGAGCGGCGCGAGAATGAGCGATGTCTTGTCTCCTACGCCGCCCGTCGAGTGCTTGTCGATTCGCGCCATCGGCAGACGGGAGAGGTCGAGCCTTTTTCCGCTCTCGAGCATCGCCTCCATCATCGCGTTCATCTCACCCGGGTCGAGCCCGCGGAAGTACACCGCCATCAGCAGCGCGGCCACCTGATAATCGGGTACCCGGCCCTCGGCGTACGCGAGCACAAGCTCCCGAATCTCCGGGGGCTCCAGCCGCCCGCCGTCCCGTTTGCGTTCGATCAGACGTGGTACGATCATTTAGGCTCAGCCGGGGTACTTGTTACCATCAACATCACCTCGTAATCGGAGTTCACATGCGCGCCCTTCAATACTTGTCTGCAGGAATGCTGCTCGCCGCCTCAATGGCGGGCGCCCAGACGGCAGCCGACCACATTGCGCTTGGCGACAAAGAATACGTCGCCATGAACGCTCCCGCTGCTCTGCAGCACTACGAGGAAGCAATCAAGCTGGATGCCAAGAACTATGAGGCCCTCTGGAAGGCATCGAGATCCGATGTCGACCTGGGATCTTACGAGCAAAACGAGGAGAAGCGCGGCCTCGATTTCAGGAATGCCGAGCTATACGCGCGTCGCGCCGTCGAAGCCAACCCGGGCGACGCCGAGGGGCATTTCAATCTTGCCCGGGCACTGGGGAAAAACGCGCTGACCCAGGGACCGAAGGCGCGGATCAAGTACGCCAAGGACGTCCGCACCCACGCCCTCGAGTGCCTCAAGATCAATCCCAAGCAGCCCGGCTGCCTTCACGTGATGGGGATGTGGAACGCCGAGGTCATGCGACTGAGCGGCTTCACGCGCATGATGGCGAAGACCTTCCTCGGCGGGCAAGTGTTCGAATCGGCCAGCTGGCCGGAAGCGAAGCGCTATATGGAAGAATCGGTCGCCAATGAGCCGGACCGGATCGTTCACCACGTCGATCTCGCCGGGGTCTACCGGGACATGGGCGACAAGGCCAAAGCGCGCGCCGAGTACGAAGCGGTGATGAAGCTGCCCAACCGGGATTACAACGACCACCATTACAAGGCGGAGGCAGACGCGGCGCTCAGAGCCGGCTAGGTCTTCAGCGCGGCGTTCAGTTCTTCCTCTTCCGCTTCCCCTTCGCTCTCGGTGGCGGCGAGCTCCAGCTCCTCAGCGAGCTCGTCCCACAGATCGTCGTCATCTCGTAGTCCCCGCACGCGCCGCCCTATGCGATGGCGCGTCTCGTCTCCGCTCGCGGGGGCCCAAAGGAGCGCGACCGTCGCTCCCAGGATTGCTCCAAGAGCGATCCCGGCCGTAAGCAGCCCAATGTTGTTCCAGTCGGGAACAGTCCCCTTGGGCAGACCATCCCGTTTGGGCTGAGGAATCGATCCGGGAGGTGGCGCCTTGGGGCTGGACGAGGCCGGTCTGGGCGGGCTGGGAGAATTGAACATAAGAGCCTGGCTCAGGGAATGGTAAGAAATTTGCCCTAAACGTCAACTAGCAATAGCCGTGCGAGGATGCTGAATGAGCAGTTCAGGTAAAATGGTGTTGTTGGTGGAGGACAACGAGGATAATCGTATAGTGTACTCCACCATCCTGAAGCACTTCGGTTACGAGGTAACCGAGGCACTGAATGGTGAGGAAGGAATAGCAAAGGCCCGGTCAGAAAAGCCTGACTTGATCCTGATGGACATCTCTATCCCGATCATCGACGGCTGGGAGGCTACCCAGGTGCTGAAGCACGATCCGTCTACGAAGATGATCCCGATCATCGCGCTCACCGCGCACGCGCTCGCGTCCGATCGCGAGAAGGCGATGGAGGTCGGCTGCGATGGATACCTCGCCAAGCCCTGTGAGCCGCGAGCCGTAGTCGCGGAGGTGCAGCGATTCCTCGGCAAGAACAATGGAGCCTAAGACAAAGGGCCGGATTCTTGTCGTTGACGACCACGAGGACAACATTGAGCTCCTCCGCGCTCGCTTCGAGGCGCGCGGCTACGAGGTACAGGGAGCGAGCGACGGACAGGCGGCGTTGGACGCAGTTCCAATCTTCTGCCCGGACCTGATACTTCTCGACGTCATGATGCCGAAGATGAACGGCATGGAGGTAGTGCGCAGGCTCAAGATCAAACGGGAAAACAAGGAAATTCCCTTCATTCCCGTCATCATGCAGACCGCCCTTGATTCGACCGAGAACAAGGTCGAGGGGCTGGACGCGGGAGCCGAGGACTATGTCACGAAGCCTATCAACTTCGCCGAGCTCGAGGCCCGGGTTAACTCCCACCTGCGGATCAAGAAGCTCCAGTCCGATTTGGCGGCACGCGAACTGGAATTGTCGGAGCTTAACGACAAGTTGACGCGGATATCCCTTACCGACGGACTTACCGAGATCGACAACAGGCGCTGCCTGGAAGACCGCCTGCACGAGATGTGGCAACACTCGATGCGACTGCACGAGCCCATCGCGCTCATCATGTGCGACATCGACAAGTTCAAGAGCGTAAACGACAACTACGGCCACCAGGCCGGAGACTCCGTGCTCAAGGAATTCGCCCAGCTCCTGAAGGCCGACGCGCGGGAGATCGACCGCGTCGGCCGCTACGGCGGCGAGGAGTTCCTTCTCATTTTGCCGGGTACTGTGCTCGATGCCGCGGTCACCTTCGCCGAGCGGCTGCGGGAGAAGGTGGAGGGCCATACATTTTCATACGCCGGTAGGACGATCTGCCGGACGATGAGCTGCGGCGTGGCGGCTGCGCCCCACCCCCGCGTGAAGGACCAGGAAGCACTATTGAGAGCGGCGGATGATGCTCTCTACGTGGCGAAGGAAACCGGGCGCAACCGCGTGGTGCGCTTCGACAGCGCCGAATACAACGAACATACGGAAAGCAAAGGAAACGACTCGTCGGATGGCGAAAAGCCGGTCAAGCAAGCAACGGGAATTGGAGGAAGCAGTGCCTCCTCAGACGCGTCCCCAGAACCCAAAGGCTCGGCAGAAGGCCGACGAGCCCAAGCTTAGACGCGCGAGCGAGCTGCGGGCTCTCCTCACCCGCGCATCCCACGAGTACTACGTTCTCGACCGTCCGACGATGTCGGACGCCCAGTACGACAAGCTCTTCCGCGAGCTGCAGGAGCTGGAAAAGAATTTTCCGGAATGCCTCGCTCCGGATTCGCCGACCTTGCGCATCGGCGCCGAACCCCAGAGCCAGCTCTCCAAGCACGAGCATCTTCGGCCGATGCTCTCGCTCGCCAACGCGTTCGACGACGAAGAGCTGCGCGCCTGGGAAGAGCGACTGGTGCGGATGGCGGGCGACGACGTCGCGAAGTCGGGGTACACTTCGGAGCTCAAGATTGACGGCACCGCTGTCGCGCTCACCTATGAGAATCAGCTTTTTGTGAAGGGCGCAACGCGCGGCAATGGCGCAATTGGCGAGGAGGTGACGGTGAATCTCCGGACGGTGCGCGACGTTCCGCTGCGCCTGCACGAGAGCGCGCCCAAGGGACGCATCGAGATTCGCGGCGAGATCTACTTCCCCTTCGATCGCTTCGAACAGATGAACGAAGCCCGGGCGCGCGCGGGCGATCCCGTCTTCGCCAATCCACGCAATGCTGCCGCGGGAAGCCTCAGGCAGCTCGATCCCGCGATCACAGCTTCCCGGCCGCTCAGATTCTTTGGGTATTCGGTCGCCGCGCCGGATGGAGAAGAGCTGCCATTCGAGACGCAGACGGAGCTGCTCGACGCGCTGGTGGAATGGGGCGTTCCGGTGGCACCGCACCGGAAGCGCGCGAAGACGCTGGCCGAAGTCGAGAAGTGGGCGTACGAGCTCGAGCACAAGATCCGCAGCGAGCTGAACTTCGCGATCGACGGCGGCGTGGTAAAAGTGGATTCTCTCCACATTCAGGAGGAGCTGGGCGTCATCGGTGGACGGGAGCCGCGCTGGGCAATCGCACGCAAGTTCGCGCCGGACATCGCGGAGACCAAGTTGCTGAAGATCAAGGTCAATGTCGGTCGAACCGGTGCACTGAATCCATACGCGGAGCTCGAGCCGGTCGAGATCGGCGGCGTGATCGTGAAGCTGGCGACGCTCCACAACGAGGACCTGATCATCTCCAAGGATCTTCGTGAGGGCGACTGGGTGCAGGTGAAGAGAGCCGGCGAAGTGATTCCGCAGATCATCGCGCCGATCCCAGAGAGGCGCACCGGCAGCGAGAAGCCGTGGAGCATGCCGAAGAACTGCCCCGTGTGTGGAACACCGGCGACGCGCGAAGAGGATGAGGCCGCGATCTACTGCCCGAACATCGCGTGTCCCGGGCGGCAGCTGGAAGGTCTGGTGCATTTCACCTCGCGTGGCGCGATGGACATTCGCGGACTCTCCTACGCTCGCATTCAACAGCTCGTCGAGGCCGGGCTGGTTCGTGATCCCGGAGATCTCTACGCGCTCAAGCGCGAGCAGCTCCTCGAGCTCGAGGGCTACGCCGACAAGGGCACCGGCTCGCTGATCGCCGCGATCGAGGCATCGAAATCACAACCTCTCCAGCGACTGCTTCACGCCCTCGGAATCCGGCACGTTGGATCGATCGCGGCGCAGCTCCTCGCGCAGCATTTTGGAACGCTCGACGCTATCATGTCGGCGTCAGCGGACGACATTCTCAACGTGCGGGGCATCGGAGCGACGATAGCCAATGGCGTGGTGGCGTACTTCTCCGATCCCGCCGGCCGCGCGCTCGTCGAAAAGCTGAGATCGCGCGGCGTCAATTTCACCGAGCCGCGTGCGGTGGTGGCCGGAGGACCGCTCGCCGGGAAGACTCTTGTCATCACCGGCACTCTGCCGACGCTGAGCCGAGCTAAGGCGACCGCGACGATCGAAGCCGCGGGCGGGCGGGTCACCGGATCCGTCTCCAAATCGACAGATTTCCTCCTCGCCGGCGAGGAAGCCGGAAGCAAACTCGACAAAGCGAAGTCACTCGGCGTCACGATAATTGACGAGGCCGACCTCTTGCGTCGAGTCAATTCTCCCGCAACATCTACCGCGTGAGATCGTCCTAACTTCGCATGCCAACTTCAGAAGCCCCCGAGTTGATCGGCCTGGCGCAGCACACGCTGCGCGATCTTCGCCTGCGCGTCGCCGGCGCCAGCGGTGGCGGCCCCGATGCGCTTCGTGAGGCGGGGTACGCGGGCGCGGGCTCGCTCTTCGACGCGTTCGAGACCTGGCTCAACGACCGAGGCTCGAGGAAGGCGGAAGAACTTCCGATCGACGAGTTCTCCGCGCGCGCCGCCGAGTTCTTCCAGGCGGCGGGATGGGGGCGCGTGACGTTCCGCTCGCTGCACGACGCGCTCGCCGTGATCGACATCGAGGGATGCTGGGAAGCGCAGCTCCACGGCGAGGGCGAGAGTGGTTGCCATCTCACAACCGGGACTCTCGCCGGATTCCTCGGCTGTCTCGCCGATTATCCGGTCGGCGTGATGGAGATCGAGTGCACCGTCGGCGGAAAAGCGCGGTGCCGATTCCTGGCGGGCAACGCCGACATGCTGGAGCACGCGTACGAAAGATTATCGCGCGGCGAGGAGTGGGAGACCATAGGAGCGGGCGAGTTCTAGCGCCAGCCCGATGGATATTGGCGAAAGCCGGCGCGGAGCGACTCCCTCATCGCGGTGAGGGGTTAAGAGACAAGGACCCCGGGAACCTCCGCCTGACGTTCGATTAAACCCCTTCCGTCTCTGAACGGCTACTCAAAGCTTCCAACTTGGTCCGAGTGCGAGCAAATACAAACCGACGAGCACTGCTAGCGCGACGAGGGTCCCGGATAGAACTAGAAAGAACACTGAGATAGACACTAATCGGGAAGTCGGTTTAGTTCTGAAAAAAAGACCGCAGCCAGAAAAGAGCCATAAGACAAAAGCCGCTCCGGGCACGATCCACGACCGTATGCCGATTAGAGCTGCGCCGAAAGCCAGCGCCCCGCTTCCCAGGCCTACGGCCGCTAAGCTCCGCGGCGAGAACCGGCGGGCCTCCTCCGCTAAGACCGAGAAAACATTTTCGTCGGCGTGGCGCAAAGGCTTAAACCTTACCTGAGAATACTCCACACAATTCTCCTTGAGGGGGAGGTTCGAATCTTCCCGTTTGTAGGACAAGGCGCAACGCTATTCCTTGTCGCTACTCCGTGATGCCTAGCGCGTCGGCGTAGAGCGGATTGGGCTTCAGCTCCCCGTCGATAAGAATTTCGCGGTCCCACGGCAGAATGATCGTGCTCTCGGTCGCGATCGCGTGAAAATCCGGAGCGTAGCCGCCGGTGCGAATTGAGACCGCGGTCCGAACTTCCGCTGCGCCCGCCTCCTGAACAGCGGACACCGCCAGACGCAGCGTATCTCCCGAATCGCACGTCTCGTCCACGATCAGAACCCGCTTGCCCCGCACTTCCCTCGGCACGCTGCCGAACACCTCAGGCACTTCGCGCGCCCGCGACGTTCTGTATTTCCGGCTCACCACCAGCGAATGGAACTCGCGTCCAAGGATTGCCGCTATCACGGCGCCCGGAATCACCCCGGCCGTCGCGATCCCGATGACCATCTCGGGGTCGTAGGCGCGTGCCACCTTGAGAGCCAGCCCGCGCGACAGCTCGCCGAAGAACGGCCATTCGATTTCGAGGACGCCTTTGGCGGCGTCGACCGTGTGTTTGCGGGGTGACATTTTGCTCTCAAACTGTTCGGGGAAAAGCAGTTAGGTTAAGCTAGCCCTCTCACATCATAGTCGGTAGATTCGAGCAAATGTCATTCTGGGACCGCCTCACTGGCGGCAAGCCGAAGCCGGCGACAGAAAACCTCGACTACCTCAACGAGGCGCTCGCGCTGGAACGCCAGGGCGATTACGACGCCGCATTGACGTCCTACCGGCTCGCGCTCCGCCAGAGACCCAACAATCACAAGGTGCTCCAGAACATGGCCATCGCCTACTCGAAGCTTGGTCAGCTCGACGAGGCGATTCGCTGCTACCGCCGCGCTCTCGCAATCGAGCCCAAGCTGTCGGGAGCGCACTACGGTCTGGCATTTCTTCTCCTCAGGCGCGGCGAGTTGAGCGACGCGGCGTTTCATCTCGAGGCGTTTCTGATGGATCCGCCGCGTAGCGCGGAAGCCGAACGTTGGGTGAAGCACGCTCAGAAAACTCTTGACGAGATGAAGAGCGCCGAGCCTCTTCCCTCCAACCCGAAATTGACGACCAGCGAATATCCGGGGATTGCAGAGTAGATGGGAGCGGTCCTCGCTGTCGTAAGCCAGAAGGGAGGAGTCGGCAAAACCACCACCGCTGTAAATCTCGCCGCCGCGTTCGCGCGCCGGGGAATGAAGACGCTGCTCATTGACGTCGATCCGCAGGGATCGGTGCGCTACGGCTCTGGCCTCGCGCGCGGTCACGAGACGGCGGGATTCGCCGATTACCTGAACGGCGAGCGCAGCCTCCGCGACATCATTCTGCCGACTGCTCTTCCGTGGCTGCGGGTCATTCTTGCCGGCTCCGTCGCCGATGAATCGGACCACGCGGTCTACTCAGAGCTGGTCCGGGAGACGAATGTCCTCCAGGACCTGCTTCAGATGGCCGAGCAGCGGTGCCAGGTCGTAGTCGTGGATACGCCGCCCGGGCTGGGATCGATCACTCGAAAGGTCCTTGGTGCCGCGGAGCACGTCATCATCCCGCTCCAATGCGAGCCGCTGGCTCTCCAGACGACGCCGCAGATTCTCCGCGCGATTCAGGATATCGTCGCCGTCAACGAGCGCCTCACTCTCGATGGAATTCTTCTCACGATGTACGAGGCGAACAATCCGGCCAGTGACCGGGTAGTGGACTACGTGAGAAGGCATCTCCCCGCCAACATCGTCTTCGACGTCGTGATCCCCCGCACCTCGGCTACGGCCGACGCCTTCGCCGCTGGCCAGCCGGTGGTGGTTCGGAGTCCCGCTGACGCGGCGTCACAAGCCTACGTGAACCTCGCGACGCTACTCGCCGACCGGTTGGTATGAAGAAGTCGTCGGCGTGCGCGGCATTGCTTGCCTTTTTTGGGATAGTCGGGCTCATCGCCGTTGCCTGCACCGATATAAGCGGCAGCTCGACGTCGGTTCTTTCTATACAGTTCGATTCTCTGTCCGCACCTTCGGTCGTCGTCGGCGACACGCTGCGCGACACGACGGGCGCGGTGATCAGGCCGGTGGTTCACGCTTTCAACTTCCAGGGCGAAGAGATCATTCCGGCGCCGGTTTTCTTCTTGTCGCCCGACTCCGGCATCACCGTGGACAGCGTCACGGGGATCGTGGTTGGAGACAGCCTGCGCTCGACGCCGGCGCGGATCGTGGCGACCATCGGGACCCTTCAGGCGATTCAGAACGTCGACGTTACGCTGCGGCCGGATCTCGTGCAGGCGGTGAACGCCCTCGACAGCTTGCAATATTCGTTGCTCGACACCACTCTCAACGTGTCATCGCAGTTGCAAGTGAAGCTGACGCATGGCGTCGCTCCGAACGATAGCGCCGTCAAGTCTTACATCGTGAGCTTCGCCATCGTCGCGCAGAGCGATCCGCAGCTCGGTGAGCTGGTGAACGACGCTGGAAAGCCGTCCGTCGTGGACACTACCGACGCGAGCGGTATAGCGGGAAGGAAGATTCGTCTGCATCCTCTTTTCCTCAGCTCAGGAACGGCCGTTGATTCGATTGTCGTCAACGCCACGGCGAAGTATCGTGGAACGCAGGTGAATGGCAGTCCAGTGCGGCTCGTACTCCTGCTGAAGCCGCCCGGCTAAACCGCTAAACCAGACCCGCTTTCGGGGAGAGAGAATGGCACTGATGGAAGCCAGAGGTGGACCGAGACCCGCTCCGGGGACGCTGAATCAGCTCTTTTTCGATGCCGTCTCGAAGTTCAACCGCCCGGACGCTCTGCAAGCCAAAGCGGACGGAGCTTACCGCCCGATCTCGCACACCGAGGTCGCCGAACGCGTGCGTCATGCCGCGCGCGGGCTCTCCTCACTCGGCGTCAGGCGTGGGGACCGCGTGGCGATCCTCTCCGAGAACCGGCCCGAATGGGCAATCGCCGACTTTGCGTGCCTCACCGTCGGCCTCACGGACGTCCCGATCTATCCCACTCTGCCGGGCGACCAGGTCGCCTACATCCTCAAGGATTCAGGCGCGGTCGCGATCTTCGTCTCGAACAAGGCGCAGGCGGAAAAGATCAGAGAAATCAGCTCGCAGCTCCCCGCGCTCAAAACCGTGATCGGCTTCGACGAAATCCCCCGCCTCACCAACATGTCGATAGCCGAGCTCGAGAAACGCGGCACGCAGGGCGAGAACAGGGAGTCGATCGCCACCTACCGCGAAGACGCTCTGACGGTCAAGCCGGACGATCTCGCGACGATCATCTACACCTCCGGCACGACGGGGGAGCCCAAAGGCGTGATGCTGTCGCACGACAACATCTACTCGAACGTCGAGGGGACGCGAACGGCCATTCCCTTCGACGGGCGGGACGTCGCGCTGAGCTTCCTTCCGCTCTCCCACATCTTCGAGCGGATGGGCGGGCACTACCTGATGTTCGCCACCGGCACGTCGATCGCCTACGCGGAATCGATCGACACCGTACCGATCAACATGCAGGAGGTCCGGCCGACCATCGTTCTCTCGGTGCCTCGACTCTACGAAAAGATGTATGCGCGCATTCTGGAAACGGCGCTAACCGGCGGATACCTGAAGAAGAAGATTTTTTTCTGGGCGCGCGCTGTCGCCGAGCGCTGGGCCAATGAGAAGCTCGCCGGAAAGGAGCCGGGCGCACTGGTGGCGAAGCAGTATGCGATCGCGCAGAAGCTCGTTTTCTCCAAGCTTAAAGCGCGGACCGGTGGACGCCTCCGCTACTTCGTCTCCGGGGGTGCTCCGCTCTCACCGGACATCAACAAATTCTTCTTCGCCGCGGGCCTGGAGATCCTGGAGGGGTACGGACTCACCGAGACCTCACCCGTGATCGCGGTCAATACGCCGGAGAACTTCCGCATCGGCACCGTCGGAAAGGCAATTGACGGCGTCGAAGTGAAGATTGCGGCTGATGGTGAGATCCTCACCCGCGGACCGCACGTAATGAAGGGCTACTACAACAAGCCCGAGGCCACGCGCGAAATGATCGATCCGGACGGCTGGTTCTACACCGGCGACATCGGCGTGCTGGAGGACGGATTCCTGGCGATCACCGACCGCAAGAAGGATATGATCGTTACCGCAGGTGGAAAAAATATCGCGCCGCAGCCGCTCGAGAACAAAGTCAAAACCAACAAATACATCGCCCAGGCCGTGATGCTCGGCGACAAGCGCAAATTCCCCTCGATGCTGATCGTGCCGAACTTCGATCAACTCGAGAAGTGGGCGATGAAGCGGAACATCATCTGGACGGACCGCGCGCAGCTGCTACGGATGCCGACGATCCAGGCGAAGATCGAAAAGGAAGTGGCCAAGGAGCTGGAGGGCGCGGCTCACTTCGAAACGCCGAAGAAGATCGGATTGCTCGAGCACGATTTCTCGATCGAAAGCGGAGAGCTGACGCCGACTCAAAAGGTGAGGCGCCGCACCATCGACAAGCACTACAAAGCACTGATCGACTCCCTTTACGAAGAGGCCGAGCGAGCCGGGTTCACCGACCAGCACGCGATAGCCTGATCACTTCCGGCGCCTTCTGCGCCACCCAGTAGTTCTCGTCCCGGGCGAGCACAGCGAGCTCACTCGGGGGCGGAATCTCGGTGGGCCCGACGATCCTCCCTCCCGCTCGGACCGCTTTCACGGCCGACGCAACGATTCCCGCCGGGAACGAGGCGTCGAGCGCCACGCCGAGCATCGAGCCGGGCGCGACCGGAATCTCCGAACCGACCAGCAGCAACCCGACGGTTTCGGATTCCTCGACACCACTTTCCGGATTGAGCGCGAGCACGCGCGCCTCCGAAATCAGGCTCAGCTCCTGCGCGGCACTGGCCCAGCGCCCGCCAAGTACGACCGTCGCTCCCGGCTCCGTGACGTTGAGAAAAGCGCCGGCGCGCGTAGCAAGCTCTTCCCGCTCCAGGGTCGCCGCCGACCGCCCGGCTTGGCGCCGCGGCAATTCGGCGCCGGCTGTGAAATCTGCTACACCGGTTGTGATCGGATATTTCGCGGAGCAGGTCGGGCAGCCGAGCGTGCCGTCGAGGACGAAACGATTGGAGACGGTTTTGAACGACGCGACGAGCCAGGTATCCTCGTGCGCATTGACGCAGCGCAACAGGTCGAGCAGCTCGATGAACACAGTGCCCGTCAGCCCCGGACGTTCATCGGCCCGCTCGGGCGCTAGCTGTGGGAAAGCCGCAGCTCGTCGACATTCACTCTCTCCGGTTGAGTGAGCGCGAACAGCACGGCTCGGACGACGTCATGCGGATCGAGCATTAGCCGCTTCGAGTGCGGCTTCCCAGCGGGGTCGGTGACCGTGACCGAATTCCAGATCTCGGTGTCCGTCGATGCTGGAGAAATGAGCGATGTACGCACACCGGTGCCGCGAAGCTCGGCGCGCAGCACTTCGTGGATGCCGCGAAGGCCGAATTTGGCAGCGGAGTACGCGGCGTTGCCGGTGTAAATGGTTCTGTCCGCGACCGAGCCTATGGTGACGATGTGCCCCGCCTTCCGCTTTTTCATTTCGCCGAGAAATGCGCGGACAAAAAGAAACGGGCCGACGAGATTGGTGTTGATCGTCTCGATGAATGATTCGGCCGTCGTCTCCTCCGCGACGGCGACGCTGTATATCCCAGCGTTGTTCACGAGAATGTCGGGAGCGCCGTTCAGCTCGGTGGCGATGCGCTTCGTCGCCCGCTCGACGCTTTTCGGGTCGGTGACGTCGCACGTGACGGGTATCGACCCTTTGATGCGCGCCGCGCGCTCCTCGAGCTTCGCTTCAGTCCTCGCGATCAGAACTACGCGCACTCCCTGGCTGCCGAGCGCTTCGGCGATCCCGGCACCGATTCCTCTGGAAGCGCCGGTTACGACAGCGGTTCGCCCGTCGAGTGGTGCCATTCTCTAGTCGCGGCCGTTATGCGCCAGACGCAGGAATTCGTCGCGCGTCTTGGGATCTTCGCGGAACGCGCCTCGCAGAGCCGACGTGATCGTCTTCGAGTTCTGCTTCTGCACTCCGCGCATCATCATGCAGAGG